>Ga0326597_10001876_pt1 | contig 32460 bp, 31 predicted proteins | sample RVTome_12_FD_203789 | JGI IMG/M metagenome (GOLD analysis project Ga0326597, IMG submission 203789) | Soil microbial communities from uranium-contaminated site in the Upper Colorado River Basin, Wyoming, United States - RVT100D185 | ecosystem: Environmental > Terrestrial > Soil > Contaminated >...
CCGGCCGGGGCACGATCTAGACCTAGAACTCGACGTTCAGCCTCGCACAGTGCTCACCGACCGGCGGCTCGGGACCATCCTGCCTCACAGACCGGATGATCCATCCCCATTAGCTGGGGAGGTCCATCGTGGTCCCGGTGATGTGACGGCCCGACATGCAGTGGCTTCGTTCCGATCCCCCTTTCCATCATGGAAAGGTCGACCTTGTTGTCTTTCCATGGCGGAAAGGACGTTCTGTGTGAGTTCTCGGAAAGGGCTGGAGCGGAGGTTTCTCGCATCACCTGCTGCGAGGAGCGCTTCCGATGGAGACATACCCGCCCACGATCTTCAACCACCTCGACCGCGAGTGGGAGCACCTGCTCTCGGGGCGCCGGCTCGACCGGGCGCTCGTCCGGTGGCGTGACGCCCAAGAGCCGTTGGCCGGCTTTCGAGACGTCCGCGAGCTGCTCGACCTGCTCGAGAACCAGGCAGCAGACCCGGAACGGCAGAGCGAGGTCCTGCTCGCCCTGCTCCTGCTTGCCCCGACCGACGAGCTCGCTGCGCGCCTGGTGCTGCAGCGGTTCATCCCGCCGCTGAAGTCGATCGCCGGCTGGAAGCAGCCGCTGCGGCAGACCGACTGGGCCGCGATGATCGTGTCGGCCGCACATGAGGTCATCGTCACCTATCCCGTTGCGCGACGCACTCGACGGGTCGCCGCGAACATTGTCTGGGACGTTCGCAAGCGGATGTACACGGCGCTGACCCAACAGCGCCGTTGGATGGAGGAGCTCCGCCTCGGCGAGCCCGAGGAGGACACCCTCGTCGTTCCCGATATCGCTGAGCGGTACGAGGCAGCGGACCTGCTGCGGTGGGCGGCACATCTTTGCGAGGTCCCTTGCGACGTCGCACGCGTGATCGTGCTCACCCGCGGAGCGGGTTTCCAGGTCGAGGAACTGGCCCAGCATCAGGCGGTCCCGAGCGCCCGCCTCCGCCAGCGGCGGTGGCGCAGCGAGCAGCGCATCCGTGAGGCCATTGCCACCTGTTGATCCGCCATGCACGACGCGTCACATCCCACGCCACTCGACCCGCCTCCCGGTTCGCAGGGGCCTGGCCGCGACGCCGTCGTCCGCAAGCAGCACCCCAGCTTCAGACGGACAGGAGGAACCATGAACTCGACCACAGTGAATGGTCGTGCGAGCAGCATCGAGGAAGGCGACAGGGCCGGCGCCGACGCCCGCCTCGTCCAGCAGGTCCTGAGGCCCGACGATGTCGTGCCGCGGCTGGTCGGGCTCGGCGTCCCGCCGGACAGAGCTCAGCGCCTCGCGGATCACCACGGCGAACGGCGCATTGCCGATGCCCTCGACGCGCTCGAGATCCTCGACGCACAACGTCGGATCCTCGACCCGGTCGGCTGGGTCGATGCAGCCGTCCAGCAGCGGTGGGACCTCACCACCGTCCTAGCCGAACGGCGGGAACGCGAACAACCGCTCGGCGCGATCGATGCCGAGCGCCAACGCCGCAATACCGCCGACGCCTCGTACCCGGCCTGGCGGGCCATCGCCGACCGCTGGGATATGGCCGTCTCAGCGGCCCTGAACGACGAGCAGCTCGGCCGTGCGATCGACCTGCTCACGAGCGAGGTGCCGGGGCTTGGGCGCCGGTCGGTCCCGATCGTCCGGGCCGAACTCATCGCATGGGCAGTCGACGTCCATGAGCGCAACCACAGCGTGCCGCTCGCGGACGCGCTGGCCGAGGATCTCGCCGAAGGTCCGCAGCCACGGCCACCTCACGACTGGCCCCTACCGGAGCCGCCAGCAACTCGGAACGACGTTCGAAGCCTGGTGGACCGCGTCGGCGAGGCGATCGGCGAAGAGCTTGGTCGCGGGCTCGATGCCGCGGTCGCGATCTCCGTGCCACAACGGACCGTTCGGTTCGGTGAGGACCTCGAGCGATGAACCACACCGCCACCTCATTGCCGGCGACTGTCCCTCAACTGCGGTCGCGTCCCGACGAGTCGCTGAGCGTGGCGGCCCAGTTGTGCTGGCACGCGTCAGCGATCTGCCGCGCCCTCGACCGTGGGGTCGAGGCATTCCAAGCCTCACTGGTCGAAGCGACCGAGCACACCGACGCCATCGTCGAGCTGGCCATCCACATGGCCGCTGGCCCAGCAGCGGGGCCTGAGCTGCCCCCATGCGGTCCCTGACCACACAATGCGAGGAGCACGCGCATGAACGCCTACACCCTGCGCCTGGAGTGGCCCGTCGTCGACGTGCTGGCCTGGGCCCTGCTCCGCTCCGTCGACGACCTCGAAGCCCGCGCGGTAGTCGCGGAGCGACGCGACCCTGAGCTTGGCCCCGCCAGCGCGGCGGAATACCGCACCGCCATCCGTCGCCTGCAAACCATCCTTGCCCAGATCGCCCCTGGAAGCCGCGACCCTGATCCCGCTCAGGCAGCCGTGCACAGGCTCGACGGCACCTACACGATCGCTCACGGCCAGGTCATGCGCCTGACCCCCCAGCCAGACGTACTCAGCCTGATCGAGTCCAGTCTCGACCTCGTCAACCAGCACCTCCTCGACCCTCACGACGCACTTCTTGCCATCTACCAGCACCTCACCGATCACGACCACCACCAACACCAAGCGCTTCCGACCACCAGACCGACCTCGAACGTCACCACCTCGACCGACCCCCAGACCCTGTCCCTCCCCACCCCCCAAGCCGCTCACAGACTTGCACCGGGGTGCGGGCCCTTTCCGGACCGCGGTCCGGAAAGGGGGGCTGGGCCGTGCTGAACATCGGAAAGCTCGCCCCCGGCGGCGAGAGCTACTACCTCACGACCGTCGCCCGATCGGTCGAGGCCTACTACACAGGATCCGGCGAGGCCCCCGGCCGGTGGCTCGGCCGCGGCGTCGAACTCCTCGGTCTCGACGGCCGAGTCGACGCAGAAACGCTCCGACTCGTCCTCGGTGGCCGACATCCGAGCACCGACGAGCCGCTCGTCGCACACCAGCGCAAGGTCCCAGGTTTCGATCTGACGTTCCGCGCCCCCAAGTCCGTCTCTCTGCTGTGGGGCCTGGCCGACCAGCCAACGTCGCTGGAGGTCCGACGTGCTCATGACTCCGCGGTCGCCGCCGCGTTCGACTACCTCGAACGCCACGCCGCTTTCACACGCCGCGGCAAGGGCGGTGCCGAGCAGGTCCCCATCGAAGGGTTCGTTGGCGCCGCGTTCCGGCATCGCACCTCGCGAGCCGACGACCCGCTCCTGCACACCCACGTCCTCGTCGCCAACCTCGCGCACACCCCGGACGACGGCAGCTGGCGCAGCCTCGACGCCCGACACCTCTACCTACACGCCAAGACTGCCGGCTACCTCTACCAAGCCCACCTCCGGCACGAGCTGACACAGCGGCTCGGCGTGCGATGGGGACCGGTGCGCAACGGCTACGCAGACATCGATGGCGTCCCGCGCGACCTGATCGAGGCGTTCTCGCGCCGCCGCACCGAGATCCTGGCCGAGCTCGCCCGCGTCGGCCACGACTCGGCACGTGCCGCTCAGGTCGCCACGCTCGCCACCCGGCCCGGTAAGAACCCTGAGCCGATCGACCTGCACACCCAATGGCGCGATCGGGCTCTCGACCTCGGCTTCGACGACGGCGCTGTCGCCAGTCTGACCGGGCGAGACATCGACCTCGACCCGAGCAGGGACGAGCTCCGACAGGCTGCGGGCCAGCTCCTCGGCCCGACCGGGCTGACTGCCCGCGCGTCGACCTTTACCCGCCGCGAAGGGCTCCAGGGCTGGTGTCTCCGGCTCCGCGACGGCGCACCGATCGACCGCGTCGAACGGCTCGCCGACCATCTCCTAGAAGGCGTCGGTGGCACCGTCCGCCTCACTGGCCATGGCCCCGGGGCCGCGGCCTCAGCCACCGGGATCCGCCTCCGCGACGGCCGACTGGTCGCCACAACCGAGGCCCGCTACTCGACGCCGGAGCTGCTGGCCCTCGAGCAGCGACTCGTCGAGCACGCGATGGCCCGACGTGGCAGCGGTACCGCGACCGTCGAGCCGTCCGAGGTTGATCGCGTCGTGGCGGAGCGCGACTGGCTCTCCGACGAACAGGTCGACGCAGTCGGCCAACTGACCAGTACCGGCGATGGTGTCGCCGTGGTCGTCGGTCGGGCGGGATCTGGCAAGACCTCGATGCTCGGTGCGGCCCGCGAGGCATGGAACGCCGCCGGGATCCCGGTGACCGGCGTGGCGCTCGCCGCCCGCGCCGCACTCGAGCTCCGCAACGGGGCAGGCATCCCGGCAACCACGATCGACCGGTTCCTGCTCGACGTCCAGCATCCCGGTGGCGAGCTTCCGATCGGTGGCGTCCTGATCGTCGACGAGGCCGGGATGGTCGGCAGCCGGACGCTCGCGCGTGTCATGGACCTCGCCGCCGCCAGTGGGACCAAAGTCGTCCTGGTCGGAGACCACCACCAACTCCCCGAAATCGATGCCGGGGGCGCGTTCGCGGGACTGGTCAACCGGCTCCCGTCGATCGAGCTCAACGACAACCGACGCCAACACGAGGTGTGGGAGCGCGACGCCCTCGACGAGCTCCGCGACGGCGACATCACCACGGCCGTCGACGCCTACGAGGAGCGCGGACGTCTCGTGGTCGCCGAGACCGTAGACGCGGTTCGAGAGCAGCTCGTTGGTGACTGGTGGCAGTCCGTCGCCGAGCACGGCACCGACGCCCTCATAATCGCCTCACGTCGTGTCGACATCGACGACCTCAACCGTCGCGCTCGCCAGCGCCTGGACGCCATCGGCGAGCTGGGGGAGGAGGCGGTCGAGGCGGGCGGACGCGACTACCGCGTCGGTGACCGGATCATCTGCCTGCGCAACCACCGGTCGGTCGGTGTCCTCAATGGCACCCGCGGAACCATCAGCGCCGTCGACTCCGCCGCCCGCACGGTCACGTTCCACCGCGACGACTCTGGCGAGGCTGTCGTCCTGTCGCCGATCTACCTCGACGCCGGCTGGGTCGATCACGCCTATGCGATCACTGCCCACAAGGCGCAGGGACTCACCTGCGAAACGACGTTCGTGCTCGCTGATGACACGACCTACCGCGAGTGGGGTTACGTCGCGATGTCTCGCGGTCGTTCGCAGAACCGGCTCTACCTCGTCGAGGAACCGGGCGACCCCGACCCGCCTGACGACGCGTCCCACCCGCGAGTCTTGCAGGCCGACGAGCGGACTCCGGACGAGCGGCTCACCGCCGAATTGCAGCGCAGCCACCGACAGGCGATGGCCCTCGATCACCTAACCGACACGGACCGCCTCGACGTCTCGCAGGCGGTCGTGTTCGCGCCACCGGCATGGGCGACCGCCGTCCTCGGCGAGCGCCCCCGCGACCGCGAGGCACGGCGTGCCTGGTCCGAGGCGGTCAACGCCGTCGAGACCTACCGCGCGGCTCAGGGCGTAATCGACCCGACCCAGCCGCTCGGCGAGCGCCCCGACGAACCCGCGAGCCGAGACGCCTACCAGCGGACCCTTCGCCGCCTCCTCGATGCACGTCGGCAACTCAGCGTCGTCCAACAGCCCGAGCCGTCACCACCCGCCCGAGACCTGGGAGTGGAACTCGCATGACCGAGCAACCCGCACGGCCGATGACCCGCCAACAACTTCGGGCCGTCGTTTACAGGATCGCCGTCACCTACCTGGAAGTCGAACGCGGCCTCCGACCGCCGGACCAGCTCGCAGCGTTCCTCAGCCCGGCCGAGTATCGCCGCCACCGTGCCGCCGCGAGCCGAGGGACGCGCACTGCTCCTCGGCCGGTCCGTCCGCCCGACATCGGTCGAGTGCTCATCGACACTTCGACGCCGCAGCAGGTGAACGCGAGCGCCATGGTCCGTAGGGGCGAGGACGACTGGACCGCACTTCTCATAGACCTCAAGCAGACCGGACAGGGCTGGCAGGTCGAACGGCTGGACCGCCTTGAACGCCTGCTCCCGCGCGAGCCTCGCAACATCGAGATCGATGAGGACGCCGTCGAGCGCCGCATCCGTGTCGTTGAGCATGAGCGGCGCGCGGTGGAGGCTGCCCACGCGTCGGCTGCAAGGCGCTACGAGCGAGCCCCGGACAAGCGCGTGGGCAAGGCGAAGGCGTTGCGGGACGAGCGCGACCGATTGCGCGCCCGTCTCGAGGAATTGGATCGTGAGGCGATTTCGTTGGATCAACCGAGAACTGAGGCAGCCCTCGCCACAGTAGGAGACTTACCGGCGAAGAGTGAGCACTCCCGTGCCCAGGGTGTAGTGGAGACGATCCTCGGACCCCGCCCTGACGACCCAAATTCGGCGGACGTTTGGGACCGGGCCGAGCAGGCCCTGGCGGCATACGAGGACCGATGGCAGTTGGATTCGCCAACCCCCGACCTGCTGCGTGCCGCCCTCGTCGAGACGCAGGAGGCGGACCGCCGCGACCTATTTCAACTCCTGGCCCGGGCTGGGCAGGTCCTGAAGGCGTCATCGGCGCGGTCCGTTGACCGCGCGCTTGGAGTCCGGGGCGAGGGGTCTGTGTCAGTCGAATTGTGAGGCACTCTGGCTCTACCTGGCCTTGAAAGGCCCAGGCTGGGCTCGAGGGGCGCACTTCTCGATGCAGATCATGTCGTTGCACACAGTCTCGCGGGTCGACGACGCTTGGATCGCCCGACCGCGTCCCTCACCTGTCGCGATAGTGATCTTCGGCCCAGGCGTCATGGAGTCCCTGCATGTAGTCATCGTAGGCGTCGCCCTCCAGTTCGTACTCCCGCTCGAAGTCGATGTGCGATGCTGTGATCTCGTCGTCCTCAAGGTGCAGACCGCAGACGATGCACTTGAAGGACGCCGCACTCACGCTTGCCCTAACGGTGAAGCCCCCGATGTGGTGCGGGCCGTCCGGCTCGTACTCTTCGGTGAACTCGATCCAACCCTCCACGACGGCTGGCCGCTCGCACACCGGACACAAGGCCGGCGCGAAGTCGTCGTAGTCACGAAGTCGTTCAGCCGTCCATTTGTCCGCCATGACATCCAACACATCAACCGGCGTGTCAGTGAGCCGATCCTCAAGCCTGCGGCGAGCACGGTCGAGCGCGATGCGCGATCTCGCGAAAGCTTCGTCACGGGCCCCGTGCTTGACCGACATCGCGATCTCGAAGAGTTCAAAGGTCATGGCGTCTGAAAGGCTCCATCCCTGCCGTTCGTAGCAGAATGACAGGGCTTCGATGAGCACCACGACATGCTCCGACATGGAGGAGCCTGAACAGTCACCGAGGTGCTGGACCGCATTCCGATGACTGACCAGTGACTTGAGGGGGCCAGTGTCGCTCTTCGCCATGGCGCCGACCTCGGGCACGAGATGTCCGATGTGCGTGAGCAACTCGCCCATGGGCAGTGTGCGCATCCGCAGGGCCATGTCGTCCCACGTGAGCTCGCTCCGCTCAAGCTCCAAGCGGGCGGGAAGCTTGACGCGTGGGTCTAGGATCAGCTGGGGATTGAGGCTGGCGAGCACGGCCATGAAGGTCAGTTCAAGGGCCCGCCCGGCCACCTCGTAGAACTCACGAGGCTCGCACTCGTCATCCACGACGGCGCGACGAACGGCCGCCTGGATGTCGCGCTCGGCATTGAGTCTTAGCCACTCGTGAAGCGGCGCACGTCCCTCGACACTCATCCGCGTCCTGTTCGGGTGACTTGGCCCACCAGTGAACAGGCACTTGACGCCGGGGGCGAAGCGAGAGGTTCGCTAGAAGCTTCCAGCTTGGCAGAGCGTGGGGCGCCAAGCGTGGGCGTGTAACCCATCTCAGGCGGCTTCATCCACCATGGCCGCCGGCGCCGCCTCATGACGAGCGCACAGCCGTGGACACGTGCGCTCGGCAAGGACCAGGGGCCGCGCATTGCGGACACCGACCGCACGCACCGCGACGGCTCAGGCGCTCGGCTCGTACCAAGGTCTGTGCCTGGCCAGACGCCGTGCCGCGTCGAGGACCTCGCGAGCATCATCCGGTCTCGCCCAGTCCGCCTTGCTTACAACAGGACCAGGTCGTCCGAAGAGCACCCGCCGAAGGCAAGGGCCGGCTATCTCTACCCCGCTTGAGACCGTGGCTCTGGGCGGGGGCCGCGACGCCGAAAATGCCCATATCCGCAAGCGGTCGTTCGATGGCTCGCGCCGAATGCAACTATCCCGTCTCCCCGGCTGGAAGCAGCTCGTAGGGTCCCCCAACCGAAGTCTCGTTGCGGAGTGGGAGTGTGACCGCCTCCCTAAAGCGCACATCGTCGTGGACTTGCAGTACGACGGGGGTCGGACAACTTGAGGCTCGGCCGAACGCCACCATCTGCCGATCGGGCAGTGTCGGTAGGAGGCCCGAATATGACGAACCCACGTAGTTCGACAGGAACTCGATGCCCGTCGCGTCGTAGCTGCGCATCGCGACGATCGTGTGGCACTGATTGAGAATGGTCTTCGTGACGTTGGCTGTCCGCTGGCTGATGATCATTACGCCCATCCCGTGCTTCCGACCTTGGAGGACGGCGCGCGCAGTTGTGTTCACCGCCTCTGGGTCCGACTTGTTGACAGCCGAGTTCCATTCTGGAATCAAGCCGTGTGCTTCCTCAACGACGAGCAGGAGACGCGCCTTGTTGGTTAGAGGCATTTGCCGGACCAGTCCAAGAAGGCCCTCGCTGATGGTCGCCGTCACATCAGCAGGCGACAAGCGAGCGAACTCCGCGTTGCCGTCCCGATCCTGGAATGAGACTTGCCGCGAGACGACAAACGCCTCCGGATTGAGAACGAGTAGTGGTGACTCTGAGGCCCAAAAGCGCTGGATGACGTCGTCAATAAGCTCTCCGAACCGTCGTTCGCTGCCACCGAGCGACCGGTTCCTGGCCGAGTCGGTCTGCGTTTCTCGGAGTTCACGGTTCATCCACTCGGCGACGGCATCTTCCTGCTGTTCGTCGACGAATCCGGCGAAGGCGCCCGACCACTCGCCCGTGATATCAAGTACGACGACCTTGATACCGGCGGCTAGGACACGGGTGGTGAGTTGCCGCGCCAGTACAGACTTCCCCACTCCGAGAATCCCAAGCACGGCACAGTTGTGCGTCACAAGAAGGTCCGGGTTGACGTTGACGGAGATACCTGTCTCGGGAAGAGTTCCAATCCCAGTCGTTCCGTCCATCGAGGCAGTAGGCAGTAGACGAGCGATGGAGCCCGGCCCTGGAAGCCAGTCGGCGACTTCGAATCGCCATTCGTCGGCGTTCCAGCGTCCGATCTTGCGCGCGGTCACGGCGAGGTACTGGTAGGTGGCATCGTCGCCAACGGATGTGGAAGCCACCTCCACATCAACGACTTGGAACAGGCAGTCCTCTTCAAGGACTGGGCACGTCACCAGTCGTCCCAGCCGCAACCGGTCCTCCGTTGATGGCACACGCAGGATGATCTCCAAGCCGTTGCTGCGAACGTCGATCGGTCCGATTGGCAGGGCGTCGCCGCCGCGGCGCTCCGCTGAAGTCGTCACTTCTGAGCCGACCGTGGGCAGGGCACCCTCCGTCGCGGCCAGACTCCAAGCACCCGAGCCCTGGGGAACGACATCGAGCACGATGGCGGTGCCGGAGGATGTCGTCAGGACAGTGCCTGGTTCCGGGCGGCCACTCGGGAACTCGATGTCGATTAGGGAGGGCGCAATGAGCCGCCTCACGATGCCGGCTGCACCTGAGTCGGAGGCTCGACGACTGGCGCGTGCCCATCTGGCCACACGTTCGATTGGCCGGACGGGCGCCACGACCAGCCACAGAAGCAATAGGACTAGCAGTTCTTCGGGTTCCCCAGCGCGAGTGGCGAAAGCAGAGCCGAGGTAGATGATCGAGTACATAACGCGCGCGGAACCCAACTCCGAGACGGGAAGGGCTAATGAGCTGGAGTATCGGCCCACCGAGTCCTTCGACAGAATTACAGTGAACGATCCGAGCATCACGATCGCGGCAAGGGCCGCCACGAGTGCCTTGGCGAGCTCCAACACACTGGGCGCCACCGTCGGCATCCCGGCATCAATGGGGAAGGCCGTGGCCGCCACGAGCAGAGCCAGCGAGTTGCCTGCCGCAGAAGAAGGCGTCGGGTAGAAGGGCTCTTGGAGAGAAGTTCCGATGAGCAAGAAGGCGGCCCCGGAGTAGAACCACACCCCGTCCGCGTCGAGTTCAGGGAACGGGGAGCCCTCGATGAGCAGGTTGCCCAGAGACAGGAGCCCCAGATAGAGGAGCGACACCGCAAGTCGCTGCGGTTGGCTGCTGTAACCCACTCCGTACCCCCTCCGCTCGTGCCGCAGCAATTCTGGAAGCTTGACCCCCGAGAACCTCGGGACTTTGACATTAACGCGCCCGACGTGAGGGATTCAGTTCGGGACGTACGGCGCTATGCGTGTTCGATGCCTGGATGCAGCAACGATGTTGTGGGCCTTCTGGGTCCGGGTGCTCCTCGGCGGACCGCTGCTACGGGGGCCGCTGAGCATCTGTCAAGGCTCGTCAGAAATCGGTCTACCCGACATGGAGCCGTCAAGCATCGAGGCCGAAGACCCGAACGAGGGCAGCCCACAGGTACTCCCGGAAGGCCTCCCACTCGGTCGCGGGATCGTGCTCCTCTCGGGCGGCTTCGATCGCGTGGAGGTAGCCCTCGCGGTAGATCTCGGGGAGGTCGTCGACGCTGATCCCGGGGGTGTCTTCCATCCTCGCCTCCTTGGTTGGTGATGTTGTAGCCGTTGGTGGATCCTTGAGTCAGCGAGTGAGCGCGTCGGCTGTGGACACGGCTACGCGCCCTGCCAACGCCGCCGCCGCCGAACTTGCTGGAACCACGGGCGGAGTCGGATCCGCGCTGGCGGCAGGTGCCCGTAAATCAGCACGCCTTCGAACGGTCGGAGTTGCCGGAGCCCCGCGGCCGATGTCAGCGGCTGGTTGTGGGTCCCGTGGGTGGCCGAGGTCCGGCCGTCGGCGTCGACGGTCGTGGATCGGCGTGTGACGTTGGTCTCACCGATGAGCTGGGCCAGCTCGGTCGTCGTCTTCGAGTCCGTGATCCCGGACAGCAGCAGCTTGGCGCGGTGGTTGTTGACGACCGTGTCGGCCGCATCGCCGTAGCGGTGCACGATCTGGGCACGGTCCTGCCAGACCGTTACCAACTGGATACCGAGCCCGGCAGCCGTCGAGGCGATCTGGGCCAGGTCACGCAGCGGTGCGATGTTCGCGGCCTCGTCGAGCACCAGCAGGAGCGGTGGGTCGAGACGGCCTTTCGCGGCGGCCTTCTCGTAGGCGCCGGCGAGCACGGTCTGGACGAGCGTGGTGAACAGCGGTCGGAGTCGAGTCTGCTCGTGCATCGGTGCTGAGACGTAGAGCGTGTGCCCGCCCCCGTCGAGCAGCCGTGCGGTGTCGATGTCGCAGGTCTCCGCCGATGCGGCGACCTGAGGGTCGGCGTAGGCAGCGAGCACGGTCTCTGCGGTGGTGTAGACCGACGACTTCGTTCGCGCGTCACGCTTCCATGACGCGGTCGCGGCCGCCAGCGCTGCCTCGTTCCCAGTGAGTTTCAGGAGCAGGGCGACGTCGCCCGTGTCCTGTACATCGACCCACCGCACCACGTCAGAGATCGTGAGCTCCGCCGCCTGAGCCGCGAACAGCAGCGGAGCGAGCAGCTTCGCGGCGTTGGCCGACCAGAAGTCGTTCTCACCGAGTTGCCGGTCCCTGGCAGCCTGGGCCATCCACGCCGCCGTGCGCAGCGCCCCGCGCCAGGTGTCGCAGCCGGCGAGCGGTGTCCACGCTGAGCGGTCGATGCCGGTCACGCTCGCGGACGGGTCATATACCCATACCTCACCGCGTTCCCGGCGTGCAGCGAACGTGTCCTTGAGCAGGTCACCCTTGACCGAGGTCGCGACAACCGGCCCGGGCCACTCGAGGATCGCAGGGATCGCCAGGCCGGACGTCTTTCCGGATTGGGTGGGGCCGAGCACGAGCAGCGAGTGACCGGGCTCGGTCGCCACTAGCCGCTTGCCCGGACCTTCGCCCAACGTCAGCCGCCCTGGCGTCGGGTGCGGGACGACGATGGGCTTCAGGTCCCTCGCGGTCGCCCAGCGTGCATCCTTGTCCTCGCCTCCGCCACGGGTCTGCCTGCCGATCCACCACACGACCGGCGTCAGCACGGCCGCGAGCAGCAGGACCGCGGTCGACCAGAAGACCAGCGGCCCAGCGACCCGGTCCGCTACGTCGGTGGGGAACACGGACGCGGGAGAACCGACCTCCTGCCAGATCTCCAGCGTGATCGGGGCCGACTCGCTGAGCCGCAACGGCAGCCACCCACCGGAGGTCACGAACGTCGACAGCTGCGCTGTGGCCCACATCCAGCCAGTGCCGACGAACAAGACACCCATGGCATAGGCCGCGATGAGCTCGACCGGACTGAGCCCGGCTGTCACGCCAACCTGCCGGGTGGGCGGGCGGCCCGCCGCAGGAGTCACGCTCCGGCTCCCATCCTGGAGTCCGTGTCCACCAGCGTCCTCTCGTGACCACCGAGTGTGTGCTCAACGAGGAAGGAGCGGGTGCCGACGCGCCACAGGGCGACGCCGAGGCCGAGCTGCGGCAGCACCTCGGCCTCGACATCGGTGAGGCCGAGTAGCTCACGAGCGGCGGCGGTCTCCGCAGGGGACTGGCCGTAGATGACCCGCGTCTCGGAGTCGGCCAGCAGTCCGCGTGCGAGCGCGACCTGCTCTGAGCCGGCAGCCCCGACCGCCTGAAGGTCGGACAGTCGGTGGATCACCGCCACGTTGGACACCCCGTACTGCCGCGACAGCTTCCACGACGCCTGCAGCCAACGGGCGATCTCCAGCTCACGGAGCACGGCCCACGCCTCGTCGACGACGACCACGGTCCGTTCATCGGTGCCACGCCGCAGGGCGGATTGGAGCCACGCGGTTGCGCACAGCATGAGCAGCCCGAGCGCGGGCGACCCGTACAGCGCCGACAGGTCGAGCACGACCACCGGTGCGGACAGGTCGAGCCCCTCGGTGGTGGGTGCGTCGAACATCCCGGCGAGGTCGCCTTGGCACAGCCGCCGCAGCTCCAATGCGACCTGTCGTCCCGCCGCCGCCAGCGCGTCGGCGTCCGTCGCCACCTCGGCGGCAGCGTCGGCCTCGGGACGCAGCAATGCCTCGACCACATGCGGAAGCACGAGATCCGCACCGTGGACTGACCCGGCCGTCTCCAGCGCGAGCTGGCAGGCGGTCTGCTCGTCGGGCTGCAGGCTCCGTCCGAGCGACGCGGCGGCAAGCGAGGTCAGCAGCCGCAGCCGCTGGCGCGCCACCTCCTCGGGTATGGCGTCCTCACTGGCGTCCAGCGGGTTCAGGCGGACGCCCAGGCCCGGGCCGAGGCGGACGGGATCGACGCCGCAGGCCGCCGCGAGTGGTCCGTACTCGCCCTTGGGGTCCACGATCCAGGCGCGCCGGCCGAAGACCTGCTGGCGCCACAGGTAGGTCTTGACGAACGACGACTTGCCGCGGCCCACCTGCCCGGCGACGAGCATGTTCGGACTGGTCAGCGTTCCCTGCTCGTAGAGCACCCACGGGTCGAAGCAGAACGCGCCGCCGAGCACCTCGCGGCCGATGTAGACGCCCCGACCGCCGAGGCCGCCCTCGGTCACGAACGGGTAGGCCGCCTGCAGGTGGGCGGTGGACACCCGATGGGATCCCGCGGCGCCCGAGCTCATCGCAGCCCTCGGCCGAGTGGGAGCGTCCAGGTGAAGGCTTCCTCCTGTCGTCCGTGGAGGCGGCGAAGCTCGAGGAAGGACTGCTGGGCGGCCTGCTCGACCTCGCCGCAAGCGGCTTCAAGATCGCCCGGTGACCCGGCGGTGACGGTGACGTGGCCGGACAGCCGGTAGTCGGCATGGCCGTCCGCAAGCTCCTGCTCGCGACGGGCCGCGGTCTCCTGGGCGCGTCGTCGGCGGGCCGTGGCGGCAAAGCCCGCACGGGCACGCAGCTCCTCGTCGGCCTGGCTCTTGAGGACCGCATGCTCGACTTCGCGGTGGGCACGCAGCGGGCTGACCGGCTCCATGGTGACCGAAACCGTTCGCATCGCGGTCGTCCCGAGCATCAGCGGGGCGAGGAAGTCGGCACCGACCGGCGAACGAGGCCACTGCGCGATCCAGTAGGTCGCGTGCCACACGTCCGTGGTGCGGTAGGACGACCAGTGGGTTTCAGTCGTGAGCGGCCACGCGTTGGCCGGGTCGGTTCCGCCCTCGTCGTTCGCTGCGGTCGCCCGGCGGGCCAGCGCCGCGCGGGCGTGCGGGTCGAAGGCCGTGCGCAGTGTTCCTGCGAGCAGCCGCGGGGTCAGGATCCCGTCGACCGCGAGGTCGGCCGCCGCGAGGAGCCGTCGCAGGCTGTGCAGTTCGCGCAGCAGGACTTGGACGGCGCCGTCATGGCCGCCACCTGCCTGGCGGATCGCGCGTCGGGCACGGCTCGTGGCGACGGTCACGACAACCAGCGATTCATGCGCTGGCGCAGCCGGCCCCGCATGGTCGACGAGTTCGAGGTACGAGGCCAGCGTCGGATGGTCACGAGGCACGGCCCTGGCCGCAGCGAGGTAACGCCCCATGGCATCGGAGTCCTCCGGCGCTGTGCGCTCGACCCATTGGATGCGATGGATGGGTGACGATGCCCGCGCCAACCCGGCGAGGAGACTGCCCCAAGACGCAAGGCGTCGTTGACGGTCCGGTGTGTCAGCGAGTTGGAACGACCTGCCACGGACGGACAGGACGGCCGTGTAGGTCCCCGCGCGGGCGTCGTGAGCTACGCCGATCTCCCGCGCGCTCGCCCCCTCGACCGGCACCATGAGGATGCGCGTCCCCGCCAACGACGTGGGCGGCGCCTGAGCGGCTTCGCCCGCCGGATCGTGACCGAGCAGCGGCAATGCGCTGAATCTCCGACGTCGCCGGCCAAGGCGGGTAGTCGTCCACTGAAGGGCGATAGGGATCCACTCCTCGAGGGTCTGGCCGCCGACGGGCCACAGGGCAAGGCTCGCAGCGACGGCGATGCAGAGCACGGCCGCGCCGAAGGACCTCGCGGAGCCACCGCCCGCTCGCGCGAGTCCCACCGCGACCGTCAGCCCGCCAGTGAGGATCGCCGCTTGGCTCGCGCGCAGCCCCATCACCAGAGTGCGGTCCTCGGCTGCGGAGCCGAACTCGTACTGAGCAGTCACGCCTCACCCTCCGTGGTGTCTTCGGGCGTCGGCGAGGTAGGACGCGTCGCTGTCCCGTTCGCCGCTGGTCGTGGGGTACTCGCCGGCCGAGGCGAACCGTTCGCCTTCGCGGCAACGTCGCCGACGCCCGAGGCGTGACGCCGGGTCGTGCGGGTGGCGGTTCGCGCACCGCCCGCCGCCCCGGCCGCTGCCAGCCCGACTCCTGCCGTGGCAACGCCCGACGCCGCACCTGCCGAGCTGGCCGTTGCGCTGCCCCCGACGCGCTGACGGACGAGGCTGGTCATGCGGCTGCCCGTCGCCGGTGGACTCACCGCGGCGGTTGGTCGGCGGAATGTCCCCTCGAGTTGGCTCGACATTCCCGCGTCGAACACAGGAATCAAACGCAGCAGCACGTACGGCGCGAGCGCGGCCAGCCCAAGTAGCGCGCCGCCTGACATCACGACGCTGAAGCCCTCGTCGGCGACGTCGGCGTCCAACGCACTCGAGGCCAGGGCCATCACCGCGACAATCACGAACTTCGACAGGATGATCGCAACGAGTCCTTGTGCGAGACGCCGGACCCACTGCGCCGTCGCTGGCCACACCATCGCCATGAAGGCGAGCGGGAAGAACAGCACCGCGACGTAGATCGCGGCCTGCCGGAGTAGCAACTCCAACCAGATGACGAAGGCGGCGAACGCGACCACCGCAGCGCCGATCAGTGCCGCCAGTCCGGCAACGGCGCCTCCGGTCGGCGCCGAGATCCGTGCGAGCGCCGTGCCGACCCCGGTAGCGAACGACGAGAGGTCGTTGCCGAGTCCCCGCGCGACCCAGCCGGAGAGCTGATCGGTGATCTGGACCAGCAGGTCGACGACCACGACGGCGCCTGCCGTACCGATCGCCGCCAGCGGGACGTACCCGAACGGGGCACGCAGCATCATGCCGGCGTCCTGTCGGACGAGGGCCTGAAGCAGGGCCAGGAGCAGGAACGGCAGCAGTCCCAGCATCCCGATCAACGCCATGTCGCCGTACGCGGCGCGGAACCAGCCCGACTGTAGGTCCGGCCGAGTCGACGAGTCGATGAACGTGGCGAGGCGATCGAGTAGCCAACTCGCACCGTCGACCACGAAGCTGACCATCGCACCGAGGACGGCGTTCGCCCCGCCACCGACGACGGCGCCCACGCCGTTTCCGACGACACCACCGACGCCGTCGCAGAGATCGCCGATCACACCAGGAGCCAGCACGCACAACCCGTCCGATTCCGATGGGACCTCTTGCGCGGCGACCACGATCGTCACGTCCGCATCGGCTGCGAACGCTGCCGTCGAGTCCAGTGTGAGTACGACCAGGATCATGACCAGACAGCCGGCGAGCGCAGGACGCTGCCGAGAGCTGGGCCGGCCCATCACCCGACATCCTGCATCAGGTCGACGGCCGTGGGGAGTGGCACGAACTCGTTGATGAGGCGCGCCTGCAGCGCAGCGTCGGGCGTGCCACCCACAGCAGGCGGCTCGGGGCCCGCTTCCGAGCGGAACCCGACCAGCCGCCACGCATCTCGTTCCCAGACCATCTCCACGTGGGTGGTCCGCCAGCCGGGCTGGACGATGGCAAGCCCGCGAACGACGACGACGCCGGTTCCCCACACGGCTACCACAGCTCGCTCGGCGGTAAGCGACTCCACACGGGCTCCCGCCGGGACCGATCGCCACACGGACTCTAGGCCCCCGAGGTCGCCACCATCCACATCGAGTTCGTCCCGGATGAGGCGGGCGATGTCACCAAGGGTCCGGTCCAACTCCTTGCGGTGGTCGGTGGCTGCGTACGCGTCCAGCAACTCCCGGCGATGACCCTCGTCAAGCAGCCCGACTCCATCGAACGCCGTGGCCAGGAGCACTGCGGCACGCACCGCCTTGGCGTCGCCGCCCCGACCTTGAGACATGGGCTGCGAGTCCGGCGTCGGAACCTCACCTGGTTCATCGGTGAGGGCGACCTCCGAGGGGTCGGCGCCGGCGGAGGAAACCGGAGCCGACCCCCGGTGGCCGCCGACGGCCACGCCACCGAGGAAGGCGAGCGCCGCGGTGGCGACGATGGGGAGCCATCGGCGTACCGGCACGTTCATCGGACGGCCATGCCGGTGTCGAAGAAGAAGTTGATGATTGCCGGCGCCGCGCCGATCAGAAGCGCCGCCAGACCAGCGACCACCACGCCCCGTCGCCCGGCGACGGCGTACTGGTAGTTGTTCGAGTTCGAACCCAGTGCCCACGACACGGCCGAGATCACCAGCGCCACGAGTGCGAGGATCAGCGCCCATCCCATGATCCCGTTCGTGAGTTGCTGCAGGACCTGCCCGCCGGGTAGCTGGCTCGGGTCGGGGTTGCCACCAACCTGCGCCACGATCAGCCTCGACTCCATGTCACTGCCTCCGTTCTGGATCCTCGGAGCCCGGCGACCTGCGCGAACCCCATCGTGAGCGAGAGGGCCGGTTTCCGCGGCCCGACGTGACAGGCCAATGCAGATAGGCCACCGGCTGGTACGTCGGCGGTCCCTTTCCGGCCTCACCTCGATAGGAGCGCCATCGGCGCGCGCGTGACAACCACCGAGGGGTCCATGCTGAAACTCGCCGCCGCAGGGGCCACCGGGATCGGGGGGTTGCTGGCGGTCCCGCTACTCGCCGTAGCCGGGATGGCTGGCGGGGGCTCGCCGAGCACCGAGTCGCTCGCAGACATCCCGCCGCCGTACCTCGCGATCTACCAGGACGCCGTGTTCGAGCGGTGCCCGACACTGCCGTGGTCGGTCCTCGCGGCCATCGGCAAGATCGAGTCGAACCACGGCCGCTTCGGTGGAGGACGGCTGCAGTCCGACGGTCGCGTGAGTCCGCCGATCATCGGCATTCCCCTTGACGGCACGAACGGCACGGCCGAGATCCGCGACACCGATGACGGCCTCTTCGACGGGGACGTCGTCTACGACCGCGCCGTCGGCCCCATGCAGTTCATCCCCGGGACGTGGGCGAAATCAGGCGTCGACGCCTCTGGCGACGGCATCGCTGACCCCCACAACGCCATCGACGCGATCCACGCCGCTGCTGGCTACCTCTGCGCGGTCGGTGCTGATGACCCGTCAAACATTCGCGGTGCGATCTGGTCGTACAACCACTCCTGGGGATACGTCGACGAGGTACTCGCCTGGGCCACGCGCTACGTAACACTGTCACCCGGCGGTTCCGCTGATCCGATCCTGATTGCCGCGGTACTGGGCACCCCGCGTCTGGAGATCTACGAGGCGGGGCGTCAGGACATCGCGGCCGGGCGCATCGACAGCCGCGTGCTGGCGCTCCTGCTCCGTGCGACCGAGCACTGGACGCTGTCGGTCTCCAGCCTCCAGAACGGCCATTCGAAGTGCGTCGGCGGTGGCTCGTACGAGGGTTGCCGCGTCTCGAACCATTGGTACGGCCGCGCCTTCGACGTGTACCGCGTGAACGACGAACTCGTATCGGCGACCAACACCGACGCGTACGCGTTCGTGGTGTGGTTAGCGTCGCTCGAGCCTGGCCTTCGCCCCGACGAGATCGGCAGTCCCTGGCCTCTGCTCCAGAGCCTTCCCGGTCACTTCCATGACATTGACCACCTTGACCACATCCACGTCGGCCTGGACTGATGGGTCCCGCACTACGTGGTGAACGGAAACCGTGGCCACGCGCGGCCGGCCCTCGGCTGAAGCAGCCCATAACGCTCCGCTGGGCATGCGTTCCAGAGGTGATTAGATCGGGGGCGCCGCCGTTCTGGAACGGGGTGCTACGGATGTCGTAGGTGATCGTTCTGGATGATGGTCCCCGTTGGAAGGGCCCGGGCCCATACGATGAGGCGGATCTTGCGAAGAGGTCTGTTCGGGGCGCGATGATCTGTGATGAGTGCGGGCATTCCCAGGAGACAGGGCGCTTCTGCGGTCACTGTGGCGCCCAGATGGCCAGGCCGCCCGAGGCGACGACCGACGACTCCGCAAACGGTCCGGAGTCCCCGAAACCGGGTCTGGGCATCGATGCGAGGCCGGCCGACGTCCGTCGTCGCTCCCGTCCCCACGTGACGATTGCAGCCCTGTCGGTCGCGGCTGCGCTGACAGTCACGATCGGTGCCATGGCTGCCTATCGGAACATCACAGCCAACCCGAGCCCTCGGTGACGCCGTCGGCCACGACGTCGTCTACACCCAACGTCGCCCCCTCGGCGCCCGTCACTGTGATGCAGACTGGACGATGGCCACTCGAGTGGGCCGAGACAAATACGGTCTTGGTGTTCGATGACAGCGACCGCGGCGGGGTAGCCGTTGACCTGGATACCGGGAAGTCGGTCCAGCTGGGCCTTCCTGGCCAGCGACCTGGCGATCAGCCATACCGGCTATGGCGCATGGGCGGCTGGCTCGAGCACCAGCGACAGGGACCCGGCCAACACGATCTGGACCACCTTCCGCAGGCTGGGCAGAGAGCCGTCCGACCCGTCCAGGCCGGCGTCGTCCTCGTCCCACACCTCCTCCGACGGTGGCTGGTCCTCGGCATCGCTGGGCTGGGCTCCGCCGGGCGGCACCGGGCGGGCAGCCCGGGCGACCTGCTGGGCCGCGACCGCCAACCGCTCGAGCACCTCGATCGCGCGGTCGTCACCGTCGGCGTGGAGCCGCGGGACCAACGGCGCGACCACATGCTCGAGGTCAGCGTCCAGCGGCCGGCGGGCACGCCGCAACGCCGCCGCAAGGTGGGCACGCTGATCGTCTCGCAGCCCCGCAGTACTCGACAGGACCGCCCACGCCAGTTGGTCGGTCAACCCCTCAACGACCAACACGGCGATGCGAAGACCCGCGGGGTCAGCGACGCTGGTCCGCACGTGCCGGTGGTCGAGCAGGCCGTCGATGCGCAGCGCGAGCTCCTGCACTCCGGCGGTCCGCCGCACGAGCCGTATACGCCGGTCGTCGTCGCCCGTCTCCACGACCGCGATCGCGGCGTCCACGGCGTGCGAGGTGCGGGCGAGCAACGCCGGGACGAGCCGACGCAGGCGCACCGCCGGACGGTCGGGCAACAGCACCAGTCCCGTGACGGCCGTCGCGAGCCCGCCGACCGCAGCGACGACAACGATCCAGGGCACATCGCCTGGTGAGGCACCGGAGAACAGCGCAAAGAAGTACGCCATGAAGGCGACCATCCCCAGCGAGGTCCCGGCTGGACCCCACCGGGTGGCCCAGGCACCCGCGGCCGTCACGGCGACGAACGCCACGTAGCTGGCGGCGGTCCACGGGATCAGGACAGCGGCGAGCGCGCCGCTTCCGGCCGCCACCGCGCCCAGCCGCACCACGTGCCAGCCCGGACGCTCGCCGGCGGCCGCGAGCGTCATCGTGCCGAGCATCCCGACGATCCCGCCCAGTGCTGCGAGCAGCAGCGACCGGCCCGCCAGCGCCAACAGGCCGACCGCGGGGCCGCCGCCCAGCCCCATTCCGACCAGAGCACCTGTAGCCGCACGTGTGCGCTCCCATCCGGGATCGTGGGCCCGGGCGTAGCGCATCGCCTGACCCAGCACACGCCGGGCCACGGGGATGGAAGCGGGAGATGAGGGCACGCACTTCCGTGGCTTCATTTGCCTTTGCTCTAAGGGTCCTTCGCTCATGACGTGTTAGACGTTGATGTGGACGCGGTGTCACGCTGCGACCCAAGCCTCAGCGCGCCTGCCACCGCGGCTCGCGCTTCTCCAGGAACGACGACACACCCTCCTCGAAATCGGCCGAGCCTTGGACGGCCGCCAGAGCAGTCTCGGTGGCGCTCCACCCCTGCTCTTCGTCCTGCGACGCGAGTCCGTTGACCGCGGCCAGGCTCGCCTGTACCGCCAGGGGCGCGTTGTGACACACGCGCTCCGCGAGATGGATCGCCCCCTCCGTCGCTTTGCCAGGCTCCACCAGCACGTTCACCAGTCCCACTTGGTGTGCGCGCTCGGCCGTGATCGGGCCGCCGGTCAGGACCAGCTCCCGAGCCACGTTGAGGGGGAGCGTGCGGGGTCCGCGGAAGAGACCAGCACAGGTGGGGATCACGCCGATTGTCACCTCCGGAAGGCCAAACCTTGATGCGCTCGACGCGACGACGAGGTCGCAGGCAAGAACGATCTCAAGGCCTCCCCCCAGCGCCGGCCCGTCGACCGCGGCGACCAGCGGTTTCGTGCGACGGCGTCGGATGACCCCGTACTCGCCGCCACGGAGCGTGTCGTAGTCGCCGCCACTACGCAGGTCGCTGCCGGCGGAAAACGTGCCGTTGCTACCAGCCAGGACGCCGGCCCACACCTCAGGGTCGTCGTCCAGGCGGTTCAGCGCCTCATCAAGTTCGTCCGCCATCGCCCGATCAATCGCGTTTCGCTTGTCGACTCGGACCATCTCCACGACCAGTACCCGACCGTGCTGATGAACACGAGTGCGATCGGAACTCATGCGGGCACTGCCGCGAGGTCGCGGCTCGTCGGGGCTTTCATCGTTCGGTATTGGCAGGCCCCGACGGCTGCGGGGAAGACCACGACGAGGCCGAACACGGGCCCGGTCTTCGCTGAGGATGGCCACGTGCCCGTCGAGTGGCTGTCCATGTCGATCCAATCCTTGAAGAGAATGCTCGGCTGAGGCATTAACGCGCTGGAGTTCCGTCGGCCTCGCCTTCTGGATCCAGTATGCGTAGCCGACCGGCGGTGACAGCGCAACCTGTTCGCCACCCATGGCTACAGGTGGATCCTTGAGAACACAGTTGCAGCGTAGAATGGCGCGGATGTCCTGGACTCTGTCCGGGAGCTCGTTCGCGCCTGTGCGGGTGGGCCCTCCCGGATGGACCGGCTGGTGCCGAGGGCACCGCCACCCGCGAGTCACCTTGATGGAAAGATGCCGCCGGCGACGTCATGCGCACTCCGGTCTACGACTGGGAGGGGACTTACCGGGTGACCGGAGGCTCCGGCGTTTCGTGTCCTGCGGACGCAGGAACAGCCGCCTCGCCCCTCCCTCGACAGCGAGCTTCCTACCCCGCGGCCAACGAGCCGGCGCTCGGAAGGGGATCGGTGCGCATGATCCGGCGACCGGTGAACGAGCTGTCGCAGGTGGAGAGGAACAATGCCTTCTCGCCGATGGAATCCGTCTCGTCATACGAGGACCAGTCTGCATCTGCACCGCGGGCAGCGACGGCGCCCGACGATCGCAGCGACACGGGATCGAGGCAGTTCACGATGACGCCGTGCGGCGTGGCCTCTTCCGCGAGCGCGCTGGTAAGCCGCTCGACGCCAGCCTTGGCAACGGCGTACGAGAGGATGCCGCGTGAATCCCAGTCGTGGCACGCCGCCCTCGAGGTCAGCGAGAAGATGTGCCCTCGGTGCTGCGCGATCATCGTCGGCAGCACGGCCTGCGTTGCGTGGATCACGCCATCGAGGTTCCCAATCCTGTGTATGTTTGGCCGGCACGCCATCGCGACAGGCTCAGACCGGTCCGGCGGTGGATTGGGGCTTAGGTCTTGCTGTCAATCCCAATCCTGTGTATGTTTGGCCGGCACCGCGAGCTCAGGGCAACATGAGAACGTTACTCGGATTGAGGATCGGCCTCTCTCCAGCACGTTGACTTCCATCCTGGAGGGCATTCAATGAAGCCATTAGTACGCAAGAGTTCGAGCCGCCAGGGCTTGGACGGGTGGTCTGCACGAGTCGTGCCGATCGAAACAGAGCTGTCAGCAGCCAGAAATGGAGTCGAAATGGTGTCAAGCGCGCGTCGATTCGTGGTGTCGGTGGTGCTCGTGCTGTTTGCACTGGCAACTGCCGCATGTGGCGGAAATTCGAACCCGTCAGCGGGGGAATCTGGAGCTGCAGGGGACAGCCCGTCGGCGACCCCGTCAGCGGGGGAATCTGGAACTCCAGGGGACAGCCCGTCGGCGACGAAGGTTAACATCGGGATCACGAGCGGAATGACCCTCGCAGGCGTCCTAGTTGCCGACGAGTTGGGCTACTACGAGGACGAGGGTCTTGATGCCACGTTGGTGACTTTCACCAGTGGTGGCGATATGACATCCGCCGTCCTCAGCGGCGACGTGGCAGCGGCAGCGACCGGCGCTGAACGCGTTCTGACAATCCGGGAAAAAGGGGAGGACTTGCGGCTGCTGATGGCACTCACCGCCGTTCCGACCCTGACCTTGGTGGTCGATCCAGACTTCGTGAACTTTCCGACGGGGAACGTTAGCGAAACGATGAACAGTCTGAAGGGTGCGCGGATAGGGTTTGCAGGCTTTGGCGGCGCGTCCGAGGCGATGCTCGATGCCTTGCTCGACCGCGTGGGCATGACCCAGGAGGACTTCCAACTTATCGAGACGGGCCTCGGTCCCGCGCAGATCGCCGCCGCCAATACCGGCGCCGTCGACGCCGTATGGAGCATTGAGCCGGACACGACCACAGCTGTAGATACTCTCGGCTGGAAAGTGGCTGTGGACCTCACGGATCCGGCTCAGGCGGGGGATCTGTACAGTCTCATCGGCCTCGGCCTGGTCACGTCCGCGAAATGGCTTAACAGCGACGGAAATGTCGAGACGGCGAAGAAGATCGTGCGTGCGACGGGACGCGCTATGGAATACATCCGGACTGACCCCAATGCACCGTCGACGATGGCCAAGCTGTACCCGCCGACTTCCGTCGACGAGATGGGCCGCCTCATTGAGAAGATGAGTTCTGGCTACCACCCAACTGTCACGCCTGAGATGACCGACGGGTGGAACGAGGTTCTGAGGGAGTCCGGCCTGATTACGGTGACGGTGCCTTTCGAGGACTTCGTTGCCACCGAGATGAGCGACGCCTGGGAGGGGAAGTAGATGTTATTGCGTCTGCATCCTGCACCCGGCCCAACCAGCATGAACGGTCAGAGCGACCGCTGGCAGCGTCCCATGGGTTTCGTCGCAGTTGTCCAAGAACCGTGCCTAGGAAACGTGGTCACATGACAACGAACGCGATCGCTGCTCCGAGTGTGCGCGAGGAGGATGAGGCGGGCCTATGGGTCGAGTCAGTCAGTGTCACCTTTGGCCAAGGCTCTCGTCAAACGCGGGCCTTGTCCGAGACGTCCCTAGCGGTTCGACCCGGCGAGATCGTATGCCTCATTGGTCCGAGCGGATGCGGAAAGTCGACCGTACTGAACGTCATTTCCGGGCTGATCAACGAGTACGAGGGCCAGGTCCACGTCGGAGGGAAGCCGCTTAGCCTCCCCAACCGCCGGATCGGGTATATGTTCCAGCAGGACGCGCTCTTTCCATGGCTGACAGTGACCGAAAATATCATCATGCCAATGAAGGTTGCGGGTGTCCCGCGCGCGGAACGGCAAGAGCGAACCAAGGAGTTGATCGGTACCGTTCAATTGGACGGATTTGAGCGGCATTATCCTCATCAGCTATCTGGTGGGATGCGCAAGCGAGTCCAATTGGCTCGTCTGCTGGCGCAGGATCCCGCCTACCTCCTGCTCGACGAACCCTTTGGCGCGCTAGACGCGCAAACTCGATTGATCATGCAAAAGGAGTTCCTCGACATCTGGGCACGTCGGGGCAAGCCGGGATCGCTCTTTGTCACCCATGATCTTGTCGAAGCAATTGAGATGGGTGATCGCATCCTCGTCTTTTCCCGTCGTCCAGGTCGGATACGTGCGGAGTATCACGTCGATCTCCCACGGTCGCGCACCGTCACGTCGATGATGGGTTCCCACGAGTATGAAACCTTGTTCGCGAGTCTGTGGGCGGATCTGGAAGAGGAAGCCAGGTTGTCGATGGCCGCCAGTCCAGGTGGGGACGAATCGTGAGTATCGTGAGTACCGAGACGGATAACGGGACGGCCGTATCAACGGAACGAGCCGTTGGAAGTGACCGCACGCGGCGAATGGGGCGGAGGGTTCTAGAGCGCATCAACCCGGCTCTTCGCCTCCAGCAGCTGCTTCTCTTTGGCGCGCTGCTACTGATATGGGAGGCTGTGGTGCGCGTGGGCTGGCTCAACCCATTTTGGTCGAGCCAGCCCACGCGTATCGCAGGCCGCCTATGGGAACTCGTGGGGACTGGCGCAGTGATACCCCACCTGTGGGCGACGCTCTCCGCAACGTTCATGGGCTTCGCCATTGGTTTGGTCAGCGGCGTCATCGCTGGTGCTTTGCTCGGATACTTCCGGCGACTGGCTGACCTTTTCGAGCCGTTGGTGATGGGGCTGTACAGCCTGCCTCGCGTCGCGTTAGCGCCGCTCCTGATCCTGTACTTCGGAATTGGCCTATCATCCAAGGTCGCACTTGCAGTAACGCTTGCGTTCTTCCTCGTCCTTCTGAATACGCAGGCGGGCGTACGTGGGGCGGACATTAACTTGAAAAACGCGGCTAAGACGATGGGCGCCAGTGAGTTCTTCATCGTGCGAAGAGTCGTTATGCCAGCAGCTATTCCTTGGATCATTACAGGCGCACAGAATGCGCTTATCTTTTCGCTGACGGCCGTGGTGGTAGGTGAAATGCTGGTCTCTACGGTCGGACTTGGACACCTGGTTACTAGAGCGTCAGCCACTTACGACACCACAAGTGTCTTTGCCCTGTTGGCGATCATGGGTTTTGTTGCGGTTGTTCTGAACAACGTCCTTCTCATCATAGAGCGTCGTGCGCAGCGATATTCACCAGGAGCTCGTCGTTGAGCGCAGGCAGGCACGCCATTCCTCTGCCACCAGATCAGGGCGTGAGCATGCCCGATGCCATCGATGACGCCGCTGTCTCGCACAGCGTTCAATTGGTCGTCGACGATTGCGTGGCTACGGTCACTCTGAACCGACCGGACCGACTCAACGCTGCTGTCCCGGAGATGTTCGAGGCACTTCAAGCGGTCGTGCGCCAACTCGCGCGCGACGAATCGCGGGTCCGCGTGGTGGTCATCACTGGGGCTGGCAAAGCCTTTTGTGCTGGCGCGGATCTTGCGAATCGTTCGACTGACGACGCCCAGGGTCTTCGCCTCAGGCAGGCCGCTTCGATCATCACGGATCTGCGCCTCTTACCTCAGATCACCGTTGGCGCGATTAACGGGGCATGTGCAGGCTTCGGACTCTCGCTCGCCGCCGCGTGCGACATCCGTGTCGCGACGGCAAGCGCAGTGTTCACCACCGCCTATCTCAATGCCGGCTTGCCGGGAGACTTCGGTGGAATGTGGAACCTCAGTCGATTGATCGGCCGGGGCAGGGCTGCACATATGTATCTGTTACCGAACCGCATCACCGCCGCTGATGCCTACGCCTGGGGATTGCTCAGCGAGCCACCAATGGATGCCTTCAAGGAGTCGCTGGCGGCGGTGATCGAACGCCTGACTAGTGCTGCCCCGCTCGCGCTCGCAGCAATCAAGCAAAACTTGCAGGACCTTGAACGACTCGACCTACCGCAGTACTTGGACGAGGAGTCGCAGCGGCACGCTCGCGTGCGCGCGAGCGACGACGCGAGCGAGGCCGCTCAGGCCTTGTTGGACAAGCGCACGCCGCGTTTCCGAGGCCGATAGAGGTCGTTCACCGGTGCAAGCCCTATTGAAGGTGGAGCTCAAATTGATGTGGCGTGATAAGAATTACGTTGATGGCGCTTGGGTAGACTCCACCAGTTCGGAGTTTATCCACGTCCTCAACCCATCGACCGAAGAAGTCATCGGACGGGTTCCGAAGAGCACAGCAGCGGATGTGGCTGCTGCTGTCGCCGCCGCTACTGGCGCGTTCCCCGACTGGTCCAGCAGAGCGCCCTCCGATCGTGTCGGTTACTTGGCTGCCGCGCACCGACGCCTGGGACAACAAGAGGACCGTTTCGTGGAGGCGATCGTCGCGGACGTAGGCACCCCCGCGAAGATTGCCCGTCGACTGCAGTTCGGTTTGCCCCGCACGGTTCTGGAATCGTACACAGATCCCTCAGTTTTTCCTGGCGAATCCCACATCGGAAATTCGCTAATCATCCGCGAGCCGATCGGTGTCGTCGGCGCAATCACTCCATGGAATTATCCCCTGCACCAGGTCGTGGCGAAGGTGGCCCCGGCGCTTGCGGCAGGATGCACGGTCGTGCTCAAGCCGAGTGAGGTGACGCCAGCGGTCGTAATGCTCTTGGCGGAGGTTTTCGGCGATGTCGACCTCCCGCCCGGCGTTTTCAACGTCGTTAATGGGGCGGCCGAGGTCGGTGCTGCGCTGGTCACTGACCACGGCGTCGACATGGTCTCCTTCACTGGGTCGACCCGGGCCGGACGTGAAGTCGGGGCCATGGCCGCTCGCGATATTAAGCGGGTCGCACTTGAACTGGGCGGCAAGGGCGCGAACATCGTTCTGCCCGATGTGAAGGATCTCGATCGAATCCTGAAGAACGCTGTCGGCAATTGCTTTTTGAATTCGGGCCAGACCTGCCTGGCGCTTACCCGACTGCTGATCCACGAATCTCAGTACGATGACGCAGTGGTCAGGGTGGCTGAGATTGCCCGCACTTTTACCGTCGGAGATCCCCACGATCCCTCCACCAAGTTGGGTCCGATGACCTCGCGATCCCACCTGCAGCGGGTGCGAGACTACATCCAGCTTGGCATCGATGAAGGGGCTCGCCTCGTGGCTGGCGGACTGGACGCGCCCAATGGCCTTGATCGGGGCTACTTCGTGCAACCGACCGTATTCGCCGACGTCAACTCCACTATGCGAATTGCCCGGGAAGAGATCTTCGGTCCTGTCTTGAGCGTCATGGCTTACACCACCGAGCAGCAGGCGGTCGAGATTGCCAACGGTACGGAGTACGGGTTGACTGCGGCCGTCTGGTCTGGCGACTCTGATGTCGCGATGCGCTTGGCTCGACAAATTCGGGCCGGACAGGTGGACGTCAACGGTGGGGCGTTTAACCCGCAGGCACCTTTCGGCGGATACAAGCAGTCTGGTAACGGACGAGAGTTAGGTGCTTTGGCAATGGACGAGTATCTGGAAATCAAGTCGGTCCAGCAATAGGCTCTGGAGACTTGGCGTAGAAGGCAGGGGAGCGGCACGATGCTCGGCGATGCTTTTCCGACGATCCACCTTGATACCCGGCGGATGGGTCGAGTGGCAGGATCCAGGTTGGAAATAGGTCGGCCGCGCTGCGGCCTCAAGCAACGCTGCTCCCGAGCTTTCCATCAGTCAGAACGCCTGCAGAATGCGAAGCCCTGGCGAGAGGCGTCGGGCGACATCCGAAACGGGCCGACGGCCTTGCTCAGCTTCACCGCTCCGCCCGTGAGTCGCAGCGTTTCTAGAACCGCTGTGGTGTTCGAGTCCCTGCTGCTGGACTCGAGCAGGACACGGACTGACAGCAACACTTCTCAGGCCTTCCGCGACCTGTTGTGTCAGGGTTGGTGATGAAGATAACCGGAGCTGTTGCTCGCGCAGGCGCGCGGGACTTTGACCTGTCCGCACTTGAGCTGCGCGAGCCCAAGGCCCACGAGGTCTTGGTCAAGATGGTCGCCACCGGCCTCTGTCACACAGACCTCATTGTCCGGGACCAGTGGTTTCCCACCCCACTGCCGGCCGTGCTGGGCCACGAGGGGGCGGGTATCGTACAAAGCGTTGGACCAGCCGTCACAACCGTGGAAGCCGGCGATCACGTGGTCCTGAGCTACAACAGCTGCGGGAACTGCCGCAACTGCCGCTCCGCGAAGCCCAATTACTGCGGACAGTTCTGGGACTATAACTTCTCGGCCACCGTCCCCGGCGGGGAACCGACCCTCACTGAGAACGGCGTAGTCATAGGAGGGAACTTCTTCGGACAGTCATCGTTCGCCACATTCGCGATTGCCAGCGACCGTGTCCTGGTCAGAGTTAATGACGATGTGCCACTTGAAATCCTAGGACCACTCGGATGTGGAATCCAGACCGGTGCTGGCGCGGTGTTGAAGACGCTACGGCCCCACGCCGCAGCGAGCATCGCCGTGTTCGGCGCGGGCGCAGTGGGACTTAGTGCTGTGATGGCAGCCAAGCTCTCCGGGTGCACGCGAATACTTGTTGTCGACAAGGTTGAGTCGCGCCTCGAGCTCGCGCTTGAATTGGGAGCCAGCGACACCTGGATGGCGGCCGGTGACAATGCCCGCGACATTCGACGTGCCACGCATGGCGGAGTCCAGTTCGCTATCGAGGCGACCGGCGTGCCACGCGTCTTGCGAAACGCCATGGATTCCCTAGCTCCAGGGGGCACGTGTGCCCTCGTGGGCGCTGCTGCCGCGCGGGCGACCGCTGAAATCGACATCTCGACGTTGTTGTTCGGGCGCAAGCTCGTGGGGGTGATCGCGGGCGACGCGATCCCCCAGGTATTCGTGCCCGAGCTCATCGATCTGTACGTCAACGGATTGTTCCCCTTCACCAAGCTCCTCACGCAGTACCCGCATACAGACATCAACGTGGCCATCTCCGATGCGGAATCAGGCGTCAGCGTCAAGCCTGTGGTCCTGTGGTGACGTCGACGTCAAATCACAAGCACCGATGCGGAGCACAAGATGACTGACTTTCACATCGAAGTGACGCAAGGTGACGACAATGTAGCCGTGGTCGAGTTCCAGCGCGGCAAGCACAATTACTTCACCGCGGATCTCGTTGGTGCCCTTGTGGAGACTCTCCGCGAACTCGGGTCAGGCCGGACTCGGGCGGTGGTGCTCTGTAGTGCCGGACCGCACTTCTGCGCAGGGGCGGACTTCGGAGACGCTGAAGACAGGCTCGGAGCACTGGACCGGCTGTACGACGGCGCGGTCGGCCTAGTGAGCCAGCCACTCCCAATCGTCGCTGCGATTCAGGGGGCCGCCGTCGGAGGGGGCATGGGAGTCGCGATGACTGCCGACTTTCGTGTCGCTGATCCCAGCACGCGATTCATGCCGAATTTCGCGAGGATTGGGCTGCATCACGGATTTGGCCTCAGCGTCACTCTGCCTGCGGTTGTGGGTACTCAGAGAGCGTTGGAGTACCTCTACTCTGGGAAGACGATCGCCGGTTCCGAAGCGCTGTCAGCTGGCCTATGCGACCGGCTGAGTGAGGCGGGTGAGCTGCGACAAATGGCCTACTCGCTCGCACTTAGTCTGGCCGATTCAGCGCCGCTGGCATTGCGGGCGATTCGGCGGACGCTGCGTTATGATGTCGTGCGTAGGATGCAAGCGGCCGTGGTGGGGGAGAGGCGCGAGCAAGAATCGCTATTCGTCACCGATGACTTCGCCGAAGGCGTATCCGCACATCGTGAGCACCGCAGGCCAACGTTCTCTGGTCGCTGAAGCCGGGCAACCTGGTCATCGCTGACTGCTTCATAGCCTTCACGAGATGTCCCACCAGCACCGTTCATCAACACGAGGTGCCGAATGTCGCTACGTGTAAACACCCTGACGAACTGGACGATGGAACTCCAACTGAACAACCCCCTGCATCACAATGCACTAACATTACAAGACTGGTTAGAAGGTGAGAAGATCATTGCACACGCCGCTCAGGACCCGAACGTGCGGACCCTCATCGTGACGGGGAGTAATCGGTCGTTCTGCGCGGGTGCTGACGTTGCCTTCTTGCGGCAATTACAGACGATGGGAACGGCGCAACGACGCCAGTCACTGGAGGCGGGGTCACGTCTCGTGAAGGCTCTCATACGCTTTCCCGGTGCCACCATAGCCGCTGTCGATGGACCAGCAATTGGTATCGGCGCCTCCTTAGCACTCGCCTGTGACTCTGTGTTCGCAACCGAGCGTTCACGATTTGGTCTAGTGTTCACCTCACTCGGGCTCCCTGGAGGAGACATGGCGGCGTCTTGGTTGGTCGCGAGACGCGCCGGCTTTCGAGTTGCCAGTAGGTTGTTCGCCGACGCCTCGACGATCAATGCTGTCGAAGCCGCCCAATTGCGCCTTGTGGACGGCGTCGTAGACTCCATCGACTGCGCCAGGATCGCGCAAGATGCTGACTTGCGGGTCGCTCGTATCGCGCCGGACGCGGCGGCAACGACCAAGCGACAGATCTTGGAGATGGAGGGAGCTTTTGCCGACCTAGACGGTCACATGCATGCTCAACTGGAAGCCTTAGTAGCGGCCGTGGGCGGCGATGATTTCAACGTAGCCCTCAACGCCCAGGCCAGAAAAGTACCTGCCCCTTTCGCGCGTCGGACGGTTCCCCCCACGAAGAGTCCAATGACCAAGTCCAACGCCGATAGCCGCACGACGTGAGCCAGAGGATCGCGGTCCGTGTCGCTCAACAGATCGTGCAACGATACTTTTCGGAAGGAATCGAGGAAGGGCTGAGACTCCCAACCGAGAAGGAGATGGTCGACGATTTCCGGGTGGGACGCACGACTATTCGTGAGGCTCTGAGGCTCTTGGAGGCGCGGGGCGTCATTCGGGTGCGTGCGGGTCGGTACGGAGGACCGATAGTTCGGCGACCGCCAGACGAGGCGATCGGGGAAACATTAACGCTCCTACTTCAACGTGAGCGCGCCTCTCTCCGCGCGGTGCTCGACGCACGACTGGCCCTCGAACCCGCAATCGCACGCATGGCGGCCGAAAACATCAGCGACGAACAAGTTGCGCGTTTGGATGAGACGGTGCGCCTCATCATGGAGCGATCCGAGGACGCCGAAATCTTCGCAGTCCAGAACACGTGTTTCCACACTGTCATCGTTCAAGCAGCGAACAGCCCTGCCCTCAAGATCTACCTCAATGGGCTTAACTCTATTGCTGACGGTACCTTCGCGGGAATCCAGTACTCGCCGGGCCGGCATCGGGCAACAGCCGAAGCCCACCAGTGCATCATCGACGCCCTCCGTATTAGGGATCCGGATGCCGCAGAGGCTGCGATGCACGCACACATTGAGGACATTGGCGCGTATTGGACCCGCCGTTACCCGGACCTCGTCTCGAGGCCCATCCGATGGACTATGGACCCATACCCCGATATCACAGCACCGCTCCAAGTCGATACTGTCTGAGCCTTGGGTCTGTCAGGAATCCGGTGTAAACGGCGTTTCTCATCTTGACGTTCAGCCGTCCTAAGCTTTTGCATCCGGTCGGCGAACGTGACTGCGAACGCGTCCTGGGCATGACGGGTCTTCCCCTCGGTAGTGGGTGACCCGGGCGGGGATGCTTGGTGAGGCGGCGTACGGCCTCGATGCTCGAGGTGTCTAAGCCTCGATCCACGTGTGCCACGAGCACAAGGAAGGTAGGACGATGTAGAGGATCGTCATCACCTATTTGTGCGTAACTGTGCAGGAGATGGAGGTGTGGCCCTCCGGCG
>Ga0326597_10001877_pt1 | contig 32457 bp, 28 predicted proteins | sample RVTome_12_FD_203789 | JGI IMG/M metagenome (GOLD analysis project Ga0326597, IMG submission 203789) | Soil microbial communities from uranium-contaminated site in the Upper Colorado River Basin, Wyoming, United States - RVT100D185 | ecosystem: Environmental > Terrestrial > Soil > Contaminated >...
GCGCGTCCCCCGTGATCGCGCGGGTCAGGACATCCACCGTCTGGTGCAGCATCCGGTCGCGCGTGTTCGGCTTCTCGGCGGCGGTCTTGAGGTTGACGATCGCGGAATTGACGCGGAAGTGCCCAGCCTTGATGTCACACGGGGGCTGGGCCGGCGTCCACGTCTGGGCGGCGAGGGGGGCAGCGCCGCCGAGGGCGGCGAGGACGAGAACGGCGGGGCGCGACGGCATGGTCTGGTGGTGCGAGAGCGGGCGACGGGATTCGAACCCGTGACGTCCAGCTTGGGAAGCTGGCATTCTACCCCTGAATTACGCCCGCGAGATGGGCGGAATGTGACCCTACATCCCGCCCTCTGTCAATCGGTCTACTCTTTGTGGTACCGCCATGCCTGAATGCCGGCCCCCATCGCCTTGAGATCGAATTCGTGTGTCCCCTGCGGCGGGATCGCCGGCACGTCGGTGGATTGCGTCGCCAGCACCTCACCCTTCGCGTTCAGAAACTCGAACACGAGCTTGAACGGCCGGCTGGGCGTCGTGCGCAGGTTGGAGATGATCCCCTTCACCTCGGCGCTCTGCTCCTGCGGGTCGAATTCGCTCACGGTGACGTCGGAGGTCAGCGTCGAGTCGGCGATGCGCAGGTAGTGCAACGTCGAGTCCAGACGGCCGACCCGCTGGTGCGCAAACGCGAGCAGCCGGAGTGACATGCGGTTCATCGGATCCACGCCCACCAGCCGTTGCGCGACCGGCAGCATCGCGGCCGAGTCGTTCAGCTGCAGGTACGTGTTGACGAGGTTGAACAGACCGTCGCGATAATAGGGGTTGGCCTTGATGCCCGCCTCGAACGCCTGGGCGGCCAGGTGGTAGGTGCTCGTGGCTGTGGCCTCGTGCTCCCGCATCATCCGCGTCGTCACCGAATCGCACCGCGCGCGGATCCGCGCCGGCGTGAGCTGGCGGTTCGTCCGCGCTTCCGTGCGGCAACTGCCGCCGACCGCCGCCGTATCGGGCTCCTCCGGAGCCGCCGTGTAGATCTCCACCCCGGCGCGGAACAGCGACAAGGCGCCGCTCGAGTCGCCTCGGGCGATGATGCGCTGGTAGAGCGCGAACGCGCTGTCGCGCTGGCCCGCGGCCATGAGGACGCTGCCCAGACCCGCCATGCCGTCGGGGTCGTTCGGCGCGAGGGTCAAGTACTCCCGATAGGCAGCCTCCGCTTCGGCCCAGCGGCGCTGGCTGTGCTGGATGCGCGCCAGGTTGAACAGGGCGTCCTTGCGATCCTGGAGGAACGTTGCGTCCAGGGCGGCGATGTCGGCCGTCCGGCGGAAGTAGACCGCCGCCGAGTCGAGCTGGCCCGCGTTGTAGAGCAGCGACGCCAGGTACTTGAAGCCCTGCGGCTCGGTCTGGAGGATCGCGTTGGCCTGCCGGAACGCCACCATCGCGGAGTCGGGGTTGTTCGCCTGCCAAGCCGCGATCCCCGCGTTCAGCGCCGGCACCCACACGAACCGCCGCCAAATGCCGATGTCCCCGGCGCAGTCGGGCCTCAGCGTCTCCGCTTGCCGGAAGGCGGAATCCGCCCCGGCGAGGTCCTGCGTCATGACGTAGTAGCGCCCCAGATAGTACCAGGCCGCCGGATTCTTGTCCTGGTCGCCCGTCGTCAGCGCCTGCGTCAACACGCGATAGGCGTCACGCAGATCCTTCTGCTTCTGGTCGTCGAACCTCGTCTCCGTCGCGCTCTTCAAGTACAGCAGCCCACTGTTCACGAGGTAATGGGCCGGCTTGATGTCACACTTGACCGCTGCCCAGCGGTTGGACTGCTGCGCCCCGGCCCGCGAGGGGGGAGCGATCGCCAGGGCGGCCACGAGAATCCCGACGACTTCACTCCGTAACATGCGCACGATTCACTCCTTGGTTTGCGCCCAGAGGACGGCTGCGTCGCGCTCGACCGCGCGCGCCACGTCGATCGGCGGCCTCCCGAGGGCGCGGGCGGCCGCGAGCACATCCTCGTACTCCGGCTTGACCCGTACCCCACCTCCGCCCGCCTGCTCCAACACCTTCACCCGGACCGCCACCCCGTCCAACCGCACCGTCACCTGGTGGCGCGGCAGCGTCGCCCGCTCCGCCACCCAGCGCCGCACGCCGGCGGTCGTACTGTGGCGGAACAACTCCGCCGTCACCGCGTCGGCGAGCGGCTCCGGCGCCATCACCTCCACCCGAAAACCCTGGCGCCCCTTCTTCATCTGGACCGCCCAGGTCTGCACGTCGAGCGCGCCGGCGGCAAGCAGCGCCTGACGCAGCGGCTCCACGTACTCGGGGCTCATGTCGTCGACGTCGGTGGCGAGCAGTACCACACGCCCCGCCTCCGTCGCCTCCTCCGCCATCAGGATGCGCAGGGCATTCGGATAATGCTGCGGATCCCGCTGCCCCGCGCCCCACCCGCTCCCCACCATCCGCCACCGCGCCGGTGGCGGCCCCGCCGAAAGCACGCGCAGCAACACGGCACCCGTGGGCGTCGTCGCTTCGCCTTGGACGGGTCCGCCGCCCGCGATCTCCAGCCCCTCGAGCAGCAGCGCCGTCGCGGGCGCCGGCACCGGCAGCCTCCCGTGCGCCGCCTCCACCCACCCCGTTCCCACGGCCACGGGCCAATGATACACGGCGTCCACACCGAGCCGCTCGAATCCCTCGATCGCGCCGACGATGTCGAGCACGGCATCCACCGCCCCGACTTCGTGCAGGTGCACCATGTCCGGCGCCACGCCGTGCACCTTCCCCTCCGCTTCACCCACCAGGCGGAATGCCCGGACCGCCCGCTCCTTCACCCAATGGGAGAGGGGGGCGCCCTCAACCAGCCGCACCAACTCCGCCACGTGCCGCCCGTGCGGCCGCTCCGGGATGGCGAACTCGACCTGCTTGGCCCCGACGCTCGAGCGGCGCACGTCTCGAATCGTGACGCTCACCCCTGCGATTCCCAGCCGACCCGGGAGCTCCTCGAGCCATGAGGCCGGTAGGCCCAGCGACAGCAACGCCCCCAGCGTCATGTCGCCGCTGATGCCGGCGGCCGGGTCGATGATGGCAATGCGCATGGGGAGAAGTGTCGAAATATAAACGGGTTAGGCCCGGTAGAGCCACCCGGCGCCGGTGTTGAAAACCACGACGCGCTCCCCCGGACGGATCACCCCCCGGCGCTGCAGGTCCACAGCACCCGCCAACGCCGCCCCACCCTCCGGGCAGGCATCGATGCCCTCCACGGTCTGCAACTCGCGCGCCGCCGCCGTGAGCGCATCGTCGCTCACCGCCACCGCGCCACCGCCGCTCTCGCGCAGCGCCCGCAGCATCAGGCGGTCCCCAAGCGGCCCCGGAACGCGGAGCCCCGCGGCCACCGTCCGGGGATCGGGCCACGGGACGCACCGATCGGCCCCGGACTCGAAGGCCCGCACGACCGGCGCACAGCCGGCGGCCTGCACGCCATACATGCGTGGCGGGGCGTCGTGCACCCAACCGCTGGCTTGTAACTCCTGAAATGCCTTCCACATACCAATCAGTCCCGTTCCTCCCCCCGTCGGATACACGATCGCGTCGGGGAGGGTCCATCCCATCTGCTCCGCCAGCTCGAGTCCGAGCGTCTTCTTGCCCTCAATGCGGTAGGGCTCCCGCAGCGTCGAGACGTCTACGGCGCCGGTCTCGGCGGCGAACGCCCGCGCCGCCTTGCCGCAGTCCCCGATGTGCCCGTCGAGCAGCACCAGATCGCCGCCGAACGAGCGGATCTGCCCGAGGATCGTCTCCGGGGTGGAGGCAGGCGCGAACACGCGTGCCTGCACTCCCGCGCGCGCCGCGTAGGCCGCGAGGGCCACGCCGGCGTTGCCGGCGGTCGGCACGACGAACTGGCGCGCCCCGGCGAGCACCGCGCGCGTGACCGCGGCAGCGAGCCCGCGCGCCTTGAACGAGCCCGTCGGGTTCGTTCCCTCCTCCTTGATCCACAAACTCTCGAACCCATGCCGGGCGCCGAGACGCGGCACGTCGAGCAGGGGCGTCCCTCCCTCCCCCAACGTCACTGGACTCTCCCCGGCGGCGAGCGGCAGCCACTCGCGGTAGCGCCACATCGTCCAGCGCCGCTCGCGCAGCAGCGATCTCACTTCCGGGCCGGGGGGGGCGGCGTATCGCACCAGGTACGGCGCGCCGCATGACTCGCACACGCCGGGAAGGCCGTCGGGAGCCCGCCTCCGCGTTGGCGCGCAGGCGGAGCATTCGAGCGTCCAGGGAAGCGTCATGCGCGGTGTCCCAGCCCCTCGAGGATGCGCTCGGCGAGCCGGGTGGAGAAGCCCGGGAGCGCCGCGATTTCACCGGGAGTCGCGGTCTTTACGCCCGCGAGGGAGCCGAACCGCTCGAGCAGCGCCCGCCGGCGCGACGGGCCGATGCCGGGAATGCGCAGCAACTCCGAGGTAATCGTGCGCTGCGAGCGCCGCTTGCGGCTGTAGCTCACCGCGAAGCGATGGGCCTCGTCGCGCGCCCGCTGGAGCAGCTTGAGCGACGGACTGCGCCGCGAGAGGCGCAATGGGTCGGGCTGGTTTGGGAGAAAGACTTCCTCGTCGCGCTTCGCCAGACTCACGATCGGTAGGCGTTCGAGTCCCGCCCCGCGCGCGGCATCCAGGGCGGCGCCGAGCTGCCCCTTCCCGCCGTCGATCACCATCAGGTCGGGCAGCGGTTTCGTCTCTTCGAGCCGCCGCCGCAGGAAGCGCGTGACCACCTCGTGCATCGCGGCGTAGTCGTCCTGCTGCGCGATGCCTTTGATCTTGTACCGCCGGTACTCCGCCTTGCGCGGCCGGCCGCCCTCGAACCACACCAGCGACCCAACGGTGTCGCGCCCCTGGTTCGTCGAGATGTCGATGCACACGAGCGCCCGCGGGACCACGGCAAGCCCGAGGTCGCGCCCCAGCGCGAACACCGGATCGGCGGCGCGCTCATCGATGTCGAACGCCTCGATCTTGAAGCTGTCGAGCAGGTGCCGGGCATTCTGGTCGGCGAGCTCCGCGAGCTTCGCATTGGTCCCCCGTTGCGGCACGAGGAACTCCGCGCCGGGCGCGAGCTCCCGGAGCGGCTCCAGATCCGCGGGAGCGTACGGCAGGACGACCCGGGCCGCCCGCTGGTCGAGCGGCAGGTAGTAACCGACGAGAAACGCGCTCAGGACCTGGTCCTCCGGAGCGTGCTCCACGTGCTCCAGGAAGCGCTGCTCCCGGGCGATGAGCCGCCCATCCCGGATGCGGAGGATCACGCCGCAGGCGTCGTCGCCGTCCCGGGCCAGGCCGATGGCGTCGGCGTCTCCCCCTCCCACGACCTCCACCGTCTGGGGCTGCTCCACCTGATTGAGCCACTGCAAGGCGTCGCGCAGCTGGGCGGCGCGCTCGAAGTCGCGCGCCGTGCTCGCGCCCTGCATGCGCTCGCGCAGCCCCGTGCGCACGTCCAGCGTCTTGCCCTCGAGGAAGAGCACGACGTCGTCGATCATACGCTGGTACTCCGCGCGGGTCTGGTAGCCCACGCAGGGGGCCTTGCAGCGATCGATGTGATAATCGAGACAGGGACGGTCGGGCGCCTCGCCGGGAAGATTCCAGTGGCACGACCGGACGGTGAAGATGCGGCGGATGATCTTGAGCGTCTGTCGCAGCGTGGCGACGTCGGTGTAGGGTCCGAAGTAGCGCGCGCCGGCGATCGCCACGCGGCGCACCACCAGCACCCGGGGGAACGGCTCCCCCAACGTCACGGCGATCTGGGGATAGCTCTTGTCGTCGCGCAGCCGGATGTTGAAGCGCGGCTGGTGTTCCTTGATGAGGTTGTTTTCGAGCAGCAGCGCCTGGGCCTCGCTCGGCACCACGATCGTCTCGAGGGCGGCAATCTGGCGGGCCAGGGCTTCCCGCTCGGGGGTGGTCGGGTCGCCGCCCGAGAGATAACCGGGCACGCGGGAGCGGAGGCTCTTCGCCTTGCCCACGTACACGATCTCGCCCGCCGCGTCCTTCCAGAGATAGACGCCGGGCTGGTCGGGAAGCGCCGCTAGCTGGCGCGCGAGCCGGTCAGGGATTGCCATGAGCGCAGAGCATCGGGGTGGCGGAGCGCCAGGGTGAGCGCGCCGTAGGTCACCCCAAAGATACCCAGCACGGCAAGGCCGCGCGGAATCGGACGCCAGGAGTCGGCGAGGCCGGCGGCACCCATCGCGAGCGTGGCGGCCGCGAGTGCGGCCACGACGACGACGCCCAGCACGCGCCAGTCCGCCGCGCCGAGCACCGTTCCGATGCGGCGGTCGAGATCCCGCAGGTGCAGGACCACGTTGAGGGTGCTGCCGATCGACGAGCCGAGGGCAATCCCCGCGGGGCCGAGCCGCCGCATCAAGAGCCACGACAGCACCGCCGACACCGCGAGCGACAGGACCGCGATCCGCACGGGGGTGCGCGTGTCGCGCAGCGCGTAGAATCCGGAGGCGAAGAGTTTCACCGTCGCCTGGCCCAGCAGGCCCACGCCGTAGGCCGCCAGCACGCCGCCCACGAGGACGGTGTCGTCGGCGTCGAACCGGCCGGTCTGAAACAGGGCCCCTACGATCGCCGGACCCACGGCGGCGAAGGCGAACGCCGATGGCACGACGAAGAAGGCGATCCGCCGGAACCCGACCGCGATGCGGCTCCGCAGCTGCTCGTTGGGCGCGGCGCCCGTGGCGTCGCGGGCCAGGTCGGGGAGCGAGACGGCGGCCACCGAGACGCCGAACAGGCTGATCGGCAGCACCTGGATGAGCTGGGCGTACCCGAGGCTCGCCAGGCCCCCTACCCCGGTGAACGAGCCGAGGAACGTGTCGACGAGGCCCGAGAGCTGGGCCACCCCCGCTCCGATCACGAGCGGCGCCCACGCCACCAGGACCTGCCCGACCCCTTCCGGCGCCGTGCTGAACCGCAGGGCAATGCCCCCCAGCAGCCGCCAGCAGGTGGGGAGCTGCACGGCGATCTGCAGCACGCTCCCTGCGACCGTGCCCCACGCCAGTGCGAGCGAGAGGCGGTACAGCTGTTCGGTGAGCGGCAGGCTCCGGGCGGCGAGCCAGCTGCCCGCGGCCAACATCGCGATGATGCCGGCGACGTTCCACAGGGCCGGCGCGGCGTACGGCAGGAAGAAGCGGCGGTGGGTGTTCAGGATCCCCAGGCACCAGGCGGAGACGACCATCAGCCCGGTCATGGGGAACAGGATCTGCACGAGGACGGTGGTGAGCTCGCGGCGCGGCGCGTCGAAGCCCTGGGCGACGATGGCGGTGATCGTGGGTGCGAAGGCGATACCCAGTAGGGCCAGCACCCCGCTCGCGAGCAGCAGCAGCCCCAGCACCGCTCCGGCGAGCGCCCGGGCCGCGTGTTTGTCCTCCCGCTCGTTCAGCGCGGCGTACACGGGAATGAACGACGCGGAAAGCGTGCCCTCGCCGAGCAGATTGCGGATCGCGTTCGGGATGCGCAGCGCGGCGCGAAACGCGTCGGCCGCGGCGCTGCTCCCGAAGTAGTACGCGAAGACCCGCTCGCGCGCGTATCCCAGCACGCGCGTGACCAGAATGCCGGCGGCCACGCGCGCGGCGTGGCGCCCTCCCCCTCCCCCCCCTCCCCCGCTCGCGCGCTCCGCCACGCTCAGGGGATCGGTTTCTTCTTGTGGGGATCTTCCAGCAGGCGCTGCAGGAACTGCACTTCGTCGCGCATCCCCGCCAGCGAGCGATTCAGATCTTCGATCTCCGTCTCGAGCACCTCGACCTTGCGCTGCAAGTCGCGCAGCTCCGGAGCGGGGCCGGCGCCCGACCCCTCGAGCCGGCGCGCCACCGAGCGCCCGAGCGGCGAGTCCACCAGAATGGCCGCCACCGGGATCATGAGGGCGACGATGAGGATGATCGCGAGAATCCACATATGCAGACGGATTCTACGGAGCGCCCGCCCACCGCGCCACCTCCACCTCGATGGCATCGACGAAACCGGGGCCGTAGCGCACCAGGAACGACGCCGCAGTGAGCACGCGCTCCTGCGGCTTGCCGCCGGGCGCGAACGCGGCGCGGGCTCGCGCCAACTGGCCGGCGAGCGTCTCGTTGGCGCGCTTCAGGCTCGCGACGAGCTTCTTCTCGACGTCGCGCGTGCCGGCGAGCGCGGCGTTGCGCGCCGACTGCACCGTGCGCTCGAGAGTCGGATCGATGCGCGCGACCTCCGTGGCGAGGCGTCCGAAATGCAGGTCGAGCTCGGCCCGCAGCCGCACGAGCGTGTCCGCCACCTCGGGCGGCAGCGATTCCCGCGCGAGGCGCGCCTCGAGCGCACCGCGCGGCCCGGTGAAATCGGCCGGCGTGAGCCCATGGCGCTCCAGCATCTTCTCCAGTCGCCCCTCGACCACGAACCCCGACCAGCGCGACACGGGGCTCTGCGGCGCGACGCCCAGCCGGGCGTACAGCGGGGCGGCTTCGGGGAGGTACTCGAGCTCGCCCGGCCCCGCGGCGTACGCGACGGTCGGGAACAGCGCGGCTTCGACCACCGGTCGAAGCAGCACGTTGGGCGACAGGCGCTCGGGCGCCTCCGCCGCAAGGCGCTCGAGTGCCGCGCGCGTGAACCGCTCGCCGCTGCGCCGCGTGACGAAGGCGTCGCCATCGGGGCGCAACCGGTCGCGGCCGGCGCGGCCTTCGACCAGGACGGGCGAGAGTCCGTCGGCCAGCGTCACATCCAGACCGCGCAGCAGCCAGGGCGCGGCGGCCCGCTTGGCAGCGGCATCGTGCGCCCGGAACACCGCGATGCCGCGCGCACCGAAGAGCCGCTGGAGCGCCTCGGCGCAGGCGTCCGCCAGATTGGCGTCGGGCCGGTACGCGGCCTCGAGCCAGGCCAGCACGTCGGCCTTGAATTCGGTGTCGGGAAGCGCGGCACGCAACTGGTCCAGCGCGGCGCGGACGTCCGCCCCGCACTGCTCCCGAAACAGCGGCGCGAGCGGCGCGTCGGCGGGATGCTCGCGGAGCCCCACCCGCACCACCTCGCCCGCCGCGTTCAGCACCGAGACGTGGTTCGCCTCGGCAAAATCGTGGTCGTCACCGGCCACCCAGAATACGGGGACGACCGGCACCCTTCTCTGCCGCTCGATGCGGCGCGCCAGCGCGGCCGCCGAGAGGGCCTTGTAGACCGTGTAGAGCGGGCCGGTGAAGAGCCCCGGCTGCTGGCCCGTCGTCACGGCGAGCACGTCGCCCCCGGCGAGCCGATCGCGCCCCGGCCCCGGCAGGACGGCGGCGAGCACGTCGGCGCTCACCCGGCGCGGTGTCCCCTCGGCCGGCGTTCCCCCAGCACTGGCAAGCGGCGTGGTCACGATCCGCGGCATCATGCGCGCACGCCCACCAGGATGACGCGGGGCGCGTCGGCGCCCGGCGGCTCGCCGCCGTAGTCGCCGAAGCGCGCCTCGACTGCGAAACCGGCCGCGGCGAGCAGCGCCACGAGCTCGTCCGCCGAGTATAGCCGCACTCGCTCCTGGAAGCTCCGCCCCTCGTCCCGCAACTCGATCTCCTTGATGACGAACCGGCCGTCGGGACCGATGCGCCGCGTGATGCGCACGGCGCTCTCGCCCGCTCCCCGCTCCTCGCTCGCCTGGAGCGACCGGCGCACCTGATCGGCGTTCAAGTAGTCCAGCACGAACCGTCCCCCCCGCCCAGGCGCCAGCGCCGCCGCCACCTGTCCCAGCACGAGACGGTGCTCGGCGTCCTCCCGAAAGTAGCCGAACGACGTGAACAGGTTGATCGCGAGGCTGAAGCTCCCCGGACGAAACGGCAACGCCCGCATATCGCCCCGCACCAGGACCGTTCCCGCTCCCGTGCGCTCGCGAGCCCGCCGCAGCATCGCGCGCGACAGGTCGAACCCCACCACCCGCGCCCCGAGCCGCTCCAGCTCCGCCGCGTGGCGCCCCGGCCCGCACGCGAGGTCCAGGACCCGGTCCCCGGGCCGCCACGGTGCGACGCGCCGGACGAGCGCGATGGCGCGGCGCGCGTCATCGGCGTCGCGGTGCGGGTAGAGGGCGTGGTACTCCTCGCCGAACCACTGCTCGAACCACTCCGTCATTCGCCGAAGATGTCCGCTTGAAACGTGAACACTTGGGTCCCCGGTTCCTTCCAGCTGCGGGGCCCGAGGCCCGCCTTGCGGCACGCCGCTGCGAGAAACGCGTCGGGGCCCCAGCCGTGCTCGCTCGCCACCTGCGGCAGCAGTACTCCCACCGCGCTCCCGCGCCGCACGACCAGGCCGTCCCGCCCGATTACGAGCCTCCCAGGGTCCACCGGTAAGGCCGGGGCCGGCTCGCCCAGCACCGAGATCTCGATCCGCAGCTCCGGGAGCTCGTCCGGCGCCACTGCCGGGAAGCGCGGGTCCTCGCACGCCGCCGACACCGCGACGCTGCGCACGACCTCGCCCAGGGGGCGATCGCCCGCGACGCGGCCGATGCAGCCGCGCAATGCCCCCTCCTGCTCGAGCGTGACAAAGGCACCGCGCTGGAGCCGCGCGGCCGGGACGTCGGGGCACTCCGGCGGCGGCTCGCCCGCGAGCGCCGCGGCGATGGCGCGCCGGGCCAGCGCCAGCAGGGCCGCGCGGCCCGCCGAGTCGAGCTCAGGATCCCCGATGGTAGGGCTCCCCCCGCCGGATGGTGTACGCGCGGTACAGCTGCTCGTACAGCACCAGCCGGGCCAGCTCGTGGGGCAACGTGAGGCGCGACAGGCTCCACACCCGCTCGGCCCGCCGGACGACGTCGTCCGGCAACGCATCCGCCCCGCCGATCGCGAGCGCGACGTCGCGCCCCTCCAGCTCCCAGCGCGCCGTCCACTCGGCGAGCTCCGCCGATGTGCACTCCTCTCCCCGCCGCGAAAGCGCCACGAGGCGCGTGCCCTCAGGGATCGCCCCGAGAACCCGCGCCTCGTCCTTCACTTCCCGCTCCTCGACCTTCGCGTAGTGCCGCAGCCGGCCGAGATACTCGTCACACGCCGCCCGGAGCGCCGCGTCCTTCATGCGGCCCACCGCGACGACGCGGTAACGCATCAGGCATACATCCCGCGCAGCCGGTGCATCGCCGCGACCCGGTCCACGGCGAGCATGTACGAAGCGATGCGGGCGCTTACCTTGTGCTTGTCCGCCATCGCCATCACTTCGGCGAAGGAGCGGACCATGATGCTCTCGAGCCGCCGGTTGACGGTCTCCTCATCCCAGAAGTAGCCGCCGCGGTCCTGCACCCACTCGAAATAGCTCACCGTCACGCCGCCGGCGTTCGCCAAGATGTCGGGGATGACGAACACCCCCTTCCCCTCGAGGATCTTGTCGGCGGCCGCGACGGTGGGACCATTCGCGCCCTCGCAGATGATCTTCGCCTTGATGTTCGCAGCGTTCTTCCGCGTGATCACGTTCTCGGTCGCGGCGGGGACCAGGACGTCGCAGTCGACGGTGAGCACTTGGTCGTGTGAGATCGTGTCGGCCTTGGGGTAGCCCGCCAGCTGGCGGTGCTCCCGTGCCCATTTGATCAGATCGGCGACGTCGAGCCCCTTGGCGTTGTACAGCGCGGTCGACTTGTCGGACACGGCGACGATCGTCGCCCCCTCCTTGGCCATCAGGTCGGCGGCCACCGAGCCGACGTTCCCGAACCCCTGCACCGCGATGCGCGCGCCCTGCAGCGACATCCCCAGCTTGGCCAGCGCCTCCCGCGTGACGATCATGCACCCCCGCCCCGTCGCCTCGCGCCGCCCCAGCGAGCCGCCCATCTCGACCGGCTTGCCCGTGACAACCGCCGTCACGGTGTGGCGCTTGTGCATGGAGTAGGTGTCCATGATCCAGGCCATCACGCGCTCGTTGGTGTTCACGTCGGGCGCGGGGACGTCGGAATCGGGTCCGAGCGTCTCGATGATGCTCGAGGTGTAGCGCCGCGTGACGCGTTCGAGCTCGGCCATCGACATCGTGGTCGGGTCGCACACGACCCCGCCTTTGGAGCCGCCGAACGGGATGTTCACGAGCGCGCACTTCCACGTCATCCACGCGGCGAGGGCCGTGACCTCCTCGAGCGTCACCTTGAGGTCGAACCGGATGCCGCCCTTGGCGGGCCCGCGCGACGTATTGAAGAGCACGCGGTAGCCCGTGTACACCTCGACCTCGCCGTTGTCGCGCACGATCGGCACCGAGACGATGATCTGCTTCTCGGGGTTGCGCAGCACCTTGTACAAACCCGGGTCCAGATTCAACAGCTTCGCCGCGAGGTCGAAGCGCTCCATCATGGACTCGAACGGATTCTCTTCCGCGAGGAAGGTGTCCTTGTCGGGACGGATGATCGCTGGTTGGCTCATAGGGCTCTTCGCACGATTCCTTCCAAGGCGCGCTCCACCGCTTCGCCGTTCAGTTCCCAGTGCACTTGCAAGACGGCGACCAGCGGCTCGGGGACGTCCGCCGGCCACCGGTCGCGCAGCTTCACTGCGTCCTTTTCGGTGACTACAACATAATCGGCCCCTCGGGCGGCCTGCGCGAGCCGGGCGACGTCGCCCGGGGGATAGGGGTGATGGTCTTGGTACGCCACGAGTTGCACGACCGCGCCGGAGGCCCGAACTTGCACCGCGAAGCTGGCCGGATCGGCGATTCCCGCCGCCACGACGACTCGCTTTCCCGCCAGGTCCGCCGCTTTGGCCTGCCGCCGCGTGCGCATCCCCTCGAAGCCGTGCAGCGCCAGGTGCACCGTGGCGACGGGGATGGCCGGCCAGCGGGCTGCCAGCCGCTGCGCGAGGCGGCGGGCCTCGTAGGCGGGGGCGCGGCGCCGGGTCACCACGATCAAGTCGGCCCGCCGCAGCGCCCCCCACCCCTCGCGCCACGGGCCGGCGGGGAGTGGCCACGACACCGCGCGCGCATTCTCCGTGTTGAGCAGCGCCACGTTCAGGTCACGGGCCACATCGAGCCGCTGGTACGCGTCGTCCAGCACCAGCACCTGGGCGCCCGCCGCGCGGGCCCGCTCCGCCCCCGCCGCGCGGTCGGCATCGGGCACCACCACCGCTCTCGGCACCAGCCACTCGTGCACCCGGTGCTCGTCCCCGCCGTAGCCGCGGAGCAGGATCCCAGGCCGTAGCCCGAGGTGGGCGTAGAACCCGGCGATCCACGCCGCGATCGGCGTCTTGCCGGCGCCACCGACCGCGAGGTTCCCGACCGCCACCGTGGGCAGGGGCAGCCGCCGCGTGGCGAGCCAGCCGCGCCGGTAGGCCGCCGCGCGGCCCACCATCGCGCCGCGATGGACCAGGGCGAGCGGCAATAGCAACCACCGCGTCAGCCGGGCGAGCGGATGGTGACTCCACCACAACCAATGCGCCAGGCGTGGGCGCGCGCGGCCGGCGCTCATGCGGCGTGCGTCACGCGCTGGAGGGCCTGCCCCACGGCCTCCATCCCGCGGCGCAGTCCCTCCTTGCCGGGTGCCACCGCGAGCGGCGGGCCGTACACGACGTCGACGCCCGAGAAGGGCTTGGGAATGCACATCCGGTCCCATGACCCCAGCCACCACGCTGACGACGGCCGGGCTCCGACCGGGAGCAGCGGCACGCCGGCGTGCTGCGCCGCGGCCACCGCGCCAGCCTGCACCTGTTCCGCGGGCCCGCGGGGCCCGTCCGGCGTGATCGCGACGACCGCGCCACCCTGCAACGCCCGCACGATCCCCAGCAGCCCGACCTCCCCGCCCCGCTTGGTCGACCCGCGCACCGAGCGGTAGCCCCAGCGCTCGGCAAGGTTGGCCAGGTATTCGCCGTCGCGGTGCCGGCTGATGAGCAGGACGATCTCCTCGCGGCGGTGGTGGAACAGCAACGGCAGGATGCGGCTGTGCCACAACACGAACACGAACGGGCGGCGCGCCTCCCGCAACGCCTCCAGGTGCTCGGCCCCCGTGACGCGGATCCTCCAGGTGGCGGCGAGCGCCTGCACCACCATCGGTCCGACGGCGGCCGCCACCGGTTCCGCCCAGCGCAGCTTCATCGCAGGAGCTCGGCGGCGATCGCCGCCACGCGGTCGGCCGCACCGGGGGCGCCGAGCCTCTGGCGCACCAGCGCCAGCCCCTCGCGCTGGTGCCGGGTGGCCGCGTTACCGGGGTCGAGCAGCGGCAGCACCGCCTCGGCAAGGGCGGCGGGCGTGGCGCGCCGTTGCAGCAGCTCCGGCGCGACGCCGTAGCCCGCGACCAGGTTCACGAGACCGACCCAGGGGACCCGCAGCACGCGGAACGCGATGAATGACGACACCGGATGGGCCCGGTAGGTGATCACCATCGGCAGGTCGGCCATCGCGGCCTCGAGCGTCGTCGTGCCCGACTTGCAGATGCCGGCGTCGGCGGCGGCGAACACGAGGAGGGGGTCGCCGGTGTGGACGCGGATCCCGCCGGGCTCGGGATAGCTCGCGCCCGGGGCTCCCGCGACGATGGTCTGCACGTCGGGGCGCGCGGCCACCACCCGCACCGCGGCCGCCCGGAAGACGTCCCAGTGGCGCGCGACCTCCTGCGCCCGGCTGCCCGGGAAGAGCCCCAGGACCGGGCGCGCCGGGTCGAGCCCCCCCACCCCGCCCAGCGCGCGGCGCGCCGCCGCACGCTCGGGCGGCGGCGGGCGGTCTTTCAGCGGATGGCCCACGAACGTCGCCGGAATCCCCCGCTCGCGGAAGAACTCCTCCTCGAACGGCAGGATGACAGCGAGCCGCCGCACGCTCGCCAGCTTGCGCACCCGGCCGGCGCCCCAGGCCCACATCTGGGGCGCGATGTAGTAGAGCACCGGGATGCCGGCCTGAGCGGCCGCGGCGGCGGCCCGCAGGTGGTACCCGGGATAGTCCACCAGAATCACGAGGTCGTAGCGCTTGGCGCGGAACGCCTGCCGCACGCGGCCGAGCAGGCGGTAGTGCGCCGGGATCTTGGCCAGGGCCTCGACGAACCCGACGACGGAGAACGACTCCATCCGGTCGAGCACGCGCGCGCCCGCCCGTTCGAGCAGCGGCCCGCCCAACGCCTCCAGGTCGACGCCCGGGAGGCGGCGTTGCAGGGCAGCCGCCACGGCGGCGGCGTGCGCGTCCCCCGACGGTTCGCCCGCCGAGATGTAGATCCGCGGCGCGCGGGTCACGGCCGCGCGGCGGCGAGCGGCGAAGCCTGGATGGCGTCGGCGACGCGGTAGGCGAGCGCCAGCGCCTGGCGGCCGGCGGCGCCCGTGACCACGACCTCGCCGTCGCCGCGCACGGCGCGGAGGAAGCTCTCGAGCTCGAGCTTGAGGGGCTCGGCCTCCGGCGCCTCGAGCGCGATGTGCTCGACGATGTCCTCGAGCCGCGTCGCGCCGAAGGCCTGCCAGCCGGGTTTCAGCCGGTAGAAGTGCCCGTTGCCTTGCGCCAGGTCGAGCGAGAAGTAGCCCGTGGGCTGGAAGATCCGCAGCTTGCGGGTGCGTTCCCGCGACACCCGGCTGGCGGTGATCACCGCTACCGCCCCGTTCGCGAACTCGACGCGCGCGTTGACGATGTCCACGTGCGGCGTCAGGACCGGCACGCCCGTCGCCCGGACCTCGGTCACCTCGGCGCGGATCAGCTCGAGGACGAGGTCCAGATCGTGGATCATCAGGTCGAGGATCACCGCGACGTCGGTGCCGCGCGGCTGGAACGGCGCGAGCCGCTCGGTCTGCAGGAACCGGGGCTCCTCGAGGTAGGGCGTTGCTGCACGCACGGCGCGGTTGAAGCGCTCCACGTGCCCCACCTGCAGCGCCGCGCCCCGCTCGTCGGCGGCGCGCACCAACCGCTCCGCGCCGGCGAGGCTGTCGGCGAGCGGCTTCTCGATCAGCGCGGGCAGTCCCCGGCTCAGCACGGCGAGCCCCACCTCGACGTGCGCCGTGGTCGGCACGACGACCGTCGCCGCTTCGACGCGGTCGAGCAGCGCGTCGAGCGTCTCGTGCGCGACCGTGCCGAGCTCGCGGGCGACCTGCGCCGCGCGCACGGGATTCACGTCGTAGATCCCGACCAGCTCCGCGCCCTCGATCGTCTTGAGGAGGCGGGCGTGGTGGAAGCCAAGCGCTCCCGTACCCACCACGCCGACCCGGATCCGGCGCAGCGTCACACCATCACTCCGCGCTGCGAAGCCTCGATGAACTTGAGGAACGTCTCGACCTCGGCGACCGCCGGGAGCTCGACCCGCGCGCGGGCGATCCCCTGGCTCACGGTGAGATCCGAGTTGAAGAGCAGGCGGTAGGCGCGCTTCAGCGCGAGTTTCACCTCGGGGGAAAAGCCCGCGCGCTGCAGGCCCACCGAGTTCAGGCCGTAGAGGTGCACCGGGTTCCCGACCGCCTTGGTGTAGGGCGGCACGTCCTGGTTCACCCGCGACGCCCCGCCCACGAAGGCGTAGGTGCCGATGCGCACGAACTGATGGATCGGCGTCAGGCCACTGATGATCGCCCGGTCGTCCACGGTGACGTGCCCCGCCATCTGCACGCCGTTCGCGATGATCACGTCGCTGCCGACCACGCAGTCGTGCGCCACGTGCACGTACGTCATCAGGAAACAGCGCTCGCCCACGGTGGTTTTCCCGGTGGCGGTGGTGCCGCGGTTGATCGTGCAGTACTCGCGGATGATCGTGCCGCTGCCGATCTCGACCCAGGTTTCGTCGCCCTTGTACTTGAGATCCTGGGGATCGTTGCCGATGACCGTGCCGTAGCCGATTGTCACGCCCTCGCCGATGCGCGTGTTGCGCTCGATGACGGCGTGCGCCGCGATCGTCGAGCGCTCCCCCACCGTCACATGCGGGCCGACGATCGCGTACGGGCCCACCGACACGTCGCCGGCGAGGTGGGCGGCCGGATCGATCAGCGCCGTCCGGTGGATCACCGGTCCACCACCATCGCCATCATCTCCGCCTCCGCCACGACCTGCCCGTCCACGTAGCCCGCGCCCTTCATGCGGCACGTCTTGCCGCGGAACTGGATCATCTCGATCTCGAAACGGATCTGGTCGCCCGGCACGACGGGCCGGCGGAACTTCACGTTGTCGAGCGACATGAAGTAGACGACCTTGTCTTCGAAGTTCTGCCCCTCGAAGTGGCTCATCAGCAGCATACCGCCCACCTGCGCCATCGCTTCGATGATCAGCACGCCCGGCATGATCGGGTGGCCCGGGAAGTGCCCCTGGAAGAACGGCTCGTTGATCGTGACGTTCTTGATGCCGACGATCCGCTGCTTCCCTTCCACCTCGAGGATCCGGTCCACCAGCAGGAAGGGGTAGCGGTGCGGCAGGTAGTTCATGATGCGGCTGATGTCCATGGCCGGCTCGCCCCCCCCGGTGCGCTTCCCCGCCCGGGCGAGCGCCCGGGCCAGTGCGACGTTGCCGCCGTGGCTCGGCCGCGTGGCCACCACGAGGGCGCGGATGCGCGCGCCCGTGAGCGCCAGGTCTCCCACGATGTCCGCCGCCTTGTGGCGCACGAACTCGTCGGGCCAGCGCAGCGTGCCGCCGCTCGCGATGCCGCGCTCGTCGAGCACGATCGCGTTCGCGGCCGACGCCCCCTTGATCAGTCCCTTGGCCTGTAATTGCGCCACCTCGCTCGTGAACCCGAACGTCCGGGCCGGCGCGAGCTCCGCCGCGAACGCGGCCGCCGTCACATCGTAGGTCCCCGCCTGCCGGCCGATCAGCGGATGCGGCCACTCGATCGTCACCGTGAGACGGAATGCCTTGGCGGGCGCCACGATGTAGGCCGAGTCACCCTCGGTTACCGTGAACGGCGCCTGCACGCTCAGCACCGCGGCTTCGCCCCCCACCGCGACGGGGCCGGCGTTGGCCAGCGCCTCGAAGTAGGGCATCACGCTCCCGTCCAAGATGGGCGGCTCAGGGCCGCTCAGCTCGATCGTGAGATCGTCGAGCTCGTGCGCAGCCACGGCCGCGAGCAGGTGCTCGACGGTGTGGATCGTGGCCTCGCCCCGGCCGATCGCCGTGCGCCGCTCCACCGCCTCCACTTCCGTGAGGCGCGCGGGCACTTCGGGCGTCCCGCTCAAATCGGTGCGGCGGAACACGATCCCCCGCCCAGCGGGGGCCGGGAGAAACGCCGCCTCGGTCGCGGCGCCGGTGTGCAGACCCGTGCCCCGCACCGCGGTCTTGCGCGTGATCGAGCGTCTAGCGATCGGCGCCATGTTTGGCTTGCACCAGGTCTTCGAGTTCGTCCACGATCGCCATGAGCCGGTACAGGGCCGCCTGCGCCCGCAGGTACTCCCGGTGCGGGCGGGCGGGGTACCCCGACACCGTGGCCCCCGCTGGGATGTCGGCGATGATCCCCGATTGCACGAGCAGTCGCGCCCCCCGGCCAACCGTGATGTGATCCCCGATCCCCGCCTGGCCCGCGATGATGACCTCGTCCTCCACCTGCACGCTGCCCGCGATGCCCGCCTCAGCCATGATGAGACAGCGCGCCCCGATGCGGACGTTGTGCGCGATGTGGACCAGGTTGTCGATCTTCGTCCCGGACCCGATCACGGTGTCGTCGACGCTGCCGCGGTCGATGCAGGTGTTCGCGCCGATCTCGACGTCGTCGCCGATCAGGCAGTGGCCCACGTGCGGGATCTTGCGGTGCGCGTCGCCCCCCTTCCCCGGGACGTACCCGAACCCGTCGCTCCCCAGCACGGCGCCCGCGTGCACGATGACGCGCTTGCCGAGCGCCGTGCCCGCGTAGCACGTGACGCCGGGGTAGAGCTGCGTGTCGTCCCCCAGCGCCACCCCGTCGCCCAGCACGCATCCCGCCCCGATCCGGACGCTTTTCCCGAGCCGGACATCGGCGCCGACCACGGCGTGGGGACCGATCTCCACCGGATCTTCCCAGGCGGCGCCGCGCCCCACGACCGCCGTCGCGTGCACTCCCGGCTCCCACACCGCCTGCGGGTACAGGACCGGGAGCACCACCAGCAGCGCGGCGTGCGGATCCGGCACGACGATCCGGGTGGCGGGGCCGCCTTCGGCCGCGGCGAACTCCGGCGTGACCAGCGCTACCGACGCGCTAGTGCGTTGAAAGTACGGGAGATAGCGAGACGAGGCAAGAAACGACAGATCGCCGGGACCGGCCCGCTCGAGGGGGGCGATCCCGGCGACCGTCACCGCGCCGGGGCCGACGAGCCGGCCGCCGGTGAGCGCCGCGATCTCGCTCGCGGCCATCGGCCGCGTCCCCGCCGAATTCACGGGAGCGGCGCGGCTACTGCGCCTGCTGGAGGCGCTGCAGCACCTTGGCCGTGATGTTCAGGGCGGGATCGGCGGCCACGATCGTGCTCCCCGGCGCGTCGGCATCGAGGATGAGCGCGTAGTTCAGCTCGGCCCGGATGCCCTGGATCACGCTGTTGACCCGGGCCTGGATCGGCTGCAACAGGTCCTGCTCGCGCTGGCGGGCCCGGTCCTGCAGCTCGTTGGTGCGCTGCTCCATGCGCTGCTGCAGGCCCTGCAGCTCGCGCTGCTTAGTCTGGCGCGCCGCCGGCGACAGCGCGATCGACTGCTGGTCGAACGCCTGCACCGCCGAGTCGAGCTGCTGCTGGAGCTTCTGGACCTCGAGGCGGAAGCCGTCGAGCTCCTTCAGGTACGTGGACTCCGCGGCCGCGTACCCAGGCGTCCGCTGCAGGATCTCGCGGGAGTTGATGAAGGCGATCTTGAGCGCCGCCTGCTGGGTGGGCGCCGGCGCCGCTCCCTGGGCGAGCACCGCGGTGGAAGGCGCCGCGGCGAGGGCGGCGAGGCACACGAGAACGAGACGCTGCATAACGCGAAGACTCCCGTCGAGAACGTGGATCTGGATTAGAAGAAGTTGCCGAGCTTGAAGTGCAGCTTCCAGCCGGGCTTGGACCGGCCGAAGACGTCGGTGCGGTCGAAGCCGTACGCGTAGTCGAGGCCGAGAGGACCCAGGGGAGAGATGATCGCGACGCCGACGCCCGCCCCGCGGAACAGACGGGTCGGGTCGTACTGGGCGGCCCGCGCCCACACGTTTCCGGCATCGAGGAACGTCGACAGGTAAAGCATCTGGGACACACGCACGCCCAGCTCGCCGGTCATCGTGAAGAAGGCCTTGCCGAACGCGTTCGGGCTTGCCCCCGACCCGCTCGCGTTGGGGTCGTACCCGAACGGCGTGATGGACGCTTCGTCGTAGCCACGCAGCGGGATGAAGAACTGCGTGCCCCCCAGCGTGAACAGCTGGTCGAAGAAGGGGGCGCTCCCGAACACGAAGCCCGACCGGGTCGACAAGCCGAGCACGAACTTGACCTGTGAGCCGCTGCCCGCGCCGCCCAGCTGGCCCAGGGGCGCGTAGAAGCGGCCCTCGAGGTCGATACGCTGGAAGTTGCCCGTGCCCCCCAGCGGGCCCCCGCTCTGCGAGACGCCGAACTGCACCATCGTGCCCGCGGTGGCGAACGGCAGGTCGATGCGCGTATCGCGCAACAGCGACGCGCCGACGCTCGAGCGTATGCAGTCGTTGCAGCTGAACACGTTCGCGAAGGGCTGGTTGGTGCTCGACCCGGTGAAGGTCTGCTGGTCGATGCTGTACGACAGGAACAGGCGCGAGTAATTGTCGCCCAACACCGGGAATCCGAGCTGCAGGCTCCCGCCCCGCCGTCTGAGCCGCCCCAGATTGGCGATCTGATAGCGCACCCGCGTATTGTGGACGCTGACGGTCCCCGAGATGCGGGACTCGCGGATGGCCGGGTCGGTGAACGAGACGTCGAAGTCGTTGATGTTTTTCCCGAACTGCCACTGGAAGCGGCCGCGCTTGCCCTGCCCGAACAGGTTCGGCTCGTCGAGCCCCAGGAAGCCGCCCACGCCCGTCCCCTGGCCCACCGAGGCGCCGAAGTTCACGTTGCCGGTGCGCTTCTCCGAAACGTGGAAAATCACGTCGACGTCGCCCTGATCGTTGGCGGGGCGCGTGTCGGGGAACGGCAGCGGCTGGTTGAAGAAGCCGAGGTTCGAGATCCGTTGGTAGGAGGCCAGCAGCGCTTCCTGGCGGAACACGTCGCCCGGAATGAGCACGATCGCCTCGCGGATCACGCGTTCGTGCGTCACGTCGTTACCGCGAATCTCCACCCGGTTGACGATCGCGGGTTGGCCCTCCGTGATCACCCACCGCAGATCCACCACCGGCTTGCCGTCGGGCCCCGTGCGCCGTAGCACGTCGGGCCGGACGTTCACGTAGATGTAGCCGTTGTTGTAGTAGAGCGTCTGCAGCTTGCGCGTCGCGTCCTGCCACTTCTGCTCGTCGAAGTACACGGCGTTGCGCCGTCCGCCGAGTCCCAGCAGGCCCGCGCGTTGCTCCTGCGAGAACGGATAGAACGGTTGCAGCTCCTCGCTCGAGAAGCGCCGGCTGCCGACGATTTCGAAGGTGCCGACCCGGTAGGGATCACCCTCGCTCACGCGCACCGTCAGCGTCGCCTTCCCGCTGGTCTCGTCCACGATCAGGGTGTCTCCGAGAACCTGGAAATCCACGTAGCCCTGCGCACCATAGAATCCGGGCAGCCGTTCCCGCAGGTCGGCGGCGAGCTTGTCGTCGTCGTACTCTCCCGAGTGGAACCACCAGAATCCCTCGGGGCGGGTCTTCATGCGCGCGAGGATCTGCTTGTCGGAGAAGTGGGTGTTGCCCTCGATCCGCAGCTGGGCGATGGCGACGCGGCGCCCTTCCTCGACGTCGAAGACGACCCGCACGGCCGCGGAATCGTTCTCGTAGACGTACACCGGCCGCGCGTGGGCGAGGTAGAAGCCCTGCGCGCGGTAGAGAGAGTCGATGCGGGCGCGGGAGCGCTCCACCGCGGCCGGATCGATGGGGCGGCCCTCGGTGAGTTGGACCTTGTCCCGTACCCCGCGCTCGCCGAGCCGCTGTACGCCGCGCACGGCCCACTTCGTCAGGACGGGCCGCTCGCGCAGGTGGATCACGACGAGGTTCTTCCCCTCGGGCGTCTGCGCCTGCTCGATCTGGACGTCGTCGTACTGGCCGGTGCTGTAGAGCGCCAGCACGGCGCGCTGGACGTCGCGGTAGGTGACCGGCCGGCCCGGGAGCAGGCCGCTCGTCTGGAGGACGGCGGTGGCGCTGTTGCGCCGCGCGCCCTGCACGGCGATGGAATCGGGCGTGAGGACAGGCGGACGCTCGCCCTGCGCGCCGCACGGGCGCGGGGCGAGCACGGCGACACTCAGGAAGAGGACAGGGGCAAGGCGGCGAGTCACGCCTTCAAGCCGGAGAGCGCCCGGAACGCCAGGCGCTCCTTGTCGGGCGCGACGTCCACTTCGATCTCGTCGCCGCGCGCGAACTCGCCGACCAGAATCTTCTCCGACAACGGATCTTCGACGTACTTCTGGATCGCGCGCTTGAGCGGCCGTGCGCCATAGTGCTCGTCGTAGCCGTGATCCACCAGGAAGTCGCCTGCCGCCGGCGTGAGCCGCAGCGTGAGCTCCTCTTCGCCCAGTCGTTTCTGGACGTCCCGCGCCAGGATCGTCACGATCTGAGCGATGTGCTCGCGCGTGAGCGGGTGGAACACAATCACGTCGTCGAGCCGGTTCAGGAATTCGGGGTTGAACACCTTGTTGACCTCTTCCTTCACCTTCTCGGCCATCTTCTGGAACTCGGTCTTCGCCTCCGGTTGGGCGAAGCCGAGCGCCTTGCCCTTCACCATGTCGCGGGCGCCGACATTCGACGTCATGATCACCACGGTGTTCTTGAAGTCGATCACCCGGCCGTAATTGTCCGTCAGGTGGCCTTCGTCGAGCACCTGGAGCAGGATGTTGAACACATCGGGATGCGCCTTCTCGATTTCGTCGAGCAGGACGACCGAGTAGGGCTTGCGCCGCACCGCCTTGGTGAGCGTACCCGAGTCCTCGTAGCCGACGTAGCCCGGAGGGGCGCCGATCAGCCGGCTCACCGAGAACTTCTCCATGTACTCCGACATGTCGACGCGGATCAGCGCGCTGGAGTCGGCGAACAGGAACCGCGCCAGGGCGCGGGCCAGCTCGGTCTTCCCGACGCCGGTCGGGCCGCTGAAGATGAAGGAGCCGATCGGCCGCTTGGGATCCTTGAGCCCCGCCCGGCTGCGGCGGATCGCCCGTGAGATCACTTCGATCGCCTCATTCTGGCCGACCACGCTCTCATGCAGCTCCTCTTCCATCCGGAGCAGCCGCGCGGTTTCCGCCTCCTGCAGCCGCGTGACGGGGATGCCCGTCCAGCGCGACACGATGAAGGCGACGGCTTCCTCGCTGATCGTGGGCCGGCGCGTCTGGCGCTCCCGCTCCCACTCTTCCTGCTTGCGGCGGATCTCCGCCTGCACCTCGCGCTCCTGATCGCGCAGCGCCGCCGCGCGCTCGAAGTTCTGATCGCGGACCGCGGCTTCCTTTTCCCCGTTGATCCCCTCGAGCTTGTCCTTCAGCTCGGCGACCTCGGGCGGCGGCACCTGGGCTGCCAGGCGCGCCCGCGCCCCCGCTTCGTCGATGACGTCGATCGCCTTGTCCGGCAGGAACCGGTCGGTGATGTAGCGCTCCGACAGCTTCGCCGCCTCGGCGAGCGTCTCGTCGGGAATGATCACGCGGTGGTGATCCTCGTAGCGCTTTCGCAGGCCCTTCAGGATCTCGATCGTCTCATCCACCGTCGGTGGATCGACGATCACCGTCTGGAAGCGCCGCTCGAGCGCGCCGTCCTTCTCGATGTACTTGCGGTACTCGTTCAGGGTCGAGGCGCCGACGCACTGGAGCTCGCCGCGCGCCAGGGCGGGCTTCAGCATGTTGGACGCGTCCACGGCGCCTTCCGCCGCGCCCGCCCCCACGAGCGTGTGCAACTCGTCGATGAAGAGAATGACTTGCCGGTTTTGGGCGATCTCGTTGATGACCGCCTTGAGCCGCTCCTCGAACTGGCCGCGATACTTCGTCCCCGCGATGACCGCCGCCATGTCGAGCGAGAGCACGCGATGGTCCTTCAGCGCTTCCGGGCACTGGCCGCTCGCGATCAACTGGGCCAGCCCCTCGACGATCGCCGTCTTCCCCACGCCCGGCTCGCCGATCAGCACCGGGTTGTTCTTCTTGCGGCGCGACAGGATCTCCATCACCCGCTCGATTTCCTTCTGGCGCCCGATCGTCGGATCGAGCGACCCCTCGGCTGCCAGCTGGGTGAGGTCGCGGCAGAAGTGATCGAGCGCGGGGGTCTTGGATTTCTTCTCGCTCTTGGGCGGCGTGGGTTGCGCGCCGGTGCCGCCGCCCGCCGGAGTCGAGGGCATCTCGCTACCGAGCAGTCGCAGCGTTTCCGCGCGCGCCTGCTCCAGGTTCACGCCCGCGTCCGTCAACACCTGGGCGGCGATCCCCTTCTCCTCGCGCAGCAGGCCGAGCAGCAGGTGCTCGGTGCCGACGTAGGAGTGGTTCAGCTCCCGCGCCTCGCTCATCGCGAGCTCCAGCACCTTCTTGGCGCGCGACGTGTACGGCAGGTCCGGACCGGCCGCTGCCGCCGCTTTCCCCTTCTTGACCGTTTCCTCGATCTTCTGTTGGATCTCCTCGAGGTCGACGTTCAAGTTGGTGAGCACGGCCGCCGCGACGCCCTCCCCCTCGCGGATCAGGCCGAGCAGGATGTGCTCCGTGCCGACGTACTCGTGGTGCAGACGCGCCGCTTCCTCCCGCGCCATCTGCAGGACTTTCCGTACGCGATCCGTGAAGTTGTAGCCGTTCATCGAGGCTCCGTCTTCAGCTGGCTTCCGCTTCGAGCAGCCGCCGCACATAGGCTGCGCGCACCGTCGGCAATTCCCGGTCGCCGGTCGACCGGCCGTCCATCGCCGCCAGGTGCGCTGGTTGCGTGTAGATCAACAGCTTGTTGAGGGTATATACACTCGGGCCGGGTAGCAGATTCAGCCCCATGCCGAGCCGCACTCCGCTCAACAGGTTCATCGCTTCTTCAAACGTCAGCCGGCGCGCGTGCTTCAGCAACCCGTAGGCGCGCCAGGTCTTGTCCTCCACCTCTTCCGGCGCGGTCTTGCGCAGCACCTCCCGCGCCTGCTCCTCGTATTCGATCACCTGCCGCACGATCTTGCCGAGATGGTCGATCAGCTCGTCTTCGGATTTCCCCAGCGTCGTCTGGTTGGACAATTGGAAGAAGTTACCGACGACCTCGCTGCCTTCCCCGTACAAGCCCCGAAAGGTCAGCCCCACCTGGGACAGTCCCTGCAGAACTTTGTTGATCTCCTTCGTCAAAACCAGCCCCGGCAAGTGGATAAGGACGCTCGCCCGGAGCCCGGTTCCCGCGTTCGTCGGGCAGGAGGTAAGATAGCCAAATTCCGGGTGAAACGCGAAAGGAAGCAGCCGCCCGAGGTCCGCATCTACCGCTTCCACAGCGGCATACGCGTCCTCCAAATCGAATCCGGACCGCATCCCGTGCAGCCGCAGGTGATCCTCCTCGTTGACCATCACCCCCACCGGACCCTGCAGCAAGAGGGCCGCCCCCGGACGGGGTCGCGCCTCCCGGTCCAGCCCCGCCAGCTCCTTGCTCACCAGGTGCCGCTCGTGCAGCAGCTGCCGGTCGGGCCGCTCGAGCTGGTCGAGGTGGAAGGTGACCGCGCCGGCCATGCGCCCGGAGGCGGCCACCGCCTCGGCCACGCGCTCCAGCACCGCCGTGCGGTCGCCGTCCTTGGCGCGCTGGCTGAACGCGATCCCGCGGACGTTGCGGGCCAGGCGGATGCGGGTGGAAAGGACGATCGTGGCCTTGGGCCCCGAGGCGTCGAGCCAGCTCATTCCTTCGTCGGGGAGCAGCGACAGGTCGATCATTCGAGCACCCGCAGGCGGTCGCGCAGCTCGGCCGCGAGCTCGAAGTTCTCGCTCTCCACCGCGCGCCGCAGCTGGGCACGCAGCTCGAGTAGCCGGCCCTTCGGATCCGCGTCGTCCACGCCGGGAAGCCCGTAGCGCTCCCCCACGTGCTGACTGGAGCCGTGCAGCCGGCGCAGCAGGTCGCGCAGATGGAAGTCGAAGGTGACGTAGCACTGGTCGCACCCCAACCGGCCGGAGTCGCGGAAGTCGCGGAGCGTGGCGCCGCAGGCGGCGCAGCGCAGGCCGTCGGTGGGCGTGGGCAGCAGCGCGGCGCCGCTTCCACCCTTGCCCAGGGCCGTCAGGAACCCGCCGAGGGGCGACTTGAGGACGCTCCCCCCGGTTTCGACCCCCTTCTGCTGGGCGCACTGCTCGCACAGATGGAGCGTCACTTTCGAGTCGTGCTCCACCTGGGTCAGGTTGATCACCGCGTCGCGTTCCTTGCAGTTATCGCACAGCATCAGGGTATCGCATCGACCGAGGTCACCGTGGTGAGGCGGCCGTCCTCCAACCAGAGGATGCGGTCGGCCCGTCCGGCGAGCTGGCGGTTGTGGGTGACCACGACGACCGCCGTCTCGTACTCCCGCGCCAACCGGAAGAATAGCTCGTGGAGCCGCTCGCTGTTGGCGTGATCGAGGTTGCCGGACGGCTCGTCCGCCAAGACCACGCTCGGGTCGTGCACCAGGGCCCGCGCCACGGCGCAGCGCTGCTGCTCGCCTCCCGACAGCTCCGCGGGCCGGTGGGTCATGCGCCCCGCGAGCCCCACTTCGGACAGCACCTCCTCGCCGCGCGAGCGGGCCTGGCGGGGCGGCATGCCGCCGATCAGGAGGGGCATCATCACGTTCTCGAGGGCGGAGAACTCGCGCAACAGATGGTGGAACTGGAAGACGAAACCCACCTTGCGGTTCCGCAGCTCGGCCGTGGTGGCGGCATCGAGATCGGCGTAGCGCGAACCGTCGAGCCAGACGTCACCGCCGCTCGGCGTGTCGAGGGCGCCCAGCAGGTGCAGCAGCGTGCTCTTGCCGGCCCCGGAGGCGCCGACGATGGCGACGAACTCACCGCGGCGCACTTCGAGGTCGACGCCGCGCAGCACCTCGAGAGGCTGGCCGTCGCCGCCCGCATACACCTTCCGGATGCCCCGGGCCTCGAGCAGCGCGTTCATTCGTAGCGGATCGCCCCGACGGGGTCGAGGCGGGCGGCCTGGATGCTGGGGTAGAGCGGCGCGAGGGTGGCGATGAGGATGCTCGCCACGATGACGAACAGCGCGTCCCGCGGCTCGGTGTGCACCGGGAGGTGATCGATGAAGTAGATGGACGGATCGATCGGGATCAGCTGCCCGCGGTTCACGCTCGCGCCGAGCAGCAGCCCGAGCACCGCGCCGAGCGCGGTGCCGGCGAGCCCGATGAAGATCCCCTGCGCGAGGAAGATGCGCCGGATCGAGGCGCGCCGCATGCCCATCGCGAGGAGGATGCCGATCTCGCGGGTCTTGTCGCGCACCACCATGGTAAGCGTCCCAACGATGTTGAAGGCCGCGACGACGCAGATCAGAAAGACGACGAGGCCCATCCCCAGCTTCTCGAGCTTCAGCGCCGAGAAGAGAGACCGGTTCTGCGACTGCCAGTCGAGCGCGCGGTACGGGTAGCTGAGCTGGGCCTCGAGCGTCGTCGCGAACACGTCGGCGCGGCGGGGGTCGGCGAGCCGCACCTCGAGTCCCGTGACGGCGCTGTCCAGTCCGGCGAAGTCCTGGGCAGTCTCGCGCCGCATCGCGACGTAGCTGTTGTCGTAGTCGTACATGCCGGTCTCGAACAGTCCCGTCACCTCGTAGCGGCGGAACTTCGGGACGAACGTCCCGAGGCTGCGGTTGTAGCCCGCCGGCGCGACGAGGGTCACGACGTCCCCCGGATAGACGGTCAGCTTGCTGGCGAGCCGGACGCCGACCGCGATCCCGCCGTCCACGCCGGGTTGCGTGGTGCGGAAGGTCAGGTCGCCCTTGGTGAAGTGGCGCGCCAGGCTCGTGACGGCGCGCGCCCCCGTGTCGGCCTCGACGCCGATGACCGCGACGCCCTCCGCGTAGTCGTGTCCCGCTGAAATGATCCCTTGCGATAGCACGAACGGGGCGGCCGCCTCGACCCCCGGGGTCCGCCGCACCCTGGCGAGCACATCGCGCCAAGCATCGAGCCGCAGCCCCTCCCCGTAGGTCAGTACCCGGAGGTGGGGATTGACGACCAGGATCTTCTCCCGCAGGTCGTTCTGCAGGCCGTTCATCACGCCCAGCACCACCACGAGCGCCATCACGCCGACGGTGATCCCGCCGACGGCGATCACCGTGATGAGCGAGAGCAGCCGCGACGAACGCCGGCTTTTCAGGTACCGCAGCGCGATGCGCAGCTCCAGCGGGGACATCATTCGGGCCGCAGCATCGGAAAGAGGATCACGTCGCGGATATTCGGCTGGTCGGCGAGCAGCATCAGCAGGCGGTCCACGCCCAGCCCCACCCCGCCGGTGGGCGGCATGCCGTACTCGAGCGCCCGCAGGAAGTCCTCGTCGAGCTGATGCGCCTCCGCGTCTCCCGCCGCGCGGAACCGGCCCTGCTGCTCGAAACGGCGGCGCTGCTCCTCCGGGTCGTTGAGCTCGCTGAACGCGTTCGCCAGCTCACGGCCCAGCACGAACAGCTCCCAGCGCTCCACGCGCGTGGGGTCGTCCCGCTTCGGCTTGGCGAGCGGCGACAGGGCGATCGGGTAGTCGAGCACGAACGTCGGCTGCACGAGCGCGGGCTCGACGTACACCTTGAACACCTCGTCGACGAGCTTCGCCCCCGATAGCGCGTCGGCCTCGGCGACGTTGCGGCGCTTGAGCGCCGCCCGGAGCTCCGGCTCCCCCGCGCGCGCCAGATCCACACCGGCGTGCTCCCGCACCAGCGCGGAGAAATCCGCGCGCGCGAACGGCCGCGCGAAGGACAACTTCGCGCCGTGGCGCTCGAGCGTCGTCGTGCCGAACAAGTCCTGCACCAGCGTCGCGATCATCGCTTCGGTGAGCTCCAGCATGTCTTGATAGTCGGCATAGGCCTGGTACCATTCGGCCATCGTGAACTCGGGATTGTGGAAGCGCGACAACCCCTCGTTGCGGAAGTCGTGACCGATCTCGTACACCTTTTCGAATCCGCCCACGACGCACCGCTTCAGGTACAATTCGTCGGCGATCCGCAGGTAGAACGTGGCATCGAGCGCCTCGTGATGGGTCGTGAACGGACGCGCCGCCGCCCCCCCGTACAGCGGCTGCAGCACCGGCGTCTCCACCTCGAGATACCCCCGGGCGTCGAGAAACGCCCGGATCGCGGTGACGACGCGCGTGCGCAGGCGGAAGACCGCCCGCACCTCGGCGTGCACGGCGAGATCGGCATAGCGCTGGCGGTAGCGCAGCTCGGGGTCGGACAGCTCGCCGTGGCGCACGCCGCGCGCGTCCTCCTTGCCGAGCGGCAGCGGGCGCAGCGCTTTGGTCAGCAGCGTGAGCTGCTCCGCGCGGACCGTGATCTCGCCCGTCTTGGTCTTGAAGAGCGGACCCTCGACGCCGACGAAATCGCCGAGGTCGAGCAGTGACAGCACCCCGTACGTCGCGGCGCCCAGGTCGTCGAGCTTGAAGTAGAGCTGAATCTTCCCCGACTGGTCGGCGAGGTGCGCGAACGTCGTCTTGCCGTGCGGGCGGAGCGCCACCAGGCGCCCGGCGAGCCGGTGCACCGTCCCATCGTCGTCGCCACGGTAGGCGGCGACGGCCTCCGCCGCGGCGCCGGACCGCTCGAAGCGGTACGCGAACGGGACGACCCCGCGCTTCACGAGCTCCTGGAGCTTCTCGCGGCGGGCGGCTTCGACGAAGCTCGTCATGCGGCTTTGTGCCCGAAGCGGCGCAGGAACGCCTCGATGAACTGGTCCAGGTCGCCGTCCATCACCTTGTGCACGTCGCTCACCTTCAGCTCGGTGCGGTGATCGTTGACCATGGTGTACGGCTGGAAAACGTAGGAGCGGATCTGATTCCCCCAGGAGCTGTCGGTCTTCTGCTTGTCTACCTCGGCCTTCTTCGCATCCCGCTCGGCGACGGCGCGCTCGTACAGGCGCGCCTTCAGCATCTTCATCGCAGTCACCTTGTTCTTCCCCTGGCTGCGCTCCTGCTGGCACGCCACCACGATCCCCGACGGCAAGTGCGTGATCCGCACCGCCGACGACGTCTTGTTGACGTGCTGCCCCCCCTTCCCCGAGGCGCGGAACACGTCGATGCGCAGATCGTCGTCCTTGATCTCGATCTCGATCTCGTCGTCCACGACCGGGTAGACGAACACCGATGCGAACGACGTGTGGCGGCGCGATTGGGAGTCGAACGGTGAGATGCGCACCAACCGATGCACGCCCTTCTCCGCCCTCAGCAACCCGTACGCGTACCGCCCGCGGATCTCGATCTCCGCGGACTTGATCCCCGCCTCTTCCCCGGGCAGGAGATCGAGCACCTCGACGGTGAACCCGTGCCGCTCCGCCCAGCGGGTGTACATCCGCACGAGCATCTCCGCCCAGTCCTGCGACTCGGTGCCCCCCGCGCCGGGATGGATGGTGAGGAGGGCATCCCGCACGTCGTCGGGGCCCCGCAGCATGTTCTGCAGCTCGAGCGCCTCGAGCCGGCTGGCGATCTCGTCCGCCTCCGCCTCGAGGGAGCGCTGCATCGCCAGATCGATGTGGGGGTCGGCTTCGAGCAGCTCGGTCAGCTCGCGCCCTTCATCGACCCGCTTGCGCAGGGCGTGATAGGGCTCGAGCCAACCCTTCAGCGCTTTGACCTCGGTGACGGTCTGCCGGGCGCGCTCGGAGTCGGCCCACAGGGCTCCGTCGGCCATCGCGCGCTCCAGCTCCGCCAGGCGCGCCGCCTTCCCGTCGACGTCAAAGAAAGCCCCTAAGCTCAACGAGGCGGCGGCCCAAATCCTGGAAACGCGCGGTTAGACCCACGGTCAATACGCTCCTAGAAAAGCTTGTGGCCGCCGGCGAGGATCTCGTTCAGGGCCTCGGTCCAATACGGCGTGCTCTGGGCCAGCTCGAGCCCCACCTGCTCCGTGTACTCGAGCCAACTCTTCTGGATCTCGTCCTTGAAGAGCTGGGGCAGCGTGCCGTCGCGGATGCCCTGCTGCCGCTTCTCCGGGTGATACACCAGCATGTCGGAGATCAGGGCGCGGGCGAGGCGCCGCGCCTTCTGCTTTGGGTCCTGCACCATGAACGGGTTTACCGGACGGAGCGGGCCCGTAAGCCGCTTGCCCGGCGTGCTCGCGCCTCCGGCGCCCGCCGTGGGCGCAGGCGGCGCGGCCGGCGCGGGCGGCGCGGCCGGCGCGGGCGGCGCGGGCGGGGCGGGCGGCCGGGCGATGGGCGGCGCCGCGGGCATCAGCGGCCGCACGGGGGGCGCGGGCGCGCTGGGCCGGGCACTGGGCGGCGCCGCCGGCGGAGCCACGGGAGGGCGCGCGGGTGCGCCGGGCGCGACGACCGGTGGAGCGGGCGCGCGGACGGGAGCGGGAGCGGCAGCTGCAGGGGCCGCAGCAGCGGCGCCGTCGGCGCTTACCGCGAAAACGTTGCTGCAGACACTGCAGCGCGCGCGCACGCCGCCGGCGGGGACCTTGGCCGGGTCCACCCGGTACACCGTTTCACACGACGGACAGGTGACGTTCACGCCCTCGCCTCACTCACTCCGCCCGGTGTCGCCGGGCTCCGGATCGTGGCGGCGGTCGACGACGAACACCGACCCCGCCTGCGTCTTCGCATAACTCTTCATTTCGGTCGCCAACTCACTCACTTGGGCGGGGTGCGCAAACCGCCGGTGCTGGTTCGTCACGACGCCGATCGACAGCGTCATCAGGGGGACCCGGTGCAGCTGCCCGCGGCGGTCCTTCCCGAAATAGTATCCCGCGCGGCGGTCTTGCTCGTTGTACTGGTACGGCACGAGGGTGTCGAACACGTCGAGCACTTCGCCGCACACCGCGCCGATGCTCTCGATCGGGATGACACAAATAAAGTCGTCTCCGCCGATGTGCCCGACGAACCCGCGCGGGCCGAGCATGCCCCGCACGACGTCGTGCAGGATGCGCGACAGCAGATAGATCACCCGATCGCCGTCATAGTAGCTGTAGCGATCGTTGAACTCCTTGAAGTGATCGAGGTCGGCGTAGCAGACGGCGAACAGCTCACCCAACTCCATCCGCCGCCGGAACTCGCGCTCGATCTCGATCGTCCCCGGGAGCCGGGTGGACGGGTTCACCGCCACGTCGCGCTCCGCGCGGGTCACCAGCGCGTCGAGCCGCCCAACCTGCTCCCCCGGCTCGAACAGCGGGGTGATGACCTCGTCCGCCCCGGCCGCGAACCAACGCCGCACCACGTCGGTGGCGTGGCGGTGCGTCACGACGGCGAAGGGCACGATCGCCGTGTACGGGTCCGCCTTCAGGCGGGCGCACAACTCGAGCCCCTCGGCCCCGGCGCTGTCGGCGTCGACGATTACCAGGGTGGGCAGCGCGCGCAACACGCGCTCGGCCACCGCCGCCGCCTGCAGGACGGTGTCGACGGGCAGTCCCTTCCCGTTGACCCAGGTGGTCACGAAGTCAGGTACGGAACGACCAGCCGGCGAGAAGAAGAGAATGGCTTGGCGCGACCGCACCTCACTCCTCTCGTAAGGGTC
>Ga0326597_10001878_pt1 | contig 32426 bp, 29 predicted proteins | sample RVTome_12_FD_203789 | JGI IMG/M metagenome (GOLD analysis project Ga0326597, IMG submission 203789) | Soil microbial communities from uranium-contaminated site in the Upper Colorado River Basin, Wyoming, United States - RVT100D185 | ecosystem: Environmental > Terrestrial > Soil > Contaminated >...
ACCGAACCCAGCCTGGCGGCTAAAATTGCACCCCTGTTTTTTATCCCGATTATCACCAAATCCGAGGTTCCCTTATTTCTCTCTACGATTTCGTGGGCAATCCGCTTTAAAGCTCTCTGGAAAGATTTCTCATCCAGAATCTGGGTGGCTTTGATTTTTTTAGTGGTTGTTTTCATATTATGGTGAGCTTGTCGAACCATTTTGTGGTGAGCTTGCCGAACCATCTGGCAAATTTGGGCAAAAAAATACCTCTCGTGCTAAGCACTCGAGGCATAATTTCAGACAAAATTATTTCTCTCATTATGTTCACCTTTTCCGGTCTCGCGGGACCGGATTAAAAGGTCAAATTTCGTCTTAATATATACGGAAAATTTATTCTGTCAAGTGGAAATTTGAGGCCTTTATTCCCTCTCCTGTAAGGGGAGGGATAGGGAGGGGTGAGTTTTTAGCATCTATTACCACCTCACCCCAACCCTCTCCTCGAAGGAGAGGGAGGTATAAAAATGTCGGATAAATCCGACCGCTACAGCTTCATGTCAACTTAAATTCTCTCTCTTGTAGGGGAGGGAAGGGAGGGGTCAAACTAGTGGGAAACTATCCGCTCCACCTCACATCCAAATCCTTAGCCGCCTTCACCTCATCCAACCTGGCAACCGGGGTATTATGCGGAGCATTTTTTACTATGTCAGGGTTGTTTTCAGCTTCATCGGCAATCTGAATCATTACTTTGATAAACTCATCCAAGGATTCTTTTGATTCGGTCTCGGTCGGCTCAATCATCATAGCTTCCGGCACAATCAGAGGGAAATAAACCGTGGGGGCATACATCCCGAAATCCAAAAGCCGTTTGGCAATATCCATAGTCTTTACTCCCTTGGCTTTCTGCTTGATTCCGGACAGAACCAGCTCATGCATACATTTTTCCTGATAAGGGAGGTGATAATGCTCTTTTAAATTATGCAGCAAGTAATTGGCATTTATGATAGCATCTTCCGCCACTCTTCTTAAACCATCCGGACCGTTGGCTAAAATATAAGTCAAAGCCCTGACCAAAACCGCGAAATTTCCATAAAATCCCTGCAATTTTCCGATAGATTGAGGTCTTTTATAATCCAAATAGAAAGTTTCTTTTCCCGATTTATCAACTTCTCTGGCGACAATCGGAACCGGCAGAAACGGCTCTAGTTTTTTCTTTACCCCCACCGGACCTGCTCCCGGACCGCCTCCTCCATGAGGAGTGGAAAAGGTTTTATGCAGATTGAAATGCACCACATCAAATCCCATATCCCCCGGACGGACAATCCCTAAAAGTGCGTTCAGATTGGCACCATCCATATACAACAAAGCCCCGGCCTCATGAATTATTTTGGCAATTTCCAAAATATCTTTTTCAAAAAGCCCCAGAGTATTAGGATTGGTCAGCATAAAAGCAGCGGTCTGCTGGTTGACAACTTTTCTCAAGTCATTCACATCCACCAAACCTTGAGCATTGGATTTGACCTGAACCAACTCGAAACCGGCGATGGTCAGAGAAGCCGGATTGGTACCGTGAGCTGAATCCGGGATTATCACCTGAGTTCTTTCCCTCGACTTTGCTCCCCTCGGGTCTGAGCCTCGGGGTCGAAGACGGGATGGTGAGCCTGTCGAACCATTCTCTTTATTTTTCTGGTGAAAGGCCTTAATCATCAATAGCCCGGTTAACTCTCCTTGGGCTCCGGCCGAGGGTTGTAAAGTTATCTCATCCATTCCCGCAATTTCAAGCAGGCAGGTTCTCAACTGATACATCAGTTTCAAAGCCCCCTGAACTGTTTCCTCCGGTTGCAGAGGATGAATCTGCGAGAAACCCGCAAAGCGGGCTACATATTCATTGATTTTAGGATTGTACTTCATGGTGCAAGAACCCAAGGGATAAAATCCTTTATCCACATGATGATTCAGAGTGGAGAGCCGGACAAAATGTCTCACTGCTTCCGGTTCGCTCACTTCCGGAAGATTCAAATTTTCCCTTAAAGAACTTTCTGGCAAAAGCGAAGCCAGGGGTTTTTCCGGAACATCCAAATCCGGCAGGTTGGCGCCGATTCTGCCCGGAGAGCTTAATTCGTAAATTACTTTCTCTGTCATTATGGTAAAGTTATTAATTATTTAGGATTTTAATCTTTTTATCTCTTCTGAAACCGAAGCGGCCTGCGGATATTTGGGATACTGTTTCATAAAAGATTCATACAAGGCAATCGCTTTATTTGTATCCCCTTTTTTGGCATAACAGAAGGCCCGGTACAATTCGGCTGACATGACCAAAGAGCTTTTAGGAAACTCCCTTTTGAGTTGGTCCAGGTTTTCCAGGGCTTTGTCAAAGGCGGTTTTTTTTATATACAGGATGGCTAAATTAAATAAGCTGGAATCCGACTTCGAGCGGGAATTCCGGGGGTCTAATTCCATCACTTTTCTATAGAATTGTTCTGCTTCATTCCAGCGGCTGCGCTCCTGATATTTTACTGCCAGCTTGAAATTAATATTTACGTTCAAAGAATCTTTTTTGAGTCTATTTTGAAAATCAGTCAAAGTCTCTTTGCCTCTCAGATAATTATTGACCCTGTTCACCAATTCTTTGGAGGGAAGGTAGCCCACCACTCTGTCAATCTCTTTGCCTTTAGGGTCCAGCAAGATTAGGGTGGGGAAGTCGCTCACTTTATATTTTGAAGCCAGATTGATTTCGGTCTCAGCATTGAGTTTGGTGAGAATAATTTTATCTTTGAGCCCGGCAAATCTGGAGCTGCTCAGCGAAGAATCTTCCAAAATCTGACTCCATTTACTCCAGTCGGCATAAAAGAAAACCAAAATGTTTTGTTTGTTCTTCCACCCTGTTTGGAGCGCTTCCGGCAGAGAGGAAGACCAGTTTATTTTTACCGGTTTGGAGCTGCAGGAGGCTATGCTCAACCAAATAAGGCCAAAAATAAACAGTTTTTTTATGGTGTTACCATTCATTTTAATTTCTCTTATTTTCAAGTTCGGGTTCTATCTTATTTTCGGCAGATGCCGGATAATCTTTCTTGCCGATCAGGGCTTTTAGCTGCTCTATTAAATAATCGATGTCAGCTTTGGTTCTTTTTTCAGTTACGGAGATTAAAAGCCCATCCTCCAATCCCAGCTTAAAAGGTTTTAAATCCAGGCCGGCTAAGATTTTATTTTTCAATAAAGTTTTGATTACCTTGGCAGGTGCTAGCGGTGTTTGAACTACGAATTCTTTGAAAAAAGCTCCCTTGAATTTTCTTTTGAAGCCGGAGATTTTTTCTATCTGCTCTAAAGCGTAATGAGATTTTTGCAGACACAACTCCGCCACCTTTTTAAGTCCGTTTTTCCCCAATAACGAAAGATAAATACAAGCCGCGGTTGCCAACAAGCCCTGATTGGTACAGATATTGGAGGTGGCTTTTTCACGGCGGATATGCTGTTCACGGGTCTGCAGAGTCAAAACGTATCCTCTTTTTCCGTTCTTATCCACTGTGGCTGCGGCGATTCTTCCCGGCATTTTTCGGACAAACCCTTTTTTGGTGGCAAAAAATCCCAGAAGCGGTCCCCCGAAATTCATGGAATTGCCTAAAACCTGTCCTTCCCCTACTACTATGTCAGCATTATATTCTCCCGGAGGTTTTAAAATCCCCAACGATATGGGGTCAGTGGCTACAATTAGCAAAGCCCCGGTTTTATGCACCAAACTTTCAATTTCTTTTAGATTTTCAATTAAGCCAAAAAAATTGGGCGACTGCACCACCACACAAGCGGTTTTATCATCGATTTTGCTTTTTAACTGCTCCAAATCTAACACACCCTCTTTCAATCCGATATCATCGATTTTTAGCTTTAGCCCGGAAGTGTAAGTGTAGAGAACTTCTTTATAAAAAGGGTGCAAATTTTCCGGAATTAGAACTTTTTTTCTTTCAGTTTGAGCAAAAGCCATCAGAACCGCTTCCGCTATGGCTGAAGCACCGTCATAGACCGAAGCATTAGCCACTTCCATTCCGGTCAGATTGCAGATTAAGGATTGAAATTCATAGATGACCTGCAAAGTCCCCTGGGAAACTTCGGCCTGATAGGGAGTGTAAGCGGTGTAAAACTCGGAGCGGGAAATCAGATGGTCAACCGCCACCGGGACGAAATGGTCGTAGATGCCGGCACCTAGAAAGTTGATATATTGGGTGGCGTTTTTATTCTCCCCGGCCATTTTCCTCAATTCAGCCACAATCTCTAATTCCGATAATTTTTTGGGGAGATTCAGTGGTTTTTTTAATTTTACTTCGTCTGGAATACAAGGAATCAAATCTTCAAAGCCCTCAACCCCGATGGCTTTGAGCATCTCTTGGCGATTTTGGTCGGTATTGGGATTATAGGTCATTTTAGGCAGGTCTAATGGTTATTCTCTACTGTAAGTAATCGGACTGCTTTAGGTCTCAATTAAGGTTTTGTACTTCTCCGGAGTTAAAAGAGTATCTAATTGTTTTATATCAGCCGCCTTTACCTTGATAATCCACCCTTCTCCATACGGGTCTTTATTGATTATGGTGGCATCTTTTTCCAATTTGCCGTTGACTTCCAGCACTTCACCTGTTATCGGAGAAAATAGCTCGGACACAGCTTTGACCGCTTCAATCACTCCAAAGGGACTCATCTGGGTAACTTTGGTGCCTACCTTTGGGAGCTCCACGAAGATTATATCCCCTAACTCCCCCTGGGCGTAATCGGTAATCCCTACTGCGGCTATATCATTGTCGACTTTGACCCATTCATGCTCTTTGGTATATTTTCGGTCTTCTTTGATTAGCACACCGCCTCCTTTATGGTGAGTGAAATCGAACCAAGTCAATTTGACTTAAAATTAAAGTTCCAATTTAGTTTTTCTTTGAAAAGTTGTCAACTCAAATTGTTAGAGGCATACAAGATACCCTCTCCTTTGAGGGGTTCATCCTGAAGAGTTCACCCTGAAGGGAGGGGTTAGATCTACCATAGCACAGGGTACAGGGACCCTGTGCTACCCATCGGGTAGGGTCGGGTCCCTGCACCCGACCAAACCGGAGAAATCGGCTGTTCCCTCTCCTTTGAGGAGAGGGCGATGTCTCGACTGCGCTCGACATAAAGGGTGGGGTTTACCCCGAGCCAAGTCGAGGGGTCAATTCAGCAAGGTAATTTCCTTTACAGTGGGTTTAATTATCTGTTTTGTAGTCTCGGTTTGGGCTGATAATAAATCTAAAACAGTCAAGTCCGAACCAGCCCCCATCCAAAATATCGCACCAAAAGAGAAAGCCACTCCCACCGTTTATGAAATCGACTGGACCTCCATCAACGGCGGCGGAGAACTCGCCTCAACTTCCACCAACTATAAAATCAGAGCCAGCACCGCCCAATCCGTCATAGGAGAATCCCAATCCATCAATTACAAAATGGGAATCGGGTTCTGGTATGGTCAGGGACTTTTTTGCACAAACAAACCCGGAGATGTTGACGGAAACCGCAGCTGGACTTTGACTGACATTGTCGGTTTGGTGAATATGGTCTTCAAGGGTGCGGTAAAACCCACCCCTCTGTGTCGAGCAGATGCTAATGGGACAGGCGGTAATCCTACCCTTACAGATATTGTTTATTTGGTCAACAAGGTTTTTAAGGGTGGGCCGAATCCTCTTTCAATAGGAGTGTGCTGTTTGTGAAATTACCAATTATGAAAATCAGCTCTTGACTGCTTGCTCTTTATCTTTATGCCCTTTGAAGTGGATGAAATGCTCTATCAGGTTGGTGTCATAATTGCCGAACAGAAACACCGGGCTGGAGATGATTTCCTTGTGAAAAGGAATGGTGGTCTTGACCCCTTCGATGATGAATTCATCCAAAGCCCTCTGCATTTTCAGCACCGCTTCCTGCCGGTTTTTACCGTGGGTGATGACTTTGGCAATCATGGAGTCGTAATAAGGGGGAATTTTATATCCGGCATAAGCGTGCGTGTCGATTCGGATGCCGTGGCCACCGGGAATGTGTAAGCTGGAAATTTCACCCGGGCTAGGTAAAAAATCGTTTTCCGGATCCTCGGCGTTGATTCGGCACTCAATGGCATGTCCTTTTAGGACTACCTGATCTTGAGTCAAACTCAATTTTTCTCCCCAGGCAATCCTGATCTGCTCTTTGATTAGGTCTATGTCCACCACTTCTTCGGTAACAGTATGCTCCACCTGAATCCGGGTATTCATTTCCATAAAATAAAATTTATTTTCTTTATCCAATAAAAACTCCATAGTGCCGGAATTCTCATACCCGATAGTTTTTGCTCCTTTGACCGCCAGGGCACCCATTTTCTCTCTCAATTTTTCATCCATAACCGGCGAAGGAGATTCCTCAATTAATTTTTGATGCCTTCTTTGAATGGTGCAGTCTCTGTCACCTAACTGAATGATATTGCCCAAACTGTCTCCCAATACCTGAAACTCAATATGCCGGGGCGAGTCAATATATTTTTCGATATATAAATCTTCCACTCCGAAAGAAAGCTTGGCTTCCTGCTGGGCTATTTCAAAATAGGTTTCCAGGTCTTTGGCATCCTTGGCCATCCTCATCCCTTTTCCGCCACCCCCTTGGCTGGCTTTCAGAATCACCGGATAGCCGATATCTTTGGATATATCCTGGGCTTCTTTTAAGGTTTTGATTACATCTTCAGACCCCGGTATTAGCGGCAGACCGGCTTTCTTCATGGCCTCTTTGGCTTTGATTTTATCCCCCATCAGACGAATGACAGCCGATTTTGGACCTATGAATTTTATATTGCAGGACTCACAGATTTCGGCAAAATCGGCATTTTCAGCCAAAAACCCGTACCCCGGATGAATGGCATCGGAGTTGGTAATTTCAGCCGCGGCTATGATTCTTTTGGGGTCTAAATAAGATGACGCCGGCGGAGCCGGACCGATACAGACATCTTCATCGGCAAAGCGCACGTGCAAGGAGGGCCGGTCAGCTTCGGAGTGGACCGCCACTGTGGCGATACCTAATTCTTTGCAGGCCCTGATTATGCGGAGAGCTATTTCTCCCCGGTTGGCAACTAATACTTTTTTAAACATCCTTGTCCAATATAATACTTATTTTTTGTCTTGGGAAGACATTCTTTCGAATTCCTGCCAGCCCTTGTCTGAAGCTCCGGTTATTCCTTTGACTCGCAGGTCGAAATCATCCGGACTGGTGGTCTGGGCCAAGGCCTCCTGATAGGTAATCAGGTTGGATTTGTACAGCTTCATGATGGATTGGTCAAAAGATTGCATTCCGTACTGAATGGCTCCCGATTCAATCAGTTCAATTAAAAGCAGGGTTTTCATAGGATCCGTGATGTATTCTCTGACCGAGCCGCTGGAAACCAATACCTCCACGGCCGGAACTCTACCGGGCCCGTCAGAGCGGGGCAGAAGCCTCTGACAGATTATGGCTTTCAGAGTACCGGCTAAAAGTGACCGGATTTGCTGGTGTTGGTGGGGTGGAAAAAAGGTAACGATTCGGCTGATGGTTTCAATGGCATTCATGGTGTGCAGGGTGCTCAAAACCAGATGTCCAGTGTCGGCGGCGGTTAAGGCAATCGACATGGTGTCCAAATCTCTGATCTCACCGATTAAAATCACATCCGGGTCCTGACGGAAGGCATGCCTTAAGGCATTGGCAAAGGATTCGGTATCTCCCCCGACCTCTCTTTGACTGATGATGCTTTTCTTGTCACGGTAAACGTATTCGATGGGGTCCTCTATGGTTAGAATATTTTCAGGCCGGTTCTGATTGATATGTTCAATCATGGCTGCCAGAGTGGTGGATTTTCCCGACCCGGTGGTACCTGTCACCAGAATCAGCCCTCGTCTTTGTTCCGATAAGGTTTTAATCACCGGAGGCAGATTCAGTTCATCGAAACTGGGAATTTTGGTATTTACGGCTCTGATGGCGACACCTATGGTTCCTCTCTGGCGATAAAAATTGATTCTGAATCTTCCCAGCTTGGAAACCGACAGGGCCAGATCCATTTCATTTTTTTTCAAGAAACGGCTTTTTTGGTCTTCATTTAAAATCTGATTCAGGGTCTGCTCGATATCCTCATTGGTCAGAACGTTGGTCTCGATGGCGTTCAAAGCTCCGTCGATTCTCAAAATCGGTTTAAGCCCCACCCGGAGATGCAAATCGGATGCCTTTTTCTGCAGCATGATGTCCAGCATCTGTTTTAAGTTCATGATACCTCCTTTCCCTTCCTTAGTTTTCGGTAAATAGCCAGATGACTTTAAGATTAAAGGAGGTTAAATGCTAGGCCATTCTGTCCCATTATGGTGAGCGTAGTCGAACCATACGGGATGGCGTAAGCGTAACCGAAAGGGTGCTTGGATACTTAGGCGGGGGGCTCTACCAGAAACAGGGTCTGTCCGTATTCTACTGGCTTGCCATTTTCCACGCAGATTTTAACTACTTTTCCGCTGACATCGGTTTCTATCTCATTCATCAGCTTCATGGCTTCCACGATACAGGCCACCTGCCCTTTTTCGATTTCCTGGTTCAGCTCTATGTATGGCTTGGTTCCTGGTGCCGGGGCCCGGTAAAAGGTTCCCACCATGGGCGATTTTATGGGAACCAGGTTATCCTGGGATTCAGCCCCTGAAGCAGCCTTGTGTGACTGTTTAGCGGATTCGGCAGCCGGATCTAATTTGATTAAAGTCTCCGAATTGTGGGAATTAGAATTAGAATTGGTATGATTTGATAACCTTTTGGAGATTCTGATTCTTTTTCCCCAATACCAGATTTCCAGCTCTTCGATATTGCTTTCTTCTAGAATCCGGATTAATTTTTTAATTTTAGATTCTCTCATAAATTCCCCCAAATTTAAATTTCGATTAACTCTTTGGGTGCGGAATTTAAAACCAATGGCCCGTTATTGGTTACCAGGACATCGTCCTCGATTCTTACTCCTCCCCAGCCGGAAATGTAAATTCCCGGTTCCACAGTGACTACCATATTTTCCTCTAAGGTATCGGAGCTTCTGGAATTCAAAGTTGGTAATTCGTGGACCTGCAATCCGATGCCGTGTCCGGTGCCATGCCCGAAATTGGGTCCGAAACCTTTGGCTTTAATATAATTTCGGACAATTTGGTCAACCTCCTTACAGGATTTTCCTGCCTTAAGTGAGGTTATCCCCTTCTTCTGGGCTGAACCGACTATATTATAAATCTGCTTCTGGCGGGAAGACGCTTTTCCGACCACTACGGTTCGGGTTAAATCCGAGACGTAGCCATCTACGATAGCGCCAAAATCTAAGGTGACAAACTCATTCTTTTTAATTTTCTTTTCCGAGGCTCGGCCGTGCGGCATCGAGGAGCGGACGCCGGAGGCAACTATCGGTTCAAAGGCAATCCCTTCTGCCCCTTCTTTTTTTAGCTGGTACTCTAATTCAACGGCAATCTCATTTTCTCTGACACCCGGTTTTAGCATATTTAAAATTTTGTGGAAAACCACATCCGTGATTTTGACCGCTTTTTTGATTTTGGCAATCTCGGTTTTCTCTTTTTTGGCGGCAATTTTCTCAACCAGATTTTCTGTGGGAACAAGCAGCACCTGCGGTAATAGGGCTCTTAATTTTTGATAGATTTGATAGCTGACATTGTTACCCTCAAAACCTAACCTTAAATTTTTTCTTTTTAAGGGATTCAATTTCGGCAGTTCGGTAAAAATGTCTCTCTCGCCGATTATGATTTTGAAGTTAGGGGTACCGTTTCTGTGAATTTCTTGATGGACCTGGTCTTTGTATCTGAAGTCGGTGATGAATGCCTTCTCTCTGGGGGTAATCAGCAGCAGTCCATTACTGCCGGTGTAACCGCACAAGTATCGTAGGTTGGTGGGTTTGGCAACTAAGAGGGCATCCAGACCTTCTTTTTCTAAGCTTGAAATGACTTTGGAAATTCTATTGGGCATAATTTACCTTTTAATATTTAAAACAATACGCAATTACTGGGGGACTGTCAAGAGAAATCTTCAACAGATGGTATATCTCTTTACAATGGAACGGATTAGGTTGGTGGTGGACTTTCCTTTGTAAAGTGGAACCGTGATTACTTTTCCCCCGTTTATGAGTACCTCTTCTCTACCCACGATTTTAGCCATTTTGTAATCTGCCCCTTTGACTAGTACATCTGGTAATATGCTACGGATTAATTTCAAGGGAGTTTGCTCATTAAACAGGCAGACGTAGTCCACAGATTCAAGACCGGCCAGTATTTCAGCCCGGTCCTTTTGGGGTAAAATTGGTCTTCTGTTATCTTTATCCCTGCGGGATGGTTCCCTATTGAGCTTTTTAATAGAGGAATCGCTGTTCAAACCCACAATTAAAATATCCCCTAAGGATTTGGCTTTTTTTAATAATCTTATGTGGCCGACATGCAGTAAATCAAAACAGCCATTTGTGAAAACCACTTTTTTATTTTGCTTTTTGGCTTTTTGTCTAAGTTTTAATAATTTTTTTAAGTAAATAATCTTACCCATAAACGTCACTGAATAAGGAATTTCATCTTAGCATAAAGTTAACGGGGTAATAAATCCATACCTCAACTGGTTCATTATTTTCCATAGCAGGTTTATAAACATTCTCATAAGCAGCTCTAACAGCGGCATCCTCAATTGCCTGATCGGCACCTATTGTCTTCACCACTCTGACCTTCTTGATTTTACCATCTTTACCGATTAAGGCCGCAAGAATAACTGTACCTTCTCTCCCAGCGTCCCTCGAAGCTATCGGATAAACTGGATCTACTCGTTTAATCAATTGAGGCTGTTGTTGAACTTTTATGAGTTTGGCTTCTTTTGGGAAAAAATTTGTATCTGAAAGAATTTTATGTAGTGAATCAGTAGAGAGATTTTTAAAATTAAAATTTTCCAAACTTTGGCACCTGGCGACTTTCTTCCATTCAACTAATGTTGTCTCAGGAATCTTCCACTCAATTAGATTCTTTTTCTTAGTCGAACACCCTTTGACGATAACGCTATCTGACGTTAGAATTAAATTTCTAACATCTTCGCTTATCTCCAATATTGCACTTGAATGGCATAATTGACCATCAAATTGTTTTTTATAGTTTTTTTCAATAATCTTAACTGGATTAGATTTCCAAAGACCCTTCAAATTGAAAACCATTTCCATTGGGTCTTTAAAAAAACAGCAATCCGAATCTTGCTCATTCAATAAAAGCAAACATTTATTGCCTGATTTTTTGAAAATGGGACCTGCCTGTGGATTATCAATATAGATCTCTAACTTCCCAGAGACGGTATCCGGTCTAATCTTAATATCTGCGTTTGCGAAAATCGGTATTAACAAAAATAGAAACAATGCGCCAAGGCTTATTATAGAGTTATGCTCTTTCACGTTCACCATACACCCTTTAGCTTAAATGATAACTATTAAAATCTTCCCAAATCTGTTTTTTAGTCACCTGCGCTGTCCCTAATTCACCAACTACAATCCCAGCCGCATGATTTGCAACACCAGCTGCCTCTTTCAACGTCGCTCCAGCCGTATAACAGGAGACCAAAGTAGAAATCACCGTATCCCCGGCCCCGGTCACATCAAAAACTTTCCGAGCCACAGTCGGAAAATGAGCCAGAGAATTATTTCGTTGAGACGAACCTTTCTCGAATAAACTCATCCCCTTTTCTCCTCTGGTAATCAAGACCGAATCGGTCTGCAATTTTTTCATAATCCACCACCCCACCTCTTCCAGAGTCTTATCATCTTTGATTTTTTTACCGGAGACAAAACCGGCCTCATGATGATTCGGAGTAATCAGAGAAACCCCCTTATAATTCATAAAGTGGGTCTCTTTCGGGTCCACCGCAATAAAAACCTTATTCTGCCTGGCCAATTTTATCACTTCACCGAGCAGTTTCAAAGTAATCACCCCTTTACCATAATCAGAGATAATAATCCCCTGAATCTGCTTGATATTTTTTCTGATGAAATTAACCAGCTTTAAAGCCGATTTATCAGAAATTTCAGAAGCGGTCTCCCGGTCAGTCCGGACCACCTGCTGGCTGTGAGCGATAATTCTGGTTTTAACCGTAGTTTTCCGTTTCGGCTCCACAAGAATTCCGTTTTCGGCAAGATAATGTCTTCTCAAAACTTTTTTCAACCTGTCCGCATTAGAATCATCCCCCACAATTCCCACCAAAATCGGCTCATCTCCCAAGGTCTTCAGATTCAGAGCCACGTTAGCCGCTCCGCCCAATTTCACTTCTTCGGATAGAACTTCAACCACCGGCACCGGGGCTTCCGGAGATATGCGGGAAACATTTCCCCACCAGTATTCATCCAGCATAATATCTCCCAAAACCAGAATTTTCTGCCCGCCAATTCCCTCCAAAATTTCTTCCACCCTGGTTGTTGAAGGAATATGCTCATTCGGATATGCTTTGTTCATAGTCAATTATGGTCAATAATAGTATTATAATTGACTATACTCAAGTATGGTCAATAATACTATTATACTTGAGTATTGTTGACTATTGTTGACCATTGCTTTTGAATTTGTTTTCAATATATTAAAATAAAAACAATTGGCAAATTTCTCGGACAGCCGACCCGCTGCCGGGAAAGCTAATGAGGTGAAAAAATGGAACCCAAACAGCAACAGCAGATAAATGTAGAATTGACCGAGAAAGAGTCCGAAGGCATATATTCCAATTTAGCCCTGATCACTCATTCACCTTCGGAGGTGATAATAGATTTTTGCCGGGTGATGCCGGGTGTGCCCAAGACCAAGGTTTATGCCAGAATCATAATGACCCCCTCGCATGCCAAGATGCTTTTAAACGCCCTGGATGACAATATTAAGAAATTCGAGGCCCAATTCGGGCAGATAAAAACTTATGGCAAAGAAGATAAAGGGATTGGTTTTCAGCCCCGGCCGGGAGGGTAGGGACCTGACCATCCCAGTGGCGGAAGCCACTGGCTACCCTGCTACTTTAAGAATTAAATAATATAACACTATGGCTAAGAAGAGACGTCGAAGAAGAAAAATGAAAACCAGCAAAATGAAAAGAGGGAGTTTAATTAAACACCTCTTAGAGAATGTGAAAAAAGAATCACTTCAGTTGATAAGTAAGGAATTGAGAGAAGTGTTTCGAAAAAAATCAGGAATATATGCTCTGTATAGAGGCGACAGATTAGTATATGTTGGGTTAACTACTAATTTATACTGGAGAGTTCAAGGACATACTAAGAGCAAAAGATTAATATGGGATAATTTCAGTATCTTCATTGTTAAAAATTTAAAATATTTGAGAGACTTAGAAACTGGAATAGTTAGGATTGCTAGACCAAAAGGAAACAGGATTGAGGGAAGAGTCCCGGACCATCATTTCTTAAAGAGAATCCTTAAATTTAAAGTGAAGCAAAAAAGGAGTATTTTAAAAAAACGGGCAAGGTTCAAAGATAACGAGATGAAATCCTTAAAAAAAGAAATTGAACAACTCGAGGAAGCTATTTAATCGTAGTTACCAATTCACTCCGACAAAACCAGCTTTCTAATCTGCATAAGATTATTAATAATCAGCTTACAAATATAAGTCCCCCTAGGCATCTTCTCCCCTTTTTCATTAGTCCCGTCCCACTGCACTTCGTAGCGTCCTCTCTTTTGGCGTTTATTCACCAGGGTTTTTATTTCATTGTCAGATTTTTCATCCAGAACTTTTAAAGAAATCTTGCAGGTATGCGGTAAGGTCACTGTATAAAAGATGGTGGTCTGCCCCTTAAAAGGATTAGGGTAATTCTGCTCTAATTTGGCAATCGCTTTGGGGATTTTTTTGGTCATATATTGTAATTAATTATATCGACAAAATTGCGTTAAAATCGTTCCTCAAAAAATTGAAGTTGGCCGAAATATTTAAATATTTTCTCCCATCCTGTCGAAATATTCAAAGGAGAATATTATGACAACATCGGCTAGGTTAAGGACTATTTATATTCTGCTGCTCTTTCTGGCAATTTCATACTATCCTGGTCAGGCGGAGACAAATACCGTCACCTGTCCGGATATGGAACCCGGAATCTGGCACACCGACATGCTCTTGAAATTTATTGGTGGCTGGGTAGAGAACAGCCATTTAGCCCAAGCTGACAGCTTATTTCAACAGGCCTTAAATTATCAAGAGAATGCCAAGCGGACTTTTGAGGATGGGGATTGTGCCTGGGGTTTGATTCAATCTTTTCTTGCCCGCGAGGAGGCTCACAAGGCGGCCAACCTCTGTTTTGGAGAAGAGGGATTTTGTGTCGGAACCGGTCTGGCTTTAGAACGCACCCAGGAAGCTCTGATATTTTTAGCTGGTCTCATCCGTCGCTGTGACAATGATCTGGCCCGTGATTTTCTGGAAGCGGCTGTGATTCTGCAGAGAAAATCCCGCCCGGCCTTTCAACGCAACCAATGCACGCAGGTCCTGGATTTGACCTTGATCTCCCGGAAATTTCTTTATCAAGCCGCTTATCTATGCGGGGAAGATGCTCGCCTCTTGGCGGCTTTCCCGGATTTGGAAAGACCTATGCCCAGTAATTTCTCGGCACCGGATACACAGGACAGCATCCCCGGATTCTCTATGCAGAATTCTCCCAATCCTTTTAACGACCGGACTGTGATTTCTTACACCTTGCCCTCGGATGCTCAAGTTGCTTTGACTATCTATAATGTCAGAGGGCAAAAAGTAAAAAATTTGCTGGATGAATTCCAGACCGCCGGTGCCAAGAGAGTCCTTTGGGATGGGACTAATAAGAATGGGGAAAAGGTCGCCAGCGGGGTTTATTTCTATCGTCTGGAAGCCGGAAATATGAAAGCCACTAAGAGAATGGTGCTTGTGAAGTAACACTTCCTCTCATAGATAATTTCCCGGTGGCTGAATCACGAAGGCACCCTTCGACTTCGCTCAGGGCAAGCGGAAGGCACGAAAGGATAAATTGAGTTTTCGTGATTTTCGAGGTTTCGTGATTCTGATGCTATTGATTATTTCAACTAATCATCCTAACTGACCCCACCCTACCCTCCCCTTAGAGGAGAGGGAATTATCGCCCCCCTCTCCTTCGAGGAGAGGGCTGGTTCGACAAGCTCACCATAAATGGGGTGAGGTGGTGACAAATGTTCAATAAACTAACCCCTCGACCCGCCTTTGGCGGACTCGGGATAAACCCCTCCCTACCCTCCCCTTAGAGGAGAGGGTAAAAATTCCCTCTGTTTTATTCTTGACATTTTGGATTTTTGGGGTAATTTGAAGTTGCTACAAAAAGATTTTAGAGTTGAGATGAAGATGAAAAAAGCTATCTTCTTTTTATTTGTTTTTCTTTCTTATGTTCCGGTCTTGGCGCAGGTGGATACGGCTTGGGTGAGAAGATATAATGGTCTCGGCGACGGTGGTGAGTTTCCAAGTTCTTTGCAAGTAGATGCTGCTGGAAATGTCTACGTAACGGGATTCACTCTTGGCTCTTCTTATGATGATTATCTCACAATTAAGTATGCTTCAAATGGAGATACATTATGGGTTAGAAGGTACAATGGACCCTTTAATAACATAGACAACTCATATGACTTGGCGGTCGACAGAGATGGAAATGTGTATGTAACAGGTCGCAGTCGAGGGGTTGAGACCTCTTATGATTATGCCACCATAAAGTATGCGCCTAATGGTGATACCATATGGGTCAGACATTACAATGGACCAATCAACAGTAGTGACGAAGCTAATGGTATAGTAGTGGATGATAGCGGTTATGTCTATGTGACCGGTTGGAGTGTTGACCACGGAACTCTTTTTGATTTCGTCACGATCAAATATTCGCCGAATGGAGATACCTTATGGGTTAGGCGGTACGATGGACTTCTGTCTGACATGCCTGTGGATATTAAAGTAGACCAAGCGGGTAACGTTTATGTGACGGGAACTGAGTGTATATTATCATTAGACTTTAATTGCAGTAATTATGCGACTATCAAGTACGCTCCTAACGGCGACACATTATGGGTAAGGAGATATGATGGGGGTGGTAATGACTTCGCTTCTGAATTAGAAATTGGCCCGAATGGAAATGTCTATGTGACAGGTTATAGTTGGACCGGATACTCTTTTGACTACTTAACAATCGCCTATTCTCAAAATGGAGATACTCTGTGGCTACGAGGGTATAACGGTCCAGGGGACAGTACAGATGAAGCTAGCGCATTGGCAGTAGATGACAGTGGAAATGTATATGTGACTGGCTCGAGCTGGAACGGAACTTCTTTTGATTATGCAACGATCAAGTATTCTCCAAATGGAGATGTATTATGGACTAGACAATATAATGGACCCGGGAACAAAACTGACTGGGTTTCTGCTATAGACGTAGACGTCAATGGCGATGTCTACATAACTGGTTACAGTATGGGTATTGGAAGGTATCCAGATTATGCTACCATTAAGTATACATCCCTCGGAGATACTGCATGGATCACACGCTTTGACAGAGAGGATATTAACTGGTATATAGCTAAAGCCCTGTCAGTTGATGACAGCGGAAATGTATATGTGACAGGTTACAGCTCGGACGGGTTCGCTACTATAAAATATATCCAGTTTTCGTGTATTGCCAAATCCGGTGATGCCAATAGCGACACCTCTGTTCTTCTATCCGACATTGTAACCATCATCAACTTCCTTTTCAAATCCCAACCAGCTCCAAATCCTTTGTGCCGAGCAGACGCCAACGCCGATGGAAGTGTTTTACTTTCAGACATAGTCCATCTCATAAATTTCCTTTTCAAATCCGGTCCGGCCCCGCAGAAAAGTAGAGAATGCTGTTTGTAGACTGACCCCTCCCTACCCTCCCCTAAAAGGAGAGGGTGCAAAACTTCCTTTAAGAGAGACCTTGTAGCGGTCGGACTCGTCCTGAGCTTTGTCGAAGGATTTATCCGACATTTTTTAGATTCGGTGCGATGAATCGCACCGCTACAATGCCCACCAAAATAATATACTAAAACTCGGTCTTCCCGGTAAATCTAAAATTCTTAATCAAAACCGCCGGAGTAGAAATACATCCCACATCCGTAGACCAGGAACCCACTAACTTTCTTTCCTTGCTCAATTGCACAACATTCGAGAAAGCCCTTAGCATAGATTCAGTGAATCTAAGATTCTTAATCCCATGTTTGATTTTACCATTTTCAATATAAAAAGTCCCGTCCCGGGTCATTCCGGTCAAAAGCGCATTATTCGTGTCCAGAAGCCCGTTGATATAATGAAACCGGGTCACTAAAATCCCCCGTTCAGTCGACTCAAGCATTTTTTTAACATTAGAGTCACCGTTTTTCAAAAACAGATTCAACGCCAGAGCCCTATCCGGAGAATCCGGGGTCAGGGCATGACCGGTAGATTGGGTATGGTCCTGATTAGCCGTAAGCGAATCGTAAACCACACCTTTGGCAATCCCTTTTTCTATTAGATTAACTTTTTTTTTCGGCACACCTTCGAAATCAAAGGGAAAAGCCAAAGATTTGTCATCATTGCCGTCATCATAGAAAGTTACTTTTTCATCCATAATTTTCTGCCCGATTCTGCCGGATAAAAAACTGGTCCCTTCCTGAAAACTTTTAGCCCCGAATCCGATGTAATCCATCCATTCCAATAAAGCCGCGACCGCGGTCGGCTCTAACACTACATCATACTCCCCCGGCTCCAGACCCTGCGGGTTTTTACTATCCAGACATTTTTGAATAGCAATTTCAGCCAATTTTTCGGTATCGATATCATCCACATTGCGGGACAATCCATCAGAATAACCGGAGGAGGTATCGGACATGACTATGATATTTATACCGGCCGAGCTGGTGGGCTGATAGCAAGCCACTCCGTTGGAATTTAAAACCGCTATTTCGGCATCTCCGGTGGAAAACGCTCCCGCTACATCAAAATTATATTTGGCCGCTTTGTCAAAAATCTTTTTTATTTCCTTGGCTCTCTGCTGGGGAGTAAAATTGGCCGTTTTTTTGATATAAGTTTTGACTTTTTTATAGGCCTGTTTCTTAGGCAATCCGGTAAAAAGTGGATTATCTTTTTGATTTTGGGCTATCTCCAGGGCTTTATTCAGCGCGGAATTCAAACTTTCTTTGGTCAAAGAATTACAGGAAGCCACTCCTATCTTTTTGCCTAAAGCCACTCTGAAGTATACTTTGCTGTTGGTCTCGAACATATTCTGATGAATGGTGGAGTTGGCATAACGGGAAACCCCTCCGGAGCCGTTGATTAGCACGGCTTCGGTCTGGTCAGTTGGAGATTTTTTGACTATGGGAGAAAGTAGGGAAAAGATTTTATCTTTGCCGATCATTTGGATACCCCCACCTGCACCTTATGAAATCGGGCCGGAGATGTGCCGTGAGCCACATGCATGGTCTGAATCGGCTCCCCCTTGCCGCAGTTGGGAACTCCCCAAACCTTCCAATAATTCCAATCGCAAACCGCATCACATTTATTCCAGAATTCCGGAGTGATGCCGGTGTAAATCGGATTTTTATAAACTTTTCCGGTCAATCTTCCATCTTTGATTTCCCAGGCAATCTCTAATCCAAATTGGAAGTTTAACCTTTTATCATCGATGGACCAGCTTTTATTGCTGCCCAATAAAATTCCGTCTTTGGTATCTGCGATTAAATCTTCCAAATTAGCATCCCCTGGTTCCAAATTTATATTAGTCATTCTGATTAAAGGAAGTCGGTTCCAGCCGTCTGCTCGCATAGTGCCATTGCTTTTCTGACCTAATACCGGCGCGGTTTCCCGGGAAGTCAGATAGCCCACAAATAATCCTTCTTTGATTATGTCCGTTCTTTGGGCTTTTACACCTTCATCATCATAGCCAAAAGTGCCTAAGGCACCTTCCACCGTGGCATCAGCGGTAATATTTACTTTGTTTGAACCATATTTCAATTTTCTTAATTTATCCAAAGTCATGAAACTTCCCCCCGCTAAACTAATTTCGGTTCCCAAAACCCGGTCTAACTCTATGGGATGACCGCAGGATTCATGCACCTGCAAAGCCATCTGTTCGCTGGAGATGATTATGGTGGTTTCAAGAGAAGGGCAGGGCTCGGCTGAAAGCAATGAAACCGCTTCATCTCGAACTCGTTCCATGTTGTCCAGAAGTTTCAGCTCTTCGATAAATTCGTAGCCCCTGGTCCCTAAATTTCCTCCATGGGAGTTGGGATAATTTCTCCACTGGGCGTCGGTTCCTTCCACTGCTACGGCCATGGCGCCGGCGCCTGATTCAATTATGGATTGCTCAATCAAGCTGCCGTCAGTGTTGGCAAATATTTTCTCGGTTTTGAAGAAATCCATGGAGGCCTCGGCCACTTTGATTTTGGGATGCTTCATCAGAATTTCGGTGGAGCGGATTAGCAAGTCTAATTTTTGATTTACCGGGACGGCGAAGGGGTCAATTCTGAATTTGCTGATGTACTTGTCTTTATAAACTTCATTCTCTGCCAGGACCACCTCATTTTTCTTGGTGGTGGCGGAGGCCTTGGCAATTTCTAAAGCTAAATTGGCGATTCTTTTGAATTCGGCCGGAGTCAAGATGGAACTGGCGGCAAATCCCCAGGCGCCGTTGTGGAGAACCCGAATCCCGAAACCGGCATCTTCGTTCTGGGATAAGGCCTCTACGTTTCCGTTTTTGACTTTTATGTTCTGGCTTAAACGCTGGGTCCGGCGGATATCCGCGTAGGATGCTCCTTTTTTCTTTAAATATTGAATGGTCTCTTTTATCTGTTCTTTCAATTATCCTCCTTCTTTCTTTATTCAGAAGTTTTTCAATTTACAAAATGTTTTGATAAATTGTCAAGCGGAATTGAATTTTAGCCGGGAGAATTTTTTTATTTTTTCCACTCCGGAGAACTGACACTTTTTGGCAGCCAGGCGATTAGCCAACTGAGCCGATTTTGTAATATCCTTTCTTATTAAATAAGAAGCTAAAAAAACGGCTCCGAAAACATCTCCACAGCCGATATTATCCACCTCCTTTTTAATGGGAATCCCGGCAATTCTGTTTAAAAAGGTTTTCTTTCCAACTTTCCAGGCAATTATAGCTCCCTCTTTTTCTAAAGTTAAAATGAAAGCCTTCGGTCCCGATTTAAGAATTGCTCTGGCTTCCGAGTTTAAATTTTTTGTTTTTAATTTTTTATCCAGCACCGTCTCCAATTCAGTTTTATTCATCTGCAAGATGTCGCAGCCTCTGACATAAGCTTTCCAATTTTTAGGTTTTCTCAAAAATCTTTTATGGTTTTTATCAATTCCCAATGTCAAGCTGTGCAGGTCCAGTAAAATTAAGCCCTGAAATTGTCTTCTTATTTTTTTGAGAACTTCTAAACTCATATCCCAGCCGGAAATAAAATTTACCAGAATGGCACCCGACTTTAAAAACGGTTTTATCTGTGCGAAGTTTAAAGAGGGAACTTTCCCTTGCAGGTATTCTTCTCTGTTCTGATTTTGGTCATAATACATCAAGCAGGTGTTATGTTTCTGTGGAACTTTTTTTATCCCGTTTAATTTCAGGTTGGAAAATTTGGAGAAGCAGTTAATAAATCGTAAATAGCAGTCGGCTCCCACATTACACACTGGATAAATTTGAGCTTGGTCTTCAAGCAGGGCCGACAAAGTGGATATATTGTAAGCAATCCCGCCTAAGCCAGTTTTCCTTTTTTTGTTGGGAAAAATAATTACATCTTGATTAATGGTGCCGATTACCGCAATTTTGAGGGGTTTCAAATCTCTTTCAGTTTTTTGACTACGGCTTCATACACTTCTTCGGCAGAAATTTCTTTCATACATCTAAAATGCCCCAACGGACATTTTTGATGACCGTGAATCCCACAGGGGCGGCAGGGAAGATTTTTTTCAATGATACGGTGACCATCTCCATAGGGATAAAAGCCAAAGGCCGGCACCGTAGAGCCATAAATTTCCACTACCGGAATTTTCATAGCCACCGCCATATGCACCAGAGCCGTATCATTGGCCAAAAGCAGCTTACACTTGGACAGAAGTGCCGCAGATTCCAGCAAACTCAATTTTCCAAACGCTATGACCGGTTCAGACTGCATCAATCCTGAAATTTCATATCCCAGTTTTTCCTCTCCTTTCCCGCCGATGAATATAACCTTGACTTTTTCATTTTGAATAAGTCCATCCGCAACTCTGGCAAACCCCTCCGGCAGCCATCTTTTGGTAGCCCAGGTCGAACCGGGAGCTATGGCAACTATTTTATCATTTGTACTTATTTTATTTTCCGATAAGAAACTTTCCGCTTTGGCAAAATTATTTTTATCCGGAAATAATTCCGGCAGTTTTTCTTCAATCGGCAAGCCGTTAGATTCAATAAGTGAAAGATTGCGGTCAATCTCGTGCAGACTGTTTTGATAAATAACTTTTTTGGTCAAGAAAAAGCTGGCCTGGTTTTTATCAAACCCAATTCTTTCCGGAATTTTGGACAAAAATACCAGAAAGCTGCTGCGATAAGAACGGTGCGGAACCAGAGCCAGGTCAAACCTTTCATGCCTGATTTTGTTTACCAGCTGAAAAAAGGAATGCAGACTCTTATCTTGCCTTCTTTTATCATAGACAATTACTTCATCCACATAAGGATTATTTTTCAGCAACCCTTCAGTTTCGGGAATGAGCAAAACCGATAATTTCGAATCCGGAAACTTCTTTTTAACGGCTTTAATTAGAGGCGTAGTCAATACTGCGTCCCCGATAAAAGCGGTCTGAACCAACAAAATTTTTTGTGGCATCTTAATAAATATTCAAGGTAGATTTCCATCTGCGGTGTTGCCAGAACCAGTGCTCCGGATATTTTCGGATATATTCCTCTATTTTGCCGGTATAAACCTGAGTCAAGTTTTTTATATCTTCATCTCTATCGCCGGTCGGATGGGGATAAATCGGTTTTTCCATCACCACTTTGTGTTTACCGTTTTGTTCATTCAAAGCCAGCGCTATTATTATGGGAGCCCCGGTTTTCAAAGAAAAAAATGCCGGGCCTTTATGAGTAGAAGCCGGCTGCCCCATAAAATTCACAATCACCCCGCTTTTGCCGGCATCCTGGTCCGGCAGTACTGCCACAATCTGATTGGAGTTCAGTAATTCCAGAATTTTACCGGCCGAGACACTTTTGTATAATACTTTTACCCCTTTATCTTCCACATAGCCGTAAACTAAATCTTCTACCAGATGATTGTTTTGTTTCTGAACCAAGAAATTCATGGGATAACCGGCTAACCCGACCGAAGTCCCTCCGATCTGCCAGCTTCCGAAATGAGAGCTGACTAAAATTGCACCTTTACCGTGTTGCATTATTTCATCCAGATAATGTAAATTCTCAAACTCCAGGTTGGATAAAATCATTTCTTTGCTCAAAGACGGAAAAATCAGATGCTCTATGAAGCCCCTGGCCATGATACAGTAAGACCGCAGGGCAATTTTCTCAATTTCATTTTCGGTCTTCTGATTTCCGAAAACCATCTTCAGATTATCCAGGGTGACTTTTCTTCTGATGCGTAGCAGGCTGAAGCTGACTTTTCCCAAAAAATTGGCTATTTTGAGATTGACTCGATAGGGAAGCAGACGAAGCAATGCACCAATGGCAAGCAACAACCAATATTCTAAGTAATGTCGAAATCTTTGGGAGCCAGCCCCAGGTCTTCTTTTTCCCATTTCTGCAGAATCTTTTTGCTTCTTCTTTTTTTATAAAGATACAGCCCCACAAAGATTATTGCAAGCACAGTCCAGAACGGAAAGTCTCCCAGAATCAGGGTCATCCAGTTGTATCTTTTCTTGATGTAAGCTAAGTATTCGGCTTCAAAATCACGGTAATCGGAGCCAGTAGTTTTCAACAGAGCCGAATTCAGATTCTCGCCATTTTTGATGAGCGAAAGCAATTTTTTAAAATTTTCTGGGCTATATTCCATATTGATATAATTGACTCCCAGAAAACTCTGGGCGTAACCTAAATGAGCTTTGCTTTCTGAAAAATGATTCAATGAATCTATTTTGGCTAAAGACAAAAGCGAGCCGGTCAGAACCGCCCGAGCTAAAAGAATCCGGTCATCCCAGCCCCATTTCTCCGACTGCCAGACCGCAAAGCCTTCATTTATCCAGAGGGGCAGATATTGTTCATCTATGTAATTTACTAAAAAAAGATGCGCCAGTTCGTGCTGTAAAACTTCGCTTATTGATTTTCCGGATTTATGCCAGCTTGGGGATTTTATGACGATGGTATTTCTCTGGGGTAAAGCTACAGCCAGAGTCCATTCAGGTATTCTTTCTCCTACCAGGGCTTTGAATTTATCCTTGGACTCCGCTACCTGAACCTGAACTTTAGTTTTGAGACTATCTCCGAAAAAGTTTACAAAATTGGCGTAGCTTTTTTCTAAAATCACACCCACCTTTTCAGCGAAACTTTTATCCTGTGAAAAGATTTGGAAATGCGGTGTGGTAATTAGGTTTTGTTCCTGGCCAGGAGAAATTGAGAATAAAAGTAGAGAAATAAGTAGTACTGAAGTTAATTTAAAATTAAACATGAAATATGACTCAAACTAAGGTTTCTTCTTCAAAACACCCTTAAAGAAATCTTCAACTTTTTTCTTGGTATCTTCTTTTTTGTCCTGTAATTGATTTTTCAAGGAATCCTGAAATTTCTTTTGGGCTAGTGAGTAATCTAAGTCGAACAGGGGATTTTTGGTGTCCCCTTTGACTTTGATTGGCAGGTCAATCCTCCCTTGCTCATCCTTAAAGAATTGTGCCAATTCTTTAATTCCTTGCATATCCTCAATCTTTTTGGTCATCTCTGGTGATAATTTTAATCCGATTAAATAATCAAGAGATTGGTCTAATCCGATAGACCCAGCAATTTTCCAATCGCCAGTTTTACTGACCGCTACAAAATCTTCGAAAAAAACCCTTTGATTGACAATTTTGAAGGAATTTTTCAAAGTTTTGATTGGTTCCTCACGATAATCTTCTAATTTTAAAAGAGCAGGAAATTTGCTATCGAAATACGTGACCAATTTGTTTAAAAAATCAAAGTTGACCAGCTTCCCTTGCTCCAATACTCCAGTGCCCGAAGCAGTCAGCGATTTCAGAATTTCTTCTTCAGTAAGTCCCTGGCTGGTAAAATTAGCGTCCATATTGAACTTTCCGAAAAGGCGGTTATCGATTTTGGTAAAGCGGGACAGAAAGTCGTTGACTTCGATATTGGTGGCTTTGACATGGATGTCGAATTTTATATTTTCCGGATTTTTCAAATCTGCGGTAGCTAGTCCTTCTATAAGTCCCTGGTAAAGTTCAATTTTATTAGCCTTAATCTTCAAGATATTATCAATCAAAGATACTTCTGCTCTGAAATTCTTTGGAGGAATATCCCTAAAAGTTATTGAATCAGCAGAAATTGTTCCCTGCAAATTAGTAATAGCACCGATTGCCAGATATAAAGAAGAATTATTAGTGGAAGCGGATCCCGATTTGGCAGTAGCCGAAGCTTTGGGAGGAAAGAGTTCATCCAAATCCAGATATTTAGAAGTAATGTCGAAAGTAAACAGGGGTTTGGTGGTGGTTTTATTTTTATTCAGAATATATGGCACTAATTTTTTACATTCACCGTTAAAAACAAAAGAGGATTTTCCGCTGGTAGCTGACAGACGATTGACATTTAAATTTCCATCAGCAATTTTCAAATTTCCGTTCAATTTTTCAAGCGGTTTGCTCAAATTGAGAGAGGAGATTTTAATATCATGCAGATTCAGGTCGCCGGAAAAATTGAGACCAGTGAAACTTTTTATCTTCCCAAAAACCTTTCCCTTGATATCCAAATTTCCTGCCAGAGTTGTCCCTTCCGGTAAAGTTACAAATTCAGGAACGATAGCTAAATTCACTTTGCCGCTAAAATCTGCTAAAAGCTCCGGAGCTTTTAGGTTTGATACAACCGCTTTAAGCTGGAGCGGATTATTGCCAAATTTGGCCTGGGAAGTGGATAAACTCAAACTATTGTTGGTAAAATTACTCTCCAAAACCGGAATTGTGACGGCCGATTTGGTCTTGGCCGATTGAACTTTCAAATCCTTACCTGTCAATTTCCCATTCAATTCGGTCGGGTAAAATCCGGTTTTAAGATCCCATTTTCCCTCGGCATTTAAAGTCAACCGACCTGAACTTTTTATATCCTGCTTCAATAAATTGGGAGGAATCAGGCTCAAAAGATTTTCTACATTCATTTCATCGGAGTCGATTTTTAAGACCATCTGGGGTTGCTTGGTAACCTGGGTTACCTTTCCCTGCAGTCTGGTTTTATTTTTGTTCCAGGTGAGAGTTATTTTGTTCAGGTTTAAGGAATCCGAGTTCAGGTTATAGACCATATCATACTCCAGAGCCAAAGGTATATCATAATTTTTTGACAACTTTGGTGAGAACATTTCCAAGCTTTTGACTTTTACTTCCCCCAAAACTGAAAATTCCTTTAGCGCGGGACTGTAATTTAATTTGCTTTCCTGCGACAAATCATGAATTATAATCCGGCTTTGTTGAGGCGAATTCAGATAAACAATTTTTCCTTCTTTAAGCTCAAATTTATCAAAAGCCGCCGGCAGTAATATTGGACTGCCGGTTGTAGCCAGCAAATCACCATAATTAGTCAATTCAGCAGTTTTTTTCTCTAAGTTTATGGTGGGTCTAATTAAGGTCAGTTTTTTCAATTCAATCCTTTTTTTCAAAAGAGGCCAGAATTTTACCCCCACTGAAAATTCATCCAAAGTCAAAAGATTTTTTTCTTTGAATCCGGGTAGATTTTCAATGGCAACCCCTTTAATTTCGACTCCAATCCCTCCCAGAATAGAAATCGAAGCATCCTCTACGGTAACTTTGCGATTCAGGGCCTGCTCTATTTTGGGCAAAGCGTAAGCCAAAATTTTCTCTTTGGTGAAAATAATTTTAGCCGTGACCGTAGCAGCGATGAGCAGTATAATTATTATTCCGAAAATTATGCCAATGATTTTAAGAAACTTTTTTGTGCCAGGGTTCATATAAGTTATGTGTCGTCAGTTAAAACCTTGATTTTTAAATCAATCTATGTCAAAAAATCTACTCTACAACCTTCTCAATAATCCCGCCACCCAGCAAAATTTCACCATCATAGAAAACCGCAGATTGTCCCGGAGTAATAGCTCTTTCCGGTTTATCGAATTCGATTTTGATTCTATTTTCATCAAGAACTGATAGAGTTGCCAAAGCCGGTTGGTGCTGATTTCTAATTTTGACCTGAGATTTTATGATTTTTTCCGGTTTGGATATAGAAACCCAATTGAGCTGGTTCACAGTAAACGCTTTCTTCCATAAAGCATTATCTTCAGCGATGTAAATAGCATTTTCTTTGGGCTCGATTTTAGCCACATACATCGGCTTTCCGAATCCCTTCCCGAATCCCTTTCTCTGCCCGATAGTGTAAAAAGGAATTCCCTGATGCTCCCCCACTTTTTCTTTTTTCAGATTGTAAATCGGGCCCGGCTTGACCGAATTTCCGTTCTCCCATTCTTTGAAAAATCTCTCATAATCATTATCCGGCACAAAACAAAGCTCCTGGCTGTCCGGCTTGTTGGCAGTTTTCAGATTGTACTTTTTAGCTAATTCACGCACTTTTGTTTTTGTCAATTCACCCAAAGGAAACAAGGTTTTCGACAAATCCTTTTGCGACAAACTCCACAAGACATAGGACTGGTCACGAGATAAATCTTGGGCTTTTAAAATCTGGTATCTGCCGGTTTTTTCATCAAATTTTATCCGAGCATAATGCCCGGTAGCCAAAAATTCAGCCCCTAACGGAAAAACCTTCTCTCCTAAAATTTCCCATTTGACTTTACGGTTGCAGATTATACAGGGAAACGGAGTTCGGCCCGATTTATACTCATCCACGAAATTGGAAATTACATTTTTTTTGAACTCTTCTTTGAAATCAAAAACCCAATGCTTAGCACCAATTTGGTTACAGACATTTCTGGCATCGTTGATGGTTTCGATGGAGCAGCAGATCGACTCTCTGAAAATATTCCCACCTACCTCATCATATTCCCAGAGTTTTAGGGTTACTCCCACAACTTCGTAACCCTGTTCTTGTAGCAGACAGGCCGCTACCGAGCTGTCCACCCCGCCGGACATGGCTACAAAAACTAATGGTTTCTTATTTTTTGACATATCGTTCAATTAAAAATAATTACGGGAAAAAGCAAGCAAATGTCGAGGTCAGGAGACCTCGACCTACCCGAACTACGAATGACTGACCCCTCCCTTTTTATGGTGAGCGAAGCCGAACCACCCTCCCCTTAGAGGAGAGGGAACAAAACTCCCCCCTTTTGTGTTAGGGCCGATTCTTTTGTCATTCTGAGCGTAGCGAAGAATCTCGATTCTCTTAACTACGAGATCCTTCACTTCGTTTACCCTGAAAGAATTGAAGGGTTCGGGATGACCCATGCTCTAGATAGGAAATAAAAGAATACTCCGATTGGAGCTGGCCTCCACCCAAAAAATAAAAAAGGGCGAAGGTAAACTTCTCTCATGAAAAAACATTCGAGCTAAATCGCCCTTACGCCTCTAATATAATTTTTTAACGACTTTTTGTAGCAGCGTAACTCGGCTGCAAACTTCTAATCTTCTCCACAATCCCCGGCAAAATCTCACACACATACTCCACATCTTCCATCGAATTAAATCTCCCGAAAGAAAACCTCACCGACCCCAGAGTCAGATGTTTAGCCACACCCATAGCCATCAAAACATGCGACGGCTCCAGCGAACCGATGGAACAAGCAGAACCGGAAGATACCGCCACCCCCTCCAAATCCAGACCCAAAATAATCGACTCTCCGTCACAGCCGTTAAAAGAAAGATTAACCGTATTAGGCACTCGCACAGTCGGATGACCGTTCAAATAAACATCCGGAATAGTGTCTAAAATTTTCTTCAAAAAAGTTTCCGAAAGTTTCTTCATCTTATTTTGATATTCATCCAAGTCCCGCACAGCAATTTCACAGGCCTTCCCTAAACCCACGATGGCAGCCACATTCTCGGTCCCAGCCCGACGGTCTCTTTCCTGCTTTCCACCCTGCATTAAAGGAGTAATTTTAGTCCCTCTTTTGATGAATAAAACTCCAATTCCTTTGGGAGCATAAAGCTTATGCCCGGAAATTGAGAGCAAATCCACCCCTGATTTTTGCACATCCACCGGAATTTTTCCCACTGATTGAACCGCATCGGTGTGGAAAAGCACATTGTGCTCTTTGGAAATTTTAGCCAACTCCTCAATCGGCTGAATGGTTCCGACTTCATTGTTGGCATGCATGATTGAAACAATAACAGTATCTTTGCGAACCGCTTTTCTCAAATTATCCGGGTTAACCATTCCGAATTTATCCACATCTAGGAAAGTCACACTGTAGCCATTTTCTTCCAAAAATTTACAGGTTTCCAGCACTGCCTGGTGCTCAATTTTGGAAGTTATGATATGATTCCTTTTTATGGTGAGCTTATCGAATCCATTATTTTTGTTGGCTCCCAAAATCCCTTTGATAGCCCAATTATCCGATTCAGAACCGCAACTGGTAAAATAAATTTCCGAAGGATGGGCATTGATTAATTTAGCCACTTTTTCTCTGGCGTCTTCAACCGCCACTTTGGCTTCTCTTCCAAAAGAGTGCAAACTGGAAGGGTTACCGAATTTTTCGGTTAAAAAAGGGTGCATCGCTTCCAGAACTTCCGAATGAATCGGAGCGGTAGCGTTGTAATCCAAATATATTTCAGACATAATTTATTCCCTTAGCAATTTACTTCAGATTTAGGATATTGTCAATTTAAATACGAAATGGAGCAGTAAAGGTGTAGCTAAAACGCTGGCTCAGGAGTCTTTTAGACGTTTCAAAAACTGTTTTGTAGTTTTAGCAATATCCGGAGAACAGACGATTGCCGAAGCCACCGCAATTCCTTTTGCTCCGGCATTAATTACTGAACTCAGATTATCCAAATTTATTCCGCCAATAGAGAAAAAAGGGATTCTCAATTCTTTTTTGGCTTGTTTGATCAAATCCAATCCGACCGGCTGGGGAATTTTTTCTTTGGTGGTGGTGTAAAAAATCGGTCCCAGACCCACATAATCGGCTCCCTGTTTTTGAGCCATTCTGGCTTGTTTTATATTTTCAGCCGAAGTTCCGATGATTTTATTTTTTCCCAAAAGTTTTCTGGCAACTGGAACCGGCAAGTCACTTTGTCCTACGTGAACACCGTCAGCGTCAATCAATAGGGCAATGTCCACTCTATCGTTTATGATATAAAGCACATTTGGCTTTCTCAAAATCTTTTTAATCTTGGTCGCTTCATTTAAAAACTCTCCGTCATCCGCATATTTATCCCGGTATTGAATCATCCGGACCCCGGATTTAACCAGCCGTTTAATCACATCCTCAACTTTTCTTTCACCCAATAATTTTTTATCAACCAGAACATACAGCCGGGCTCTTTTTAAAATCTCTTTTCTATTCATCATTTACCGGCTTCGCTTATCAACCACTTAAAAAGCTTTCGAGAGCTTTCCTCTTCTAACATCATTTCCGGGTGCCACTGCACCCCGATAATTCGGGAGTTTTTATGCTCGATTCCTTCGATTACCCGGTCATCTTTGGTCAGGGCTGAAGCGATAAATTCCGGAGCTATATTTTTTATGATTTGATGATGATATGTATTAACCCAGATCTCTTTTTTGCCAATTATATTATTTAATTTACTATTTTCTGTTAATGCAATCTGGTGACGATTGCTGTATTTTGGATTTCCGGAATTATTGTGCTCAAGGGTAATCTCTTTTCTCAAAGATAAATCCTGATACAAATTTCCTCCGAAAGCCACGTTGATTACCTGCGGTCCCCGGCAAATACCCAGAACCGGAACTTCTTGGGCTTGGGCTTTTTTCATTAGCTCAATTTCCAAATAATCTCTTTCATTGGTAACTTCTACCGCATCGGAGACAATCTCTTCCCCATAAAAAGAGGGATGAACATCCTCCCCGCCTGTCACCAAAATTCCGTTTAAAATTTTAAACCATTCTTCAGCGGTTTCCATCTCAGTCGAATTAGGCAGAAGCACCGGCACGCCGCCGAAATTTTCCACCGCTTCAAAATAGGCTCTTTTTAAATAATCGAAGGGAAGAGTGGTGGGGCTCTCCCTCTTTTCATCCTGGTACACCATACTGCAGGTGATTCCAATGATTGGTCTGGCCATTTAGAAAGAATATAGTAAACTTAGATGCAGCCGTCCATCTTTCAAGGGTTTATCTCCCCTCAAAAGTCGCCGTCCGTAATCCAGACGAATCGGTCCCAGAGGGCTGAAATACTGGATTCCTACTCCGGCTGTCAGGCGAATATTGCGGAAGCTGATCTGCTCGGTTTCTGACCAGATATTGCCGTAATCGATAAAAAAGTTCCAGCCGAATTTCCAGAACCAATCGGACCGGTATTCCAGATTGGCCAATCCCAGGATATTGCCTCCCAAGGGTGTTCCCGAAGAATCTTTGGCACCTATGCTGTTTTCCACATACCCCCTGATGGAAGAAGCTCCTCCCATATAAAAACGGTCGAAAGTGGGAACGTAATTTGTGGGCGGCAAATCTTTTATGTAACCTAATTTTAGACGGGTAGCCCAGACCTTGAACTTCTTCACCCTTTGGGCTTCGAAGTACCTGCTCCAGGAAGCGACCACTTTGAAAAAATTGTTGTCACCTCCTAAAACACCTCCGACATTTTCCAAATATATCTGAGTCAGAGAACCACCCAGCGGTATGAAAATATTGCTTCTGGTGTCATTTTCAAAACTTAAACTAATCTTTCTTCTTTCATTTATACCATTCTCTTGCCGGTATAGACTTTCTTCAGCCGGGGATATGTCAAATATGGTAATCTGTTGAAAACTTCCTCCCAGCCCGACCCGGCTGGTTTTCCGAATTTCACGAGTCAAACTGACATTGGTTCCGAATTCCTCAATACGGTAACGTTGAATGACACTTTTAACACCCGGGTCATAAAAAAAATCCAAGCCCAAGGGGGTGCGGGTGCCCAGAAACCAGGGCTCGATGAAAGAAATTTTGAACCTGTTCTTGATATTTTGAAATTTGGTGATGAAGGAGTATCGGGAACTGGCTGAAAAGGAAAATTTTTTCCCGCTCCCCCACAGATTTTTATTTCCCCATTCTCCCAGGAAATCAGCGGTTAAATCCGTGAGTGAGTCCGGCCCGGCTGCCACTTTGAATGAAATATAATTCCGTTTTCTTTCTATCACTCTTAAAATAAAGTCCGGCTGTCCGGGTTTGGCTTTGGCGTCTTTGGCTTCCAAGCTGATATAGTTAAAAAGACCGGTTGAGTAAAGCCGCTGCTGCGAGGTAATGACTTTCTCTCTTTTATAAATTTCCCCTTTTTTGAAGGTCAATTCTCTTTGACCTACGTACGGTTGAGTGAGCTTGAAACCCTGCAATTCTACATCTCCGAAGATAACCAAGGCGCCCGGGCTTATTTCCAGAATTACGTCGGCTAATTTTTTATCCTCCGACTGAATAATCAGCGGGTTTATTTCGGCATAGGGGTAGCCGTTATTGGCGTAGACCGCCTTGGTCTCAAATATGATTAACGCCAGTTTACTTCTGTCCAAAGGGGCTCCGGATTTTAAGGCAGAAAGGCTTTTTCTGGCTTTGGCGTTCAAATTCTCGATACCACCTCGGACGGTCAGATTGTTTAAGCGGGTCTGCACCCCTTCATAGATATTTATAGAAACTACCGCCTTATTGTCGGCGCTGTCCACCCGGTAGCTGATGCTGGCGGTGGCTTCCCAAAAACCGTTGACATGATACAGAGAGTCGATGGCGAAGATATTCTCTTCAATTCTTCGGGGAAGAATCTTGGGCCGGGAGAAAATATTTATCCAGCTTTTGGTATAAGTGGTCTGGCTTTTGATTTTCTTGGCGGAAAAATAGCTGTTCCCCTGGACAATAATTTTTTTGATGACAAACTGACGGGGCTGTGTTTTTTTAGTTTGCGCCAGAGTTAAATTCGTAAGGTTAAAAAATATGATAAAGAGGAATAAAACCTTACAAAACAGCCCCAAAAAATAATCTATTTTTATGGTAACAAAAGTCTTCCCCCTTTTGGTCAATTAAAACTCCAGATGTAAATTGAGTCCTACTTTGTACAGATTCTGTTTGTCTTTATTCCCTTCTAAGTATAGATTTTTGTTCAGCCGGTATTCCAGCCCTACTTCATATACTTCCGGCGAGGAGAGCCGCCCGGTATATCTGCCGTATA
>Ga0326597_10001879_pt1 | contig 32424 bp, 33 predicted proteins | sample RVTome_12_FD_203789 | JGI IMG/M metagenome (GOLD analysis project Ga0326597, IMG submission 203789) | Soil microbial communities from uranium-contaminated site in the Upper Colorado River Basin, Wyoming, United States - RVT100D185 | ecosystem: Environmental > Terrestrial > Soil > Contaminated >...
ACCGGCACCGCCGTCTTAACTACGCTTCATGAACCGCCGTGTACGGAACCGTACGCACGGTGGTGTGGGAGGAGGGGCGCCGTAAGGCCCCCCTCCTACCCGATTGCGCATCAGTAGCGGACGTAGCCGCCGTCGATGACGAAGGTGTCGCCCGAGTGATAGGCGCTGGCCTCCGACATCAGATAGACGGCGATGCCGGCGAAGTCCTCGGGCTGGCCCCAGCGCCGCATCGGCACGCGCGGCAGCACGTTGGCGGCGAACTTGTCCCAGGCGAAGGTGCGCTCGGTCATCGGCGTCTCGATCCAGCCGGGCAGGATGACGTTGGCGGTGACGCCATGCCGCGCCATGCCGACGCTCAAGGCATAGGTCATCGAGATCAGCGCCCCCTTGGTGGCGGCGTAGTGCACGCTGCGGGGCGTGCCCGAGATCGCCGCCAGGCTGGCGGTGCCGACCAAGCGGCCGCCGCCGCCGCGCTCGACCATGTGCCGGCAGGCGGCGCGGTAGGTGTAGAAGACCCCGTCCAGATTGACGTCCATCATGCGCCGCCAGCTCGCCGTCGGCATCTCGTGAAAGGCGACCGCGTTGCCGCTGCCGGAGATGCCGGCGTTGGCAAAGCAGCCGTCGACGCGGCCGAAGTGCGCGAGCGTCTCGGCGAAGCCGGCCTCGACCGCGGCCTCGTCGGCGACGTCGCAGCGCATCGCCTTGACCCGGGTGCCGTGCGTTTCCAGCCTGGCCAGGGCGGCCGCGTTCTTCTCCTCGTTGGTGCCCCAGATGCAGACGTCGGCCCCGGCGCCGGCCAGCGCCTCGGCCATGCCGAGGCCGATGCCGCTGTTGCCGCCGGTGATCAACGCCACTTTGCCGGCGAGGTCGAACGCTTGATGTGGCATCTCGGTACGCTCCGAACGATTGCGGGAAACGGTCAGCGGCGCCGCCAGCGCGCCGCGGCGTCGTCATCGGCGGCACGGCTCTCGACCCAGCGCGCGCCCTCCTGGGACGCTTCGAGCTTCCAGAACGGCGCTTTGGTCTTCAGCCAGTCGACCAGGAACATGCAGGCCTCGAAGGCCGCCTGCCGGTGCGCCGAGGTGGTGGCGCAGAGGACGATGCGCTGGCCCGGCTCGAGCCGGCCGTGGCGGTGGATGATCAGGACCTCGTCGAGCGGCCAGCGGGCCCGCGCCTCGGCCTCGATGCGCTCGAGCTGCCGCTCGGTCATGCCGGGGTAATGCTCCAGCGTCATCGCCGAGATGCTGCCGCCGCCGGAGACTTCGCGCACCAGGCCGACGAACGAGGCCAGGCCGCCGACGCCGGGCCGTCCGCGCGTCAAGGCCTCGAGCTCGGCCCCGATGTCGAAATCTTCCGCCTGCACCCGGATCAAGGTTCCTGGCCTCCGGTCACCGGCGGAAAGAAGGCGACCTCGGCGGCGCCGGCCACCGGGTCTTCCGGCTGGGCGTAGTCCTGGTCGACGGCGCAGCGCACGACCGCGAGATCGCCCAGCGCCTCGGCGTGTCCGGCCGAGCGGGACGCCAACCAGCGGGCCAGCTCGGCCACCGTGCGGACGTCGGCCGGCGGCGAGACCTCCTCCTCGGCTACTCCGGCCTTGTCCCTGAGCCAGGCGAAATACAGCACCTTCACATCGTCACCTCGTTGAAGGGCAGGAAGTCGACCATCGTGCCCCGGGCCAGGTAGGTCACCTCCTCGGGAATTTCCACGAGGCCGTCGGACCGGCTCAGGCTGGTGATGATGCCGGAGCCCTGCCGCTCGAACTTGCGCGCCACGCGACCGCCGTCGGCGCCGGCGGCAAGGCGGGCCCGGATCCACTCACGCCGGTCCTGCTTCTTCCGGTGCTCGAAGTCGGCCGGCACCTGGAAGAAGACGGGCTCCAGCTCGCCGGCGCCGCCAAGCTTGAGGATCAGCGGCCGGGCGAAGCGCAAGAAGCAGACCATCACCGCCACCGGGTTGCCGGGCAGGCCGATGAACGGCGTGCCCCGCACCTGGCCCAGGGCCAGCGGCCGCCCGGGCTTGATCGCCAGGCGCCAGAAATGCAGCGTGCCGTTGGCCTCGACCGCGGCCCTGACATGGTCCTCCTCGCCGGTGGATACGCCGCCCGACGTGACCAGCAGGTCGAAGCGGCCGGCGGCATCGGCGAGCGCACGGCGCACCGCTTCGGCCCGGTCCGGCAGGATGCCGAGGTCGCCGACCGTGCAGTGCAGACCTTGCAGCAGGGCGATCAGGAGGTGGCGGTTGGCGTCATAGATGGCGCCGGGGGCAAGCTCGGAGCCGGGCTCGCGCAACTCGTCGCCGGTCGAGAACACGGCCACCCGCAGCGGCCGGTAGAGGCACAGTCGATCACGGCCGGCCGCGGCGGCGAGGCCGACGTCCTGCGCCCGCAGGCGCCGGCCGGTGCTGAGAATGGTTTCGCCCCGCTTGAAATCCTCGCCGGCGCGGCGCCGGTTGGCGCCGGCTTTCAGGCCCGGCGGCACGATCACGACCTGGCCGTCGAGGCGCGCGTCTTCCTGCATGATCACGGTGTCGCTGCCGGGCGGCATCACCGCTCCGGTAAAGATGCGCACCGCCTGGCCGGCTCCCAGGTTGTCGCCGTACGGGTGGCCGGCCGCGGCGCGGCCGGCGACCGACAGCCGCGTTCCGCCGTCCGGATCAAGGTCGCGGTGGCGGAAGGCATAGCCATCGACGGCGGCATTGTCGTGCGGCGGCTGGTCGCGCTCGGCGCCGAGGTCGCGGGCCAGGATGCGACCGCAGGCCTGGGCCAACGGCACCTCTTCGACATCGACCACCGTGGTGACGCGTTCGCCCAGCAGCCGCAGCGCCTCGGCCGTGGTCATCAGCTTGCCGCCGAAGGCGAAGCAGTCGTCGGTGAGCTGGCTCATGCGACCCGGCTCGCCCGCCGCTGATGGCGGATGATGAACTCGGCGATGGCCCCGGCATCGTCGATATCGAGGCGCGTCAGGCCGAGTCCGGGCAGCGGCGCGTCGCTGGCGACGGCGATCACGTTCGGGTCGCTCGCCGCCAGCAGCGCTTGTCCGACCGCCTGCCGGTGCACTTCGATCTTGTCGTGCGGGTGCGTCTTGAAACCCTCGACCAGGACCAGGTCGACGGCGCTCAAGCGCGCCAGCAGATCCGGCAGCGTCGCTTCCGGGGCGCCGCGGTGCTCGTGCATCAGGGCCCAGCGATTGCGCGACGAGATCAGCACCTCGGCGGCGCCGGCCTGCCGGTGCGCGTAACTGTCCTTGCCCGGCTGGTCGACGTCGAAGGCGTGGTGGGCATGCTTTACCGTCGAGACCGACAGGCCGCGCCGAAGCAGCTCCGGCAGCAGCTTGACCACCAGCGTGGTCTTGCCGGCGCCGCTCCAGCCGACGATGCCGATCACCTTCATGGCGCACTGGAGCGAGGCTTGGCGCCGGCGCCGGATCCCGGTCGCGATCGCGTCACCGGCCGCGCCTGCGGCATCATGTGGCGCAGGCCCGCCCGCAAATAGTCGTATCCGGTATAGAGGGTCAGCAACGCCGCCAGCCAAAGGCCGAGGGTGCCGATCGCGACCACGGGGACCACGTGCCAGCCGGCGTCGCCGACGATCAGGAAGCCGATGGCCACCATCTGCACTCCGGTCTTCCACTTGGCGAGCCGACTGACCGGCAGGCTGACCTTGATCTCGGCCAGGAATTCCCTGAGCCCCGAGACCAGGATCTCGCGGCACAGGATGACCAGCGCCGGGAGGATGGTAAGACCGGCGATCTGGCCGGTGTAGACCAGCATCATCAAGGCCGCGGCCACCAGCAGCTTGTCCGCCACCGGATCGAGGAAGCGGCCGAAGCCGCTGACCTCGCCGCGCGCCCGCGCCACATAGCCATCCAGCCAATCGGTGGTGGCGGCGGCGGCGAACAGCACCAGGGCGATCCAGTTGGCCATCGGCGCCTGCAGGAACAGGGCGCCGACCAGCGCCGGTATGACCAGGATGCGCGACAGCGTCAGAAGATTTGGCAGGTTCGTGATCATGGCGGCCGCTCGGATGGGGCTCGCTGACAATATAGCACCGGCCGGCCCGAGAACCACGCCGAACCTCGGCCTTTGCCCGCTTGCCGGATCAAGCGCCGGGGTGGAAGTGGTCATAGATCCGCTTTGCCACCACCGTGCTGATACCCTCGACAGACTCCAGGTCGGCGAGGGCGGCGTTCTCGACGCCGCGGGTCGAGCCGAAGCGGTTGAGCAGCGCACGCTTGCGGCGCGGCCCGATGCCGGGCACCTCGTCCAGGCGCGAGCGGCCCAGTTCCTTGGCCCGCCGCCGCCGGTGCGTGCCGATGGCGAAGCGGTGCGCCTCGTCCCTGAGACGCTGCAGGTAATAGTAGGCGGCACTGCGCCGGCCGAGCAGTATCGGCGCCCGGCCTGGCAGGTAGACCCGCTCGCGCCCGGCATTGCGGTCCGCGCCCTTGGCGATGGCGGCCAGCGCCACGTCGCTGACGCCGAGCTCGGCGAAGACATCGAGGGCCACCGCCAGCTGGCCGGGGCCGCCGTCAATGAGCACCAGGTCCGGCCGTTCGCCGGCGATCCGGGCGTTGTCGTCGTCCGCTTCCTCGCCCGCGGACTCCGCCCTGAGCAGCCGCGAGAAGCGTCGGCTCAGCACCTCGCGCATCATCGCGTAGTCGTCGCCCGGCGTCAGTTTGTCGCTGCGGATATTGAACTTGCGGTAGGCGTTTTTCAGGAAGCCCTCAGGCCCGGCGGCGACCATGGCGCCGATGGCGTTGCTGCCCTGGATGTGGCTGTTGTCGTAAATCTCGATGCGCTGCGGCAGTCCATCGAGGCCGAACAGCTCGCCGACCTGCTCCATCACCTGCCGCTGGGAAGCGTTCTCGGCCAGTCGCCGCGACAGCGCGTCGCGGGCGTTCGCTTCGGCTTGGCGGACCAGGTCCCGCTTGTCGCCGCGGCGCGGCAGGAAGACGCGCACGCGCCGGCCGGCCTTGATCGTCAGTGCCTGCTGGATCAACTCCCGGCCCTCGGCCTCGAGGTTCAGCAGAACCTCTGCCGGCGGCGCTTTGTCGTCGTAAAACTGGCCGAGGAATGCAGCCAGGACCTCGGCCCCGCCCTGATCCCTGGCATGGCTCGGGAAATAGCCGCGGTTACCCCAGTTCTGGCCGGAACGGTAGAAGAAGACCTGAATGCAGGTCAGCCCGCCTTCCTGATGCAAGGCGACGACGTCGGCGTCCTTGACGCTGGCGACGTTGACGCCCTGGTGGCCCTGGATGTGGGCGAGCGCCTTCAGGCGGTCGCGCAGGGCCGCCGCATGCTCGAACTCCAGCGCCTCGCTGGCCGCCTGCATGCGCTCGGAGAGCGCGTCCTGCACTTCCCGGCTGCGCCCGGACAGGAAGCTGCGGGTCTCGGCGACCAGGCGCGCGTAATCCGGGGCGCTGATGCGCCCGACGCACGGCGCCGTGCAGCGCTTGATCTGATACTGCAGGCAGGGCCGGGTCCGGCCGGCGAAGATGGCATCGCTGCACGAACGCAGGGGAAAGGCGCGCTGCAGCGTGTTCAGGGTCCGGTTGACCGCACCGGCCGAGGCGAAGGGCCCGAAGTACTCGCCCTTGCGGCCGCGCGCCCCGCGATGCTTGGTAATCTGCGGCCACTCGTGATCGCCGGTGATGCAAATGAAGGGGAAGGACTTGTCGTCGCGCAGCAGGATGTTGTAGCGCGGCCGGTGGCGCTTGATCAGGTTCGATTCCAGCAACAGCGCCTCGACCTCGGTATGCGTGGTGATCACCTCGACCGCCCGGGTCAGGCTGATCATCTTCAAGGTCCGGGTCGAAAGGCCGGCCGGATTGGCGTAGCTGGCGAGGCGTCGCTTCAGCGCCTTGGCCTTGCCGACGTAAAGCACCTCGCCGCCCTCGTCGAGCATGCGATAGACGCCGGGCGCGTTGCTCATCGTCTCCAGGGCGGCGCGAATCACTTCGCGGCCCCGGTTCAGCGCCGCCATGCCTCCGGCCTGGACGTCCGCGGCCGGCGGCGCGGCGTCTGCGGGCAGATCGCTGGGCGCGGGTTCGAGTCGGCGTGCCTTGGCCATGCTTCTCTCATCTCACGCCGGCTCCGGCGCGGTCAACGTTGCCGGCGCACCGGTGGCCGGCGGCCCAGGCGCCCCCGCGCGAAATTCCTAATATCCACGAGAGTTGTGGATAAGCTTGCGGGGAACTGCGGCGTCTAGCGTCCCGCAGCGCAGATTTCCGGGCTTTCCTCCGCATTGCCTAATTTTTGAGCATGTAATTAACTGTCTGAATCGTAAGGGAAAATCCGATCGCCGGTCGGTAAAATCGGGCTGACGAGTCAGCCTTCATGCCATCGCGCCGGTTTGGTCAATGCAGACACGGCGCCTGTGAGCAAATCGCCGTACGGGAACAGCACTGCGGCAGTCCAAATTAATAATCGGTCCCGTAGTTGGCGCTTCATCGAGCCCAGCTCAAGTCTCGGCCTTTTGCCGCCGCCAAGTCTAGATGCGGATGCCGTCTTGGGTGCGCCGCCGCGAGTATTTGGAAGTGCTGTTACGCGCGGCGTCAGAGACTTGCGGTCTCGCTGACGCCGGAAACGCCGCTGAACAGCGCGATAACATAGATGCAATAGGCGGCGGCCAGGGCCCCCCCGACGACCCGATTGATGGAGCGCCCGCTGGCGGCGAAGGGCAACAACAGGATCGCCGCGGCGAGCATGACCCAGAAGTCGAAGACGAGGAACTCCGGCGGTACCGGTACCGGGCGTACCAGAGCGGTCACTCCCATGATGCCCAGTAGGTTGAACATGTTGGAGCCGACGACATTGCCGATGGCGACATCGCCGTGGCGCCGCACCGCCGCGACCAGCGAGGTCGCGAGCTCGGGCAGCGAGGTGCCGAGGGCCACTACGGTGAGACCGACCACCGCCTCCGAGACGCCGGCGGCCTGGGCCATTCCGACGGCGCCGTCGACCAGCAACCGCGCGCCGATGCCGAGGCCGACCAGACCGGCGAGAATGAAGCCGACAGCGGCCAAGCCCCCGCGTGGACGGATCGCGATGCCGTCGATCTCCATGCCCAGCTCGCCATCGCCGTCACGGACCTGGCGGCGGCCGCTGACGTAGCACCAGATCAGGAACCCGAACAGCACCGTGACCATGATCAGGCCGTGCCAGCGCAGGATCGTGCCGGTCAGGGCCAGCAGCACGAAGGCGACGCTGACGCCCAGCATCATCAGGGTATCGCGCCAGATGCTGCTGGGGCCGCAGGCGATCGGGATGATCAGTGCCGGCAGGCCCAGGACCAGCAGAATATTGGCGATGTTGCTGCCGACGATGTTGCCGATCGCGATTTCCGGCGCGCCGTTGAGGGCGGCGTCGACACATACAACCAGTTCGGGCGACGAGGTGCCGAAGGCGACCACGGTCAGGCCGATCAGCAGAGATGGGACTCCGACGCACCGTGACAGAGACACCGCGCCCCGCACCAGGATGTCGCCGCCGACGAGCAATAAGACCAGCCCGCCGACAACCATCAGATAGATCATCTACCGCATACCCGCGGCTGCAAGAGAGGGGCCGCTCACCCGGACGGATGCCGGTGTCGACGCGACGCAGGGCCATCGAAGCCCGGCGTCCTCCGACATATAAGAGCGGTGGAGTGCGGTTTGAAGGAAACAAAGTCGCGAAAATTATCAGATTTCGATATTGCGGCCCGGGTGATTGATCGGCCTCAATGAGCGACCACCGGGCGAGAATGGAATTGGGCGCATGGAAGAGGTCTATCAGCAACTGCTGATCCTGATGGTTGTCGTGTGGGGCGTCGCCTCGCTGCTGCGCAAGATCGGCTTCCCGACGATCATGGGCGAATTGCTGATGGGCGTGATCCTGGGCCCGGCGGTGCTTGGCTGGGTCGAGCCCAACGAGATCATCGAAGTGCTGGCCCAGCTCGGCATCTTCTTTCTGTTGCTGCACACCGGGGTGGAGACCGAGCCGCGCCAGTTTTTCGCCGCCGTCAAGGTCTCGCTCGGCGTCACCATACTTGGCGCCGCGGTTCCCTTCGCCGTCGCCACCGGCGTCGGCCTCGCTTTCGGCCTGACGCCGTTCTCGGCCATATTCGTCGGCCTGACGATGACAGCCACCGCCGTCGTCGTGGCCCTGAAGATCATGCGCGATCTGGGCCTGCAGCATACCCGGGTGGCGCACGTGGTGATGGCCGCGGCGGTGATCGACGGCCTGGTCAGCCTGATCATGTTCTCGGTCGTGCTGGGGATCGTGCGCGAGGGCAGCGTGGCCTGGCTGACGCTGCTCGAGATCGCCGGCAAGGTGGGGCTCTTCTTCGGCGTCGTCTGCGCCGTCGGCTGGTGGCTCTACCCGCGCTTCAGCCACCCCTTCCGGCACCGCCAGGGCAAAGGTTTCGCCTTTCTGCTGGCGCTGGCCCTGTTGTTCGGCCTGTTCGCCGAGGCGATCGGCCTGCACATCATCCTCGGCGCCTACATGGCCGGCCTGTTCCTGGAGGAGCGGGTCGCCGGCAAGAGCTTCATCGACAGCGTCGAGCTGCGCCTGAACGGCATCGCCTACACGCTTCTAGGCCCGATCTTCTTCATCTCGCTCGGCTTTCACGTCTCCTTCGCGCCATTGGCCGGGTCCGGATTCTGGTTCGTGCTCGCTCTGGCCGGCGCCGTCGCCGTCGGCCAGGTGCTGAGCGCCGCCGGCATGGCCCGCCTGTTGCGCTTCAGCTGGGTCGAGGCGTTCGGCGTCGGCGCCGGCATGTGCGCGCGGGCCGAGATGGCTTATGTGCTGGCTTCGCTCGGCCTGGGTCTCGGCGTCATCGACGGCGGCGTCTTCACGGTGCTGATCTGCGTCACCTTCCTGCTCAACCTGGTGACCCCGGTCAGCCTCTATCTGCTGGCCCGGCCGCTGCGCGCCGCCGGCATGGGGCCGGGCGAACCCGCCGGCGCGCAGTCGCCGGGCGACTGAGGCGGTTCAGCTCGAGCTCGGTCCCTTCAGCTCGATCGTGTTGCCCTCGGGATCGCGGAAATAGAGCGAGGGGCCGTCGCCCTCGGCGCCGAAGCGGCTGGCCACTTCGTCGGCGGCGACGCCATGCGCGGCCAGATGGGCGCGGATGCGGGCCTCGTCGAAGTCGGCGATCCTGAGGCAGAGGTGGTCCATGTTGCGGCCCGCGGCGCCGGGCGCCGGGCCGCCCTTGCGGCCGAGTGGGCCGTCGACGGCGACCAGGTCGATCAGGGCCCGGCCGGCGCGCAGGTGATAGAGCCCGAGGTCGTCGCGCAGGCGTTCCTCGGCGCACCCGACGACGTCACAGTAGAAGCGGATCATCGTCCTGGCGTCCTGGGCGCGGATGACGACGTGATCCAGGCCCAATAAGGTGATCGGGTTTTCGCTCGCTGCCATGGTCCTGTTCCTACCGTTTGCGCCGGAGCTGGCGGGTGCCGGGCCTGCCGGCGCTGGAACGGCCGCGCGGCGCGCGCGCCGTCTCCAGCATTTCCGGCGTCAGCACCGCCGGCGGCGGTGTGCGGCCGGCGGCGGCGCGCTCGCTGGCCCGACGTGCCCGGGTCTTGCTGCCGGCGCGACCGGCGCCGCCCGGTCGGCGCGGTCCGGACGCCGATGCCTCGGCCAGACCGCCGCTCTCACCGCCGAGCTGTTCCAGCTCCATCGCCTCCAGCCGCTTGATCTCGTCGCGCAGCCGCGCCGCCTCCTCGAACTCCAACTCGGCGGCGGCGGCGCGCATGCGTTTCTCCAGATCCTCGATGTAGGCGCGCAGGTTGTGGCCGATCAGGTGGACGGTGTCCTCGTCGCCGGTCTCGACGGTGACGTGATCCTGTTCGTAAACGCTCCGCAGGATGTCGGCGATGTTCTTGCGCACCGATTCCGGGGTGATGTTGTTGGCCTCGTTGAAGGCCTGCTGCTTGCGCCGTCGCCGCTCGGTCTCTTCCAGCGCCCGCTTCAGGCTCCGCGTCATGTTGTCGGCGTAGAGCACGACCTTGCCGTCGACATTGCGGGCGGCCCGGCCGATGGTCTGGATCAGCGAGGTCTCCGAGCGCAGGTAGCCCTCCTTGTCGGCGTCCAGGATCGCCACCAACGCGCATTCCGGGATGTCCAGGCCCTCGCGCAAGAGGTTGATGCCGACCAGCACGTCGAAGACGCCGAGGCGGAGATCTCGGATGATCTCGATGCGCTCCAGGGTCTCGATGTCCGAGTGCATGTAGCGGACCTTGAGGCCGGCCTCGTGCAGGTACTCGGTCAGGTCCTCGGCCATCCGCTTGGTCAGCGTGGTGACCAGGGCCCGGTAGCCCCTGGCGATGGTCTGGCGGCATTCCTCGATCAGGTCGTCGACCTGGTACTCGACCGGGCGCACGTGGCAGGGCGGGTCGATCAGCCCGGTCGGCCGGATCAGCTGCTCGACGAAGACGCCGCCGGTGCGCTCCAGCTCCCAGCCGCCCGGCGTCGCGGAGACGTATACGGTCTGCGGGCGCATGCTGTCCCACTCGGCGAACTTCAGCGGCCGGTTGTCGACGCAGGACGGCAGGCGGAAGCCGAACTCGGCCAGCGTCCACTTGCGCCGGTAGTCGCCGCGGAACATGCCGCCGACCTGAGGCACGGTGATATGGCTCTCGTCGACGATCAGGATGGCGTTCTCCGGCAGGTACTCGAACAGGGTCGGCGGCGGCTCGCCCGGGTTGCGGCCGGTCAGGTAGCGCGAGTAGTTCTCGATGCCGGGGCACGAGCCGGCGGCGCCCATCATCTCCAGGTCGAGCATGGTGCGCTGCTCCAGCCGCTCGGCCTCGAGCAGCAGGCCGTTGTCGCGCAGCCAGCCGAGGCGCTCGCCCAGCTCCTCCTTGATCCGCTTCATCGCCTGCTGCAAGGTCGGCCGCGGCGTCACGTAGTGGCTGTTCGGGTAGACCCGGATCGCCTGCAGATCGTCGCTCTTGTGGCCGGTCAGGGGATCGAACTCGACGATCGCGTTGACCTCGTCGCCGAACAGCTCGATGCGCCAGGCGCGGTCCTCCAAGTGCGCCGGCCACAGCTCGACGACATCGCCGCGCACGCGGAAGGCGCCTCGGCCGAAGCCGGCATCGTTGCGCCGGTACTGCAGCTCGACGAACTGGCGCAGCATGGTCTGGCGGTCGATCTGCTGGCCGCGCTCGAGCGACACCGTCATCCGGCTGTAGGTCTCGACCGAGCCGATGCCGTAGATGCAGGAGACCGAGGCGACGATGATGACGTCGTCGCGCTCCAACAGCGCCCGCGTCGCCGAGTGCCGCATCCGGTCGATCTGCTGGTTGATCGAGGATTCCTTCTCGATGTAAGTGTCGGAGCGCGGCACGTAGGCCTCGGGCTGGTAGTAGTCGTAGTAGGAGACGAAGTATTCGACGGCGTTGTCGGGGAAGAACGACTTCATCTCGCCGTAGAGCTGCGCCGCCAGGGTCTTGTTCGGGGCCAGGATCAGCGCCGGGCGCCGCTGCGCCTGGATCACGTGCGCCATGGTGAAGGTCTTGCCCGAGCCGGTAACGCCCAGCAGCACCTGGTCACGCTCGTGCTTGAGCAGCCCCTCGTTGAGCTCGGCGATCGCCTGCGGCTGGTCGCCGCGCGGCTCGTACTCGGAGACCAGCCGGAAACGCTGGCCGCCCTCGCCCTTGTCGGGGCGCTCGGGCCGGACCGGCACCCAATGCGCCAGTTCGGCGCGCTCGAGCGCGGCCTCGAAGCGCTGCTGGGTCTCGCGCAGTGAGGTGTGTGGCATGACAGCCATTATATAGAACCGCGGGCGGCGACTTGGCAAAGGTCTGCCGGCAGGTGCGGAGGCGGGCTTGCGGCGATAGGTTCTTGATGCAGATTAATGTTCGTCCGCCGGCGGCCGTTACCTCTGCCCGCGCGGCGACATCGGACGGGGATACCGCGATGAGCGATGATGTGAACTTCGACGCCTATAAGCCGGCCGAGATCGCGCGCCGCGTCCAGGCCGCCGGCGTCGAGAAGGTGCGGCTGGCCTTCCTGCCGCTCTTGACCCTGGCGGTGCTGGCCGGCGCCTTCATCGCCATGGGGGCGGCCTTCTACACCCTGACCGTCACCGGCAACGTGCTCGGCTTTGGCGTCGGCCGCCTGGTCGGCGGGGTCGCCTTCTCGCTCGGCCTGATCCTGGTGGTGATCGGCGGCGCCGAGCTTTTCACCGGCAACAACCTGATCGTCATGGCCTACGCCGACGGCAAGGTGACGCTGGCGCAGATGCTGCGCAACTGGGGCATCGTCTATCTCGGCAACTTCATCGGCGCGCTCGGCACGGTGGCGCTGATGGTGCTGTCGGGCACCCTGTTCCTGGCCGGCGGCGAGGTCGGCATCACCGCCCGGGGCATCGCCGAGGCCAAGCTGGCGCTGCCGGTGGACGAGGCTTTCTTCCGCGGCATCCTCTGCAACACGCTGGTCTGCCTGGCGGTCTGGCTCAGCTACGCCTCGCAGCGGGTCACGGGCAAGATCCTCGGCATCGTCTTCCCGATCACCGCCTTCGTCGCCGCCGGCTTCGAGCATTCGGTCGCCAACATGTACCTGATCCCGGTCGGCTTCGCCGCCGGCGTCCCGCTCGATCTCGGCGGCCTGGCGCTGAACCTGGCCGCCGTCACCCTCGGCAACATCGGCGGCGGCGGCGTGCTGGTCGGGCTGGTGTACTGGCTGGTCTACCTCAGGCCGGCGCGTTGAGCGGCGCCGTCGCGTCGTCCGGCTTGGCCGCCTCGCGGCTTGCCGCCGGCGTGCCGCAGGCGACCAGGGCCGCGCCGGTTGGGGCGGCACTCAGACGCTCGCCGCCGAGGCCGAAGGCGATGAGGGCGAAGACCCAGAGCCCGAGCAGCAGGGCCAGCAGGCCGAGGAACAGGGGCAACTCGGCGCGGCTCAGCACGATCGCCCGGGCCCGCACGGCGGCGGCGATCCGATCCAGCGACGCGGTTGGGGTCATGGCGGCCACTCCCTTGCTGGTTGGCGGAAGCCTAGCCGCGCAATGTGGCTGCAATGCGGCCCTGGGCAGGCGATACCGCGCCAGAGCTCAGGAAAAGTCGGCCTGCGTGATCAGCACGTGCCCCGGCTGGTCGGCGACGCGGTCGAGCCAGGCCCGCACCGCCGGGTAGGCGGCAAGATCGAAGCCGCCCTCGTCGGCGACGTGGGTGTAGGCGTAAAGCGCGATGTCGGCGATGCTGTAACGCCCGGCGGCGAAGAAGTCGTGCCCGGTCAGGTGGCGCTGCATGACCTCGAGGGCCTGGTGGCCGCGCTGCATGCGCTCATCCAGGGCCCGCTGCCAATAGGGGTCGTCTTTCCGTTCGGCCCACACGAAATGGCGCCAGAAGCGGGCGACGGCGATGTTCGGCTCGTGGCTGTACTGCTCGAAGAAGATCCACTGCAGCGCCTGGGCGCGCGCGAAGCGGTCCTCCGGCAGGAAGGGCGTACCTTCGGCCAGGTAGCAGAGGATCGCGCCCGATTCGGCGAGCGCCCGTCCGTCCTCCAGCACCAGCACCGGGATGCGGCCGTTCGGGTTGAGGCGCAGGAACTCCTCGGTGCGGGTCTCGCCCTTGAGGATATCCTTCAGCACCAGGCGGAACGGCAGGCCGAGCTGCGCCAGCAGCAGGCGGCACTTGTAGCCGTTGCCCGACTCCAAATAGTCGTAAAGCGTCAGCATGACATCCCCCCGTCCGCGCCTCCCGCTTGATAGTTCGGGAGCCGGCCGCGCACAACCGAGTTTCTCTCATGCGAGCCCAAGCCCGGCTTGGGCTTCCGCGCCGCCGTCGCCGATGCCATGGTTGGCACGGCGGGACCGCAAGGGAGGTGAGCGATGAGCCTGAAGCGCATCGGCTTCGTCGGCCTGGGCCAGATGGGCCAGGGCCAGGCCCGGAACCTGGTCAAGGCCGGCTTCGAGGTGGCGGGCTACGACATCGATGCCGCCGCCGTCGCCCGTTTCGCCGACGCCGGCGGCCGGGCGGCGGCGAGCCCGGCGGCGGCGGCCGAGGGCGCCGAGCTCTTCATCGTCCTGGTCTTCACCGCCGCCCAGGCCGAGGCGGTGCTGTTCGGCCAGGGCGCCGCCGTCGCCGCGCTCGCCGGCGGCGTGCCCGTGGTCTTGCACACCACCGGGGCGCCGGAGGACGCGGTCAGGATCGCCGGGCGCCTGGAGGCGGACGGCCACCCGATGCTCGACTGCCCGGTCACCGGCGGCAAGGCCGGCGCCGACGCCGGCACCTTGACCGCCATCGCCTCGGGCCCCGAGGCCGCCTTCGCCGCCGCCAAGCCGGCCCTGGAGGCGATGTGCGCGCGTATCGTCCGGGTCGGCGATGCCGCGGGCCAGGCGGCGACCGTGAAGATGATCAACCAGCTGCTGGTCGGCGTGCACGCCGCCGCCACCGCCGAGGCGCTGACCTTGGCGGTCAAGGCCGGGGCCGACCCGGAGACGGTCTACGAGGTCATTACCAACGGCAGCGGCAACTCGGCGATCTTCACCCGCCTGGTGCCGCTGTTCCTGGCCCGGGATTTCGCTTCGCGCGGCAACCTGGCGATCATGCTGAAAGACCTCGGCATCGTCCAGCAGGCCGCCCGCGAGCACGCGGCGCCGCTGCCGCTGGCCGCGGCGGCGCTGCGGCAGTTCCTCGCCGCCGCCGCCCAGGGCCACGCCGACGAGGACCTCGCCGCCGTGGTCAAGGCCTACGAGGCCGCGGCCGGCACCGAGGTCAGGAAAAAGCGCTAGGCGGCGCGGTCGCGGCGGTCGAGGAAGCGGAACCAGGCGCCGACCAGCGGCAGGAACCAGGGCCGACCGTCATAGAACGGCCGGGTCGGGAAGGGGCGGCCGGAGAACGCGCTGTCGACGTTGCCGCCGCCGAGAATGTCGCGCGCCACCATGTGGCCGAGATAGGTCATCATGGCGATGCCGCTGCCGTTGCAGCCCATGCAGTAGTGCAGGCCGTCCCGCCGGCCCATGTGCGGCATGTGGTCGAAGGTGAAGGCGACGTTGCCGCGCCAGGCGTGGCTGATGCGGGCCTGGCTAAGCTCGGGGAAGCGGTCGGTCATCGCCCGGTGCAAGAGCGGGCCTGAGACCTCGGGCCCGACGTCGGTGAAGCGGGCGCGGCCGCCGAAGATCATGCGCCGGCCGTCCGGCGACATCCGGTAGTAGTGCAGGATGCGGGCTGAGTCCGAGATCGTGCGCCCGTTCGGGATCAGCCGGCGGGCCAGGTCCTCGGGCAGCTCCTCGGTGGCGATGATGTGGCTCGCCACCGGGATCAGCCGGCGCCGGAGCGCGGGCGTCAACTCGCCGGTGTAGCCGTTGGTGGCGATCACCACCTCCTCGCACCTGACCGGTCCGGCGCTGGTGGCGACCTTGAAGGCGCCCTTGCGGCCCTCGATCTTCAGGACCTTGGTGTGGGCGGAGAGCCGCACGCCGGCCCGCTTGCACGCCGACAGGACGCCGTTGTGGTAGAGCGAGGGGTGCAGCTTGCCGGCGCGGCGCACCAGCAGGCCGCCGTGGTAGAAGTCGCTGCCGATCTCCTCGCGCTGGCGCGCCGGCGGCAGCACCTCGGCCTCGGCCTCGGCGTATTTGTTCAGCTTCTCGACGGTCGCGTACATGCCGTCGAGGTGGCGGCGGGCGTAGGCGCCCGAGAAGCGGCCCGAGCGCTCGTAGTGGCAGTCGATCTTCTCGCGCCGGATCAGGCTCTCCAAGAGGTCGAGAACGGCGACACCTTCGCCGAGGAAGCGGCGGACCTCGGCCTCGTCCATGTCGGTGGCCTTGCGGCTGGCGCCGCCGGCGAGGCCCTTGCCCAGGTTCAGGCTGGCCGAGACGGCGCCACCGTTGCGGGTGCTGGCGCCCTCGCCGAAGGCGTTTGCTTCGGCCACCGTGGCGCTGCGCCCGCCGCGCTGCAGCTCCAAGGCGCAGGCGAGCCCGGCATAGCCGCTGCCGACGATCAGCACGTCGGTCTCCGCCAGCAGGTCGCGGTGGCCCTCGATCGTCGGGCGCGCCGCCTCCCACCAGTACGGCTCGGGCTTGAAGTCGGGATGGAAGAGATGCGCGCTCACGGCAGCCTCGACCGGATGGCTAAAGAGTTGGCGGCGCATGGTGGGACACGGCCTCCAGCGCCGCAAGCCGGCCCGCGTTGTGCCGGGCGGCGAAGTCTGGTCCAATCCCCGGCGAATGACGACGGAGGCGAACAACAGAGGAGTGAACGGATGGCGCGCATGACCGGCGGGCAGGCCCTGGTCAAATCCTTGATCGGCAACGGCGTCGAGACCCTGTTCGCGCTGCCGGGCGTGCAGCTCGACCACATGTTCAACGCCCTGCACGACGAAGGCAACGCGATCCGCGTCATCAACACCCGGCACGAGCAGGGCGCGGCCTACATGGCGCTCGGCTACGCGCTGGCGACCGGCGATGTCGGCGCCTACGCCGTGGTGCCGGGGCCCGGCGTGCTGAACACCACGGCGGCGCTCGCCACCGCCTACGGCGTGCACGCCCGCGTCCTCTGCGTCACCGGGCAGGTGCCCTCGGCGCATATCGGCCGGGGCCTGGGCATGCTGCACGAGATCCCGGACCAGCTGGGCGTGCTGCGCGGGCTGACCAAGTGGGCGGGCCGCATCGAGCACCCGGTCGAGGCGCCGGACAAGGTCGACGAGGCCTTTCGCCATCTGCGCAACGGCGCGCCGCGGCCGGCCGGCCTGGAAATGGCGATGGACCTGATGGCGGACGCCGCCGAGGTGCGGCTGAAACCGCCGGCCGAAGCCGAACCGCCGGTGCCAGCCGACCCGGAGCTGATCGCCAAGGCGGCGGAGCTGCTGGCCGGGGCGGCGCAGCCGGCGATCTTCGTCGGCAGCGGCGTCTTCGGCGCCGAGGCGGAGCTGCGGGCGCTGGCCGAGCTGCTGCAGGCGCCGGTGGTCTCGAACCGGACCGGCCACGGCGCCTTGAGCGCCCGCCATCCGCTGGCGCTGACCCAGCTCGGCGGCATGCGGCTGTGGGCCAGGGCCGATGTCGTGCTGGCGGTCGGCACGCGGCTGCAGCCGCAGCGCATGAACTGGGGCACCGACGAGAAGCTGAAGATCATTCACGTCACCATCGACGGCGCCGAGCTGAAGCGGGTCTCGACCCCGGCGGTCGGCATCGCCGCCGATGCCAAGGTGGCGCTGGCGGCGCTGCTCGAGGCGCTGGCGGGCAAGCTCAAGAAGCCGGCCTCGCGCGAGGCCGAGATCGCCGCCATCCGCCAGGACGTCAAAGAGACGCTGGAGTCGCGGCTCGGCCCGCAGATGGAGTGGATCGGCGTGCTGCGCCGGGCCCTCGACGACGACGGCATCTTCGTCGAGGAACTGACCCAGGTCGGCTACGTCGCCCGCATGGGCTTTCCCGTCTACGAGCCGCGCACCTACATCGCCAGCGGCTATCAGGGCACGCTCGGGTTCGGCTATGCCACGGCACTCGGCGTCAAGGTGGCGAGGCCCGAGAAGCAGGTGCTGTCGATCAGCGGCGACGGCGGCTTCATGTACAACGTGCAGGAGCTGTCGACGGCGGTGAAGCACAACATTCCCGTGGTCGCCGTGGTCTTCTGCGACGGCGCCTACGGCAACGTGCAGCGCATGCAGAAGGAGCTGCACGGCGGTCGCGTCATCGCCACCGACCTGCAGAACCCGGACTTCGTCCGGCTGGCCGAAAGCTTCGGCGCCGCCGGCTACCGGGCCGCGAGCCCGGCGGCGCTGAGCGACGTGCTGGGCGACGCCTTCCGGCAGAACCGTCCGGCGCTGGTCGAGGTGCCGGTCGGCGCCATGCCGGACCCCTGGTCCCTGGCCGTGCCGCCGCGCATCCGCCCGGCCCGCTAGGCGCGCCGATGGCCGGGGCCGCCGGCTACATCGACAGCCACTACAGCCGCAGCCTGGCCGACGACGCCGGCTGGCCGGCGCTCGAGGCGGAAATCGAGACCGAGACCTGCGTCGTCGGCGGCGGCCTTGCCGGCCTCGCCACCGCGCTCGGCCTGGCCGAGCGCGGCCGCAAGGTGGTGCTGCTGGAGGCGCACCGGGTCGGCTGGGGCGCCTCGGGGCGTAACGGCGGCTTCGTCGGCCACGGCTTCTCGCTCAGCCCCGAGCGCCTGGTCGGCAAGGTGGGGAAGGCGCGGGCGCGCGAGCTGTGGGAGCTGACGCGCCAGGCCCACGCCCTGATCCGCCAGCGCATCGAAGCCTGCGGCATCGACTGCGGGCCGCTGCAGCGCGGCACCGTCGCCGCCAGCTGGTTCGACGACGAGACCGGCCTGCGCCGGCAGATCGCGTTCATGAACGAGGTTTTCGACGCCGGTCTCGATTACTGGCCGAAGGCGCGGCTCGCCGAGCACTACCTCAGCCGGCGCTACCACGGCGGCGCCTTCAATCCGGCGACCCTGCACCTGCACCCCTTGAACTTCAGCCGCGGCATCGCCCGCGCCGCCGCCGCCGCCGGCGCGCAGATCTTCGAGGCCACGCCGGCACGGCGGATCGAGCGCAAGGGCGAGGCCAAGCGCGTCGTCACCGCCCGGGGCGCGGTGCGGGCCGATCACGTGGTGGTTTCGTGCAGCGGCTACATCGGCGAGCTCTACCGCCCGCTCAGCCGCGCCACCCTGCCGGTCGCGACCTACGTCATGGTGACCGAGCCCCTGGGCGAGCGCCTGGCCGAGGCGATCCGCGCGCCCTATGGCGTCTCCGACAACCGCATCGCCCAGGACTACTACCGTCCGCTGGCCGACGGACGGCTGCTTTGGGGCGGGCGGGTCAGCTGCTTCCGCACGCCGCCGCGCAGGCTCGCCGAGGCGATGCGGCGCTGCATGCTTACCGTCTATCCGCAGCTTGCGGGCGTGCGCGTTGCCGTCGCCTGGGACGGCCTGATGGGCTATGCCCGCCACAAGATGCCGCAGATCGGCGAGCTCGAGCCCGGGCTCTGGTACGCCATGGGCTTCGGCGGCCGGGGGATGTGCGCGACCACCTTGGGCGGCGAGCTGATCGCCGGCGCCATTGCCGAGGGCGACGAGCGCTGGCGCCTGTTCGAGCCTTTCGGCCTCGACTACGCCGGCGGCCCGTTCCGCCCGGCGATCGCGCAGGGCGCCTACTGGTCGTTCCAGCTGCGCGACTGGCTCAGGGGCTGATGACGGCCTTGGTGCGCCGGGCTTAACCGCCTAGCATGGCGGACCGATTGGAAGGGGAGGGCTTTGCAGATGATCTATCATCGTGGCGTGGCCGCATGGCTTGTCGTCGCGCTCGTCGCCGTGTTCCTGGCCGGTTGCACGACCATGGCCAACCAGGCGAGCGAGACCGAGAAGATCGCGGCCGTCAACAAGAAGTGGCTCGGCCTGGTCGCGCGCAAGGACGCTGCCGCGATCGGCAATCTCTACACCAGCGACGGCGCTTTCATGATGGCGAACGCGCCGATCGTGACCGGGCCGAAGGCGATCGCCGAGGCCTGGGACGGCCTGTTGAAACTGCCCGCGTTGAGCCTGAACTTCCGCACCACGCAGCTCGTGATCGCCAAATCGGGCGATCTCGCCTCCGACCGCGGCACCTACGATCTGGCGTTCGACGGCGAGAAGGGGCGGGTCCGTGACGTCGGCAAATACGTGGTCGTCTGGAAGAAGGTCGACGGCCAGTGGAAGGTGCTCGCCGACATCTTCAATTCCGACCTGAAACCGTAGGTCCCTTCGATCGCGGTCCGTGCCGGGCTCAGCCGGACTTCGCCGCCTGCCATTCGTCGAGCATGGCGCGGGCGCGGCTCTTCGCCGGGTCCATGGCGGCATCGTAGCCGGGCTCGCGGGTCGCCAGTTCGACGACGTAGCCGTTGGGGTCGCGGAAGTAGATCGAGTGGCAGAAGCCGTGATCGGTGATACCCCGGGTCTCGATGCCCAGGGCCTTGCCCTTCTCGAACATGGCCTCGAGGTCGGCGTGGCCGACCTCGACGGCGATATGCAGGTCGAAGTCGTGCTGCTGCTTGAACTCGAACGGCTTGTCCGGGACCTCGAAGAAGGCCAGGCACGAGCCGTCGTCGAGCTGGTAGAAGGTGTGCAGCACGTTGGCCTGGCGCCCGGTCGCCGTGGTGTTGATGGCGATGGTGTGGGCCAGCGGCAGGCCCAGGAAGTCCTGATAGAAGCGCCGCGTCTCCTCGGAATCGCGGCAGCGGTAGGCGTTGTGATGCAGTCGCTTGATCATTGGGTTTCTCTCTCCTCGGCTGCTACGGCCGCGCCCCCGAACTCATCAGCCTAACATGTAAGCGGCGGCAGCACTCGACAACAGGTCGGCCGGCGGAGCCCGCCTCATCCGGCCGCAGGCCTCAGTCGGTGATCGGCGCGCTGCCGCAGCGCGGGTGCGGGCGGCCGCCGTCGGCGACGGCCATGCAGAGCACGATCTCGTCGGCCCGCGGCGCATCGGCGACCATCAAGGTCATGGTGTCGAAGTGGTCGAACGACCAGGCCTCGTCCTTGTGGCCAAGCGGCAGGTCGATCGGCGTGCCAGCGGCGGCGACCTTGGCGTTCGAGGAGATCAGCGACTTGCCGCCGCCGACCGCGGCCCGCATCGGTTTGCCGAGCTTGGGGTGGATCATCGCCCCGCCGTGTTCGAGATCGCCGGCGACGCCGACGATCGCCGCCTTGCCGTAGCTGACCGGCGGCCCGCCCAAGAGCGCCACCGCTTCGGCCATCAGCCGCTCGCCGAGCGCGCCGCCGAGGTCGAACAGTTCGCGCAGATCCTCGGCGAAGCGGCCGGCGAAGGGATTCTGCACGACGGCGATTTGCGCCACCCGGGTGATCGGCGAACAGGATTTGCCCAGGCCGTCGCTTTCGATGACTTCGCGTACCGTAATGGTCTTACGCAGCCGCATGATGCTTGCCTCCTCGAATTGATGCTTTCAACTGCGATGCTAGCACGTGGCGTTCAGCCCATCAGTTCGGCCCGTCGGGCGGCGAGGAAGGGCTCGCGCTCGTCCGGGAGAAAGATGCCCGAAGGCCGCTCCCGGGTCGGCATCGCCGCCTTGAAGGGTTGCAGGATCTCCTTCGAGATCTCGTAGACGCGATGCAACTCCATGATTGGCTCGGAGTGGTCGTCGACGCGAAGGTCGAGCTCGCTGTAAGCCTCGGCGCCCTGGATCAGCAGCGCCGCCGATTGCTTGCCGCGCTTGTCGCCGCCGGCCGCCTCGCCGGCGGCAAGCGCCGCCAACAGGCGTTTCGCCAGTGGGTTGCCGCGGCTCCCGAGATAGGCCTCCAGCGTCGCCTGCAGCACCGCCTCGCCGGCCAGCATGTTGCCGGCGACCGAGACGTCGTCCTGGACGATGTGGCCGCACCAGCCGACGCAGTTCCGCCCGGTGTGCGCGGCCGCCCGGCCCGAGGCATCCAGGCCGTGCACCTGGCGCCACTCGCGGCCCCGGTCGCCGGCCGTGGCCGCGGCGATCGCCGCCGCCGGGGTCTCGCCCCGCGCCAGCCGGTCGAGGATCGCCGGCCCGTAGAGCGGATTGACCTGGGCCTGGGTCGAGACCGCGCCGACTCCGGCGCGGGCCCACGGACAGACCCCGCCGGCGGCCAGGAAACGGCTGGCGACGGCGACGGCGAACCGGCCGGTTCCGGGCTCGCGGGTGACGATGGACCAGGTCATGGCGGCCTCCCCCGTTGACAGCGCCCAAGGCTATGGCCTCGCCAAGGCTTGGTCTAGACTGGCGGCGGAGGAGCTGAGCGATGAGGCAGGCGGCCGAGCACGAGGCCCCGATGGCGCTGTCGCTGGGGGCCGTCGCCGACGACTTCACCGGGGCCACCGACTTGGCCAATACCCTGGTGCGCCAGGGCATGCGCACGGTGCAGCTGTTCGGCGCGCCGGCGGGCGGGCTGGCGGTGCCGCAGGCCGATGCCGTCGTCGTGGCGCTGAAGTCGCGCGCCATCCCGGCGGACGACGCGGTGCGCCAATCGCTGGCCGCCCTGGAGTGGCTGCGCGACGCCGGCGCGCGGCAGCTCTTCTTCAAGTACTGCTCGACCTTCGATTCGACGCCCGAGGGCAACATCGGCCCGGTTGCCGATGCGCTGCTGGAGGCGATCGGCGAGGACTTCGCCATCTTCTGTCCGGCCTTTCCCGAGAACGGCCGCACCATCTGCCACGGCCATCTCTTCGTCGGCGACGTGCTGCTCTCGGAAAGCGGCATGAAGGACCATCCTCTGACGCCCATGACCGACGCCAACCTGGTCCGCGTCCTGGGCCGGCAGACGCCGCACGCGGTCGGCCTGGTGCGCTATGACGAGGTGGCCGGGGGCGCGGCGGCGATTGCCGCGGCCTATGCCCGGCTGAAAGAGGCGGGCGTGCGCCACGCCATCGTCGACGCCTTGAGCGACGACGACCTGATCGCCATCGGCGAGGCCTCGGCCGGGCTGGGGCTGATCACCGGCGGCTCTGGCGTCGCATTGGGTCTGCCCGGCAACTTCCGCCGCCGCGGCCTGCTGGGGCCGGTCGCCGACGCCGACAACCTGCCGCCGGTCGCGGGCCTGGAGGCGGTGCTGGCAGGTTCGTGTTCGCAGGCGACCCTGGGCCAGGTCGCGACGATGGCGGCGGCGCGCCCGAGCCTGCGTCTCGACGTTCTCCGCCTGGCCGGAGACGAGCGTGTCGCTGCGGCCGCGTTGGACTGGGCGGTCCAGCGGCTGCACGACGGGCCGGTGCTAATCTATTCCAGCGCCGAGCCGCAGGTGCTGAAAGAGGTGCAGGCCCGGCTCGGCCGCGAGCGTGCCGGCGGCCTGGTCGAGGCGGCGCTGGCGCGGATCGCCCGCGGCTTGGTCGAGGCCGGCGTCCGCCGCCTGGTCGTCGCCGGCGGCGAGACCGCCGGCGCGGTGGTGCAGGCGCTGGGCGTTGCCGGCATCCGCATCGGCCCGCAGATCGACCCGGGCGTGCCGTGGACCGTCAGCCTGGGCGAGCCGCCGCTGGCGCTGGCGCTCAAGTCCGGCAACTTCGGGGCCCCCGACTTCTTCCTCAAGGCCTTCCGGTGCCTGCCATGAGCGAAAGCCAGCTGCGTGAAACGATCTGCGCCTACGGGCAGTCGATCTTTGCCCGCGGACTGACCGGCGGTTCGACCGGCAACATTTCGGTGCGGCTCGACGACGGCTTCCTGATGACGCCGACCGGCTCCTCGCTCGGCACCCTGGACCCGGGGCGGCTCTCGCGGCTCGACGCCGCCGGCACCCTGGTCTCCGGCGAGGCGCCGACCAAGGAGGCCTTCCTGCATATCGCCATGTATCGCGAACGGCCGCGGACGCAGGCCGTGGTGCACCTGCATTCGACCTATTCGGTCGCGGTCTCCTGCCTCGACAATGTCGATCCTCACGACGCGCTGCCGCCGATCACCGCCTACTACGTAATGCGGGTCGGCCGGCTGCCGCTGGTTCCGTTCTTCCGCCCCGGCGATCCGCAGCTGGCCGAGGCGGTGCGCGAGCGGGCGCGCGATCACCATGCGGTGCTGCTGGCCAATCACGGCCCGGTGGTCGCCGGCAGCTCGCTCTCTGCCGCCGCCGATGCGGTCGAGGAGCTGGAGGAGACCGCCCGGCTCTACCTGCTGCTGCGCGATCACCGCACGCGCTATCTGACGCCCGAGCAGGTGGCCGAGGTGCGTGAGGCGTTTCCGATCAAGGCCTGAAGACTGGGGGGAGGGGAGATGCCCGAAACTCTGATCCGGTCCGCCCGGCCCGAGGATGCGGGCGAGATCGTCCGCCTGGTCAAGGCGCTTGCCGCCTACGAAAACGAGCCGCCCGAGGCGGTGAAGATGACCGAGGCCGATGTGCTGCGCGACGGCTTTGCCGCGCCGCGCCGCTTCGAGGCGTTGCTGGCCGAACTCGACGGCGAAGCGGTCGGCTTCGCCCTCTACTTCCACAACTACTCGACCTGGGAGGGCCGCTCCGGCATCTACATCGAGGACCTGTTCGTCGAGGAGCGGGCCCGCGGCCTCGGGCTCGGCCGCGCGCTGGTCACCGAGATCGCGTGCATCGCCAAGGCCCGCGGCTGCCCGCGCGTCGACCTCTGGGTGCTGCACTGGAACCCGACCCGCGACTTCTATCATCGCATCGGCATCCGCCACATGGACGAGTGGCTGCCCTACCGCATGGTCGAGCCGGCGATCAGCCGCCTGGCCGACGGCGGCGACTGATGCGTCGTCCGCGGGCGCGGGTGGTGCGGACTGATCGGACAGTGGAAAAGACTCGGCGGGGCGGACCAGGGAGGAAGCCCGCCCCGCCGTCGCGTCACCGAGGGGGCGGTTCGGTGACGGGGGCTGGAGACCGGAGGACGCTGGCGTTCACGCCTTGAACAGGCCGCCGATCCTGCGGCCGAGGGCCTTGACCAGCTTGGCCGCGGCCTCGGAGCGCAGGCGCATCCCGCGGCGGATCGCCTCGTGGTACTCGGCGTCGCTGACATACCAGGCGCCGCCGGTGCTGTAGGGCGCATAGTCCGGCTTGAAAGCCGGGGTTTCGTGGCGGTGGAACATTTCGATACTCCTTGAAGTGGCCGCCCGCCGCTCAAGCAATTCTTAATCAACGTCGATGTCGGAACAGCGTCGCGGGCGGACCGGCCAATTTCCTGATTTCTCCCGATTTCTTCAACAGATATGGCGCCAGCCGGCTTGCATCACAAACGGGATTTTCTATATTTCGCTTAAGAGTTTCTTATCTGGAGAGGGGCATGCGCCGCCAGCTTCCACCCTTGAACGCGGTTCGCGCCTTCGAGGCCGCGGCCCGCCACCTGAGCTTCACCAAGGCCGCCGAGGAGCTGTTCGTGACGCCCGCGGCCGTCAGCCAACAGGTCAAGTCGCTGGAGGCGCATCTCGGCCGGCCGCTGTTCCGCCGGCTCAACCGGGCGATGGCGCTGACCGACGCCGGCCGGCTGCTGCTGCCCGGCTTCGGCGCCGGCCTGGACGAGATCGCGCAGGCCGTGCGGGCACTGAAGGCGGAGGCCGAGCACGGTCCGCTCGACGTCAACACCTCGCCGGCCTTCGCCTCGAAATGGCTGATCCCCCGGCTCGACGGATTCCGGCACGGCGCCCCGGAGGTCGAAGTCCGCATCACCGCCTCGATGGAGCTGGTCGATTTCGACCGCGACGAGGTCGACGTCGCCATCCGCTTCGGCGTCGGCGATTACGCCGGTCTCGCCGCCGAATGGTTGATGGGCGAGGAGGTCTTTCCGGTCTGCGCGCCGGGCCTGATCGACGGCGAGCATCCGCTGGAGACGCCGGAGGACCTGCGCTTCCACCTGCTGCTGCACGACGGCACCCGCCAGCTCGGCGACCTGACGCCGGACTGGAGCATGTGGCTGCAGGCGGCCGGGGTCGACAGCGTCAACCCGAACTACGGCATGACCTTGAGGCCCGGCAGCATGGTGGTGGAGGCGGCGCTCGAAGGGCAGGGCGTGGCGCTTGGCCGGCGCAGCCTGGTCGCCGGCGACCTCGCCACCGGCCGCCTGGTCCGGCCCTTCGCGCTCAGCCTGCCGATCTCGTTCTCGCACTGGCTCGTCTACAAGCCCGAGGCGCTGAAGCGGCCCAAGATCAAGGCCTTCCGCGACTGGATCGTGGCCGAGGCCGAGGCCAGCCGCGGGCGCTAGTTCGCCGCTTTGCCGTTGCGCCGGCCCGCGCTCGGGGCTAGGTTCGCCGCCGCAAGCCTGGTAGAGGCTGAACCGCCGTTTGACGGGGCCGATCATGCCGTTTCTCTCCGAGGCGCTGGGGCGCATCCAGCCCTCCGCCACCCTGATGATGACCAAGCTCGCCAACGAGCTGAAGGCCGAGGGCCGCGACATCATCGCGCTCGCCGCCGGCGAGCCCGATTTCGACACGCCGGAGAACATCAAGCAGGCGGCGATCCGCGCCATCCAGGCGGGCGAGACCAAGTACACCAGCGTCGACGGCACGGCGGCGCTGAAACGGGCGATCAGCGCCAAGTTCAAGCGCGAGAACGGGCTCGACTACAAGGCCGACCAGATCGTCGTCTCCACCGGCGGCAAGCAGGTGCTGTACAACGCCCTGATGGCGACCCTGAACCCGGGCGACGAGGTCATCGTGCCCGCGCCCTACTGGGTCTCCTATCCCGACATGGTGCTGGTCGCCGGCGGCACCCCCGTGGTGATCCCGGCCGGGCCCGAGCAGGGCTTCCGCATCACCCCGGAGGCGCTGGAGGCGGCGATCACGCCGCAGACCAAGTGGCTGATCTTCAACTCGCCCTCGAACCCGACGGGGGCGGCCTATACCGCCGAGCAGCTGCGGCAGCTGACCGAGGTGCTGCTGCGCCATCCCCAGGTCTGGGTGATGAGCGACGACATGTACGAGCACCTGGTCTACGACGACTTCCGCTTCACCACCCCGGCGCAGGTCGAGCCCGGGCTCTACGAACGGACGCTGACGGTGAACGGCGTCTCCAAGGCCTACTGCATGACCGGCTGGCGCATCGGTTACGCCGGCGGCCCGGCGGCGCTGATCAAGGCCATGGTCAAGCTGCAGTCGCAGAGCACTTCGAACGCCTGCTCGGTCAGCCAGGCGGCGGCGGTCGAGGCGCTGAACGGGCCGCAGGACTTCATTCCCGAGCACAACAAGGTGTTCAAGGAGCGGCGCGATCTGGTGGTCTCGATGCTGAACCAGGCCAGCGGCATCGACTGCCCGACGCCCGAGGGCGCCTTCTACGTCTATCCGAGCTGCGCCGGCTGCATCGGCAAGAGCACGCCCGACGGCACCGCGGTCGACAGCGACCTCGCCTTCGCCAAGGCGCTGCTCGCGGCCGAGGGGGTGGCGGTGGTGCACGGGCAGGCCTTCGGGCTGAGCCCGCATTTCCGCATCTCCTACGCCACCGCGACCGAGGTCCTGGAGGACGCCTGCCAGCGCATCCAGCGCTTCTGCGCCGGCCTGCGCTGAGCCGCGGCAGGGCGCCATGAAGATCGCGGTGATGGGGACGGGCGGCGTCGGCGGCTACTTCGGCGGCCAGCTCGCCGCCGCCGGCCTCGACGTCCACTTCATCGCCCGCGGCGCCCATCTGGCGGCGCTCCGCGCGCACGGCCTGCAGATCCTGAGCCCCGGCGGCGACCAGCTGGTTCGGCCGGTCCAGGCCGGCGACGACCCGTCGGAGATCGGCCCGGTCGACGTCGTGCTGTTCGCCACCAAGCTGTGGGACGTGGAAAGCGCCGGCGACCTGTGCGGGCCGCTGCTGGGACCGGATACGGCGGTGATCTCGCTTCTGAACGGGATCGATTCCGAGGAGCGGCTGATCCCGATCCTGGGGCTCGGCCACGTCGTCGGCGGCGTCGCCTACATCTCCGCCGGCATCGCCGAGCCGGGCGTGATCCAGCATTTCGCCATCTCCCCGGCGATCGCCTTCGGCGAGCTCGACGGCCGGCGCAGCGCCCGCCTCGACGCCTTCGATGAGGCGGCGCGGGCGGCCGGGCTCGACGCCCGCTACTCCGACGAGATCGAGCGCCTGATCTGGGACAAGTTCGTCTTCCTCGCCGCCATGGCCGGCGTCACCGCGCTGAGCCGGCAGGCGCTCGGTCCGATCCGCCAGGACCCGGACCTGCGCTGGCTGCTGGGCGCGGCCATCGACGAGGTCCTGGCGGTCGCCCGGGCCAAGGGCGTCGCCTGCGGCGTCGAGCGCGGCCAGCTGATGCAGATGGTCGACGGCATGGCGCCCGGCGCCAAGGCCTCGATGCTGATGGACCTGGAGAAGGGCAACCGCCTCGAGGTGGCATGGCTGTCGGGCGCCGTCGCCCGGCTGGGCGACTCGCTCGGCGTGCCCACGCCGGTGCATCGCACCATCTTCGCCGCCCTAAAGCCCTTTGCCGCCGGCCGCGGCTGAATCGGGGGCTGCGGGGGCAATCCCCTCCCGGTCTGCGCTCTTGCGCCCTCGGGGCGAGTTCTGAAAACATAGGCCCAAGGACCGGGACCGAACCCCGGCGCGCGATCGGGACAACGCCTCAAGAGAACGGAAGTAATGAGCACCTCAAAGCCTACCGGACCCAGGAGCGTCGCGCTTATCGGGCCCTATCTCAGCGGCAAGACGACGCTCCTCGAAAGCATGCTGTTCATCGCCGGCACGATCGGCCGGAAGGGCACCGTCGGTGCCGGCAACACCGTCGGCGACAGCGCGCCGGAGTCGCGCGAGCGGCAGATGGGCAGCGAGGTCAACGTCGCTTCGATGGAGTTTCTCGGCGATCAGCTGACCTTGCTCGACTGCCCTGGCTCGGTGGAACTGCTGCAGGAGACGATGAACGTGCTGGTCGGCGTCGATGCCGCCGTCATCGTCGCTGAACCGGACCCGACCAAGGCGCTGGCGCTGGCGCCGCTGTTCAAGGCCCTCTCCGACCGCGGCATCCCGCGCGTCCTGTTCATCAACAAGATGGACAAGGGGCCGGAAGATCTGTCCGAGGTCATCGACGCCATCAGCCGGATGTCGGAGACGCCGCTGGTGCTGCGTCACATGCCGCTGCGCAACGGTGAGGCCGTCGGCGGCTATGTCGATCTGCCGTCGAGCCGGGTCTTCGCCTATCAGAAGAACGATGCCTCGAAGCCGATCGAGCTGCCGGAGGCGGTCGCGCCCGAACTCGAGGATGCGCGCTATCACATGCTCGAGACGCTGGCCGATTTCAATGACGACCTGATGGAGAAGGTGCTGGAGGAAGTCGCGCCGGAGCGCGACGAGATTTACAGCAACCTGACGCGCGACTTCCAGGACGGGTTGATCGTGCCGGTGCTGCTCGGCGCCGGCGAGCTGGACCACGGCGTGCGCCGGCTGCTGAAGTTCCTGCGCCACGAGGTCCCCGAGGCGGCCGCCGCCGTGGCCCGCGCCGAGGTCCCGGCCACCGAGGGGGTGGTCGCCCAGGTGCTGAAAACATTCCACACCCAGCACGCCGGCAAGCTTTCCATCAGCCGCATCTGGGCCGGCACGGTCAAGGACGGCATGACCCTGAACGGCGAGCGGCTTGGCGGCCTGTTCCGCATGTTGGGTCACGAAACCCAGAAGATCAGCAGCGCCGGCCCAGGCGAGGTGGTCGGCCTGTCCCGTCTGGATACCGCGGTCACCGGACAGGTCTTAACGGACGGCAAGACGGCACCCGGGCTGCCCAAGGCCGAGCGGCTGAACCCGGTCTTCTCGCTTGCCATCAACGCCGAGCGGCGCGACGACGAGGTCAAGCTCTCGGGCGCCTTGGCGCGGCTGACCGACGAGGACCCGGCGCTCATTTACGAGCAGATGGAGGCGACCAACGAGCTGGTGCTGCGGGGCCAGGGCGACATTCACCTCAGGCTCGCCTGCGACCGGCTGAAGACCAAGTACGGCCTCACGGTGAAGACGCGGCGGCCCAAGGTTCCCTACAAGGAGGCGATCCGCAAGGCGGTCGAGCAACACGGCCGGCACAAGAAACAGAGCGGCGGACACGGCCAGTTCGGCGACGTGCACATCACCATCAAGCCGCTGCCGCGCGGCAGCGGCTTCGAGTTCAAGGATTCGATCGTCGGCGGCGTCGTGCCGAAACAGTACATTCCGGCGGTCGAGGCCGGCGTCAAGGAGTTCCTCGACCGCGGGCCGCTGGGCTTCCCCGTGGTTGACGTCGCGGTCGAGCTCTATGACGGCCAGTACCACTCGGTCGACAGCTCGGAAATCGCCTTCAAGACGGCCGCCCGCATCGCCATGTCCGAGGGCTTGCCGAAGTGCCAGCCGGTCCTGCTGGAGCCGATCCTGCATGTCGAGGTCATGGTGCCTTCGGAATACACGCCCCGGGTCAACCAGGTGGTCAGCGGCCGGCGCGGCCAGGTCTTGGGCTTCGATGCGCGCCCCGGCTGGACCGGCTGGGACGTGGTCAACGCCAAGCTGCCGGAATCGGAGATGCACGACATCATCGTCGAGCTGCGCTCGCTGACCCAGGGCGTGGCGTCGTTCCGGGCCTCGTTCGACCACCTGCAGGAGCTGACCGGCCGGCTCGCCGATCAGGTGATCTCAGAGCGCAACGCCGAGTAGGCCAACCAGGAGCCATCTAGCGGCAGGCTCGCAGCGGTCGGCCGGGGGGCTGTCCGGAAGAGCCGGAGAATCCGCAGTGCTTGGCGCGCTGGGCCGCCGGGACGACCGGCCGCGTCCTCGCTGCCCGGCGGTCGGGCCGAAGACAAGACGACAAGAGGAAACAATGCTTCACGCAACGACGATCGATGTAACAGGCCGCAGCGAAACCGAGCTGCGCGTGCTGTTCGGCATGGCGACACAGGCCGTCGCGCGGGCGCAGCCGGGCGGCCGCGAGCGCCACATGGCGCTGACCAATCTCGAGAATGTCAGCCGCGCCCTTCGCCGGAAATTCGCCGTGCCGGCCCCATGAGGGCCGGGGTGATGGCGCCATTTGGCGAGCGACGCTGTATCGCCAGGGTTGGATACGCGAGCACTGCTGATCCACGTCGGCAATAGCCGCGAAACCGGTTGTTACATTGGCAAGTGCTTACCGGTTAAGGATGACCTGATCCAATCATTTAGGAAGGCCTGCCTTGCTAAGTCCAAAAAGAAAAGGTTCCAGCGTCACGGGACAGAGTGTGCGAAGCATGTGCCGCACCAAGGTCAGCGTCAATTCCGGCCGTACGCGGTTGAGCTCCGAGACAACCTGACGCGCCTCTTCCATCTGCCCGGCATGTACGAGTGCCACAGTCAGATGGATCAGGGGCAGGAAACCTCCACCTGGAAGACGGCGCGCCGTTTGACACAATCCAACCGCTTCTTCGTGCCGACCCTGCATGCGCAGCGCGGAGCCTTTGTGCATCAGGCAAAACCAGCGCATCGGATCACGAGGGCTTAGCCGCAAAGCCATGTTGTAGTTCTGAATCTCGATGTCTGGCGTATCGCCGCAGCACCATTTGTGCGCAAAACCCAGCCAGACGAATGCCCTGGCAAAATTGGGATTCAGCTCAATCGAAGTTTCGATCTCTGGAATTGCAATCTCGCCTTCGCCTCTGAACATTGAAGCGATGCCAAGGCCCAAATGCGCAACAGCGTCATTTTGGTCGCGGGAAACCGCATGCATTCCGTATTCACGCGCCTCGGCGAGGGCTGCGTCCTGGTCCTTCGCGTAGGCATGGACCGCCGCCTGCGCGCGAAGAACCGCGAGGTGTGCATACGCAGGTACGAATCCAGGGTCGGCCGCTATGACCTGAAGCGGCAGCGTCGTGGCCTGGGCGTTGGCATCAGTGCTGATCTGATCCACCTGCGACATGGCCCGCTGGTAGAGCAGCCAGGTACTGATGTCTTCCGGTGGCCTCCTCAGGGCTCGTGTGCGCTCGGCGGCGGCGAGTTCTGGCACCAAAGCTCCGACGATTCTGGCGGTTATGTCATCCTGAAGCTCGAAAATGTCGGTAACGTTGCCATCGTAGCGTTCAGCCCATATGTGATTCCCACTCTGGGCGTCGATGAGCTGCGCCGTGCTACGGAGCCGGTCGCCGGCCCTGCGGACACTGCCCTCCAAGACGTAACGCACACCGAGGTCTTTACCTACCTGTGTCACATCAATGGCTTTACCTTTATACGTGAACGTAGAATTTCGAGCGGTTACGAAAAAATCGTGAAACTTGGACAAAGCGGTGATGATGTCCTCGGTGATGCCGTCAGCGAAATACTCCTGCTCAGGATCGCGCGACATGTTGTCGAACGGTAGGACAGCGATGGAGGGCTTGTCCGGTAGGGCCAGGATCGGCTCAACAATCGCGGATTCCGTTTCCTCAGACGCCCAGCGCCAAACCTGTACCGGTCGAGCAATGTTCTTTACTGCGTGTTCGCCATCATCGATCCAGGTGTATGCGAGACGAGCTATCGCCGGAAGTTGGTGACGGTCGGGGTCAGGCGGCGGCTTGAGGTTGCGGCCTGACGGCTTCGATGCCGTCGATGAACTTTACTCCCTGGATCAGCTTGGGCAACTGGTTGTGGCCGTTCAGGCGGCGCCAGCTCTTCTCCGCCGCCTGGGCGAGCTTGAAGATCATCGCCAGCGCCGTCCTGTTGGAGAGGCAGCCCTTCGCGCGCACGGTGCGGTGGCGCACGGTGGCGAAGCTGCTCTCGATGGGGTTCGATGTTCTGAGGTGCCGCCAGTGCTCGGCGGGGAAGTCGTGGAAGGCCAGCAGCGCCTCGCGGTCCTTGGCCAGGCAATCGACGGCCCTGTCGTACTTGACGGCGTAGGTCTCCGTGCAGGCCTCGAAGGCGGCCTCGGCATCCTTGCGGGTCTCGGCCATCCAGATCTCCTGCAAGGCCCGCTTGGCTTTCGGCTGCTGGCTCTTCGGCAGCTTGTTCAAGACGTTGGCGGTCGGGTGTGTCCGATGGTCTGTGTAAGCGACGTCGCGGGCGACATTCTTTCCGGCCTCAGCGCGCTGAGGCCGGAAAGCGATCCTCGAACAGGATCGCAAACTGCCCCATCGCGGCGGTCCATTCAACCGGCCGCCGCCAGTGGATTCCGGCATTGCGGATCGCCAGG
>Ga0326597_10001880_pt1 | contig 32419 bp, 16 predicted proteins | sample RVTome_12_FD_203789 | JGI IMG/M metagenome (GOLD analysis project Ga0326597, IMG submission 203789) | Soil microbial communities from uranium-contaminated site in the Upper Colorado River Basin, Wyoming, United States - RVT100D185 | ecosystem: Environmental > Terrestrial > Soil > Contaminated >...
AAGAAAGATGATGCATCCCGCGACGGGAGCATGCGGCGGCCCGTGCGATGCATCCGGGATTGGGGTTGCGGTAGGGGCGCTGCTTGCTGCGCCCTCTTTGCCTGCCAACCAAGATAGGGCGCAGCACGCAGCGCCCCTACCGTTCACCCGCAATCACGACCGTCGTGGTTGGTAACCGCCCGCGGTCGAGAGGATGCCCTCACCCTAGATGCCGCTCGTACCACAGCCCGAACATCAAGAGCCCCCACACGTTGCGGCTCAGGTTGCGCCGTCCTTCCATGTGGGCGCGCACCACCTGATCCACCGCCTCCGGGTCGAACACGCCCTGCCGATGCACCATCGCGGCCGACAGCTGGTGCTCGATCAGGGGGCGCAGCTCGCCGCGCAGCCAGCCGGGCAGCGGCACGTGGAAGCCCGCCTTGGGCCGGTCGATCACGTCATCGGGCAGCGTGCCCCGTGCTGCGTCCTTGAGCAGCGCCTTCAGCCGCAGCCGCACCGGCGTGACCTTGTGCGCGGCCGGCACGCGCGCCATCCACTCCACCAGCACGTGGTCCAGCAGGGGCACGCGGACCTCCAGCGAGTGCGCCATGCTGGTCCGGTCCACCTTGGTCAGCATGTCGTCCACCAGGCTGATGCCCTGGTCCACCGCCATCAGCCGGTTGAGCGGCTCGGCGTTCGGGTAGGCCTCGTGCACCGCGCGGAACAGGTCCACCGTCGGCGCGAGGCCGAGGGTGTCGGGCTCTGCGTACAGCGCGCGCTTGGCGGCCTCGTCGAAGATGGCGCGCCAGGCCAGGTGCGCGGCCAGCGGGTCCAGGGCCGCGCCGGCGGTGAAGCGCTGGAGCTTGAGGTCCAGGCTCATCTTCCGGTCGCTGGCCGGCACCTTGGCGGCCAGCCAGGGGAGCAGGCGCTGGCCCAGCGCGCCGGGGAGCGCGCGGTACATGCCCGCCAGGCGGTCGGCCTGGTAGATCACGTAGCCGCCGAACACCTCGTCGCCGCCGTCGCCGGAGAGCACCACGCGGGTGTGCGCCGCCGCCTGCTCGGACACCACCCACGACGCCAGCGCGGACGAGTCCGCGAACGGCTCGTCGAAGGCTTCGACCAGGCGGTGGGCGATGCCCTCAGCGTCCGGCGCGACGACCAGCTCGTGATGATCGGTGCGGCAATGCTCGGCCACGCGGCGCGCCCAGAGCAGCTCGTCGTACGAGGCCTCGTTGAACCCCACCGAGAACGTGGACACGGGGCGGTCGGCCACCCGCTGCATGAGCGCGACGACGATGCTGGAGTCCAGCCCGCCGCTCAGGAAGGCGCCGACCGGCACGTCGCTGACCATGGCCGCGCGCACCGCGTCGGCCAGGTGCGCTCGGAGCGCGTGGACCAGCGCGCCGCGCTCGCGCGGCAAGTCGTCCGCGGCGCCCCCCCACTGCGCTGGCAGGGACCAGTACCGCCGCAGCCCGAGGGCGCGCGACCGGACCGGGGCGCCGGCGTCCCACGTGAGCACATGGCCGGCGGGCAGCTTGTGGATGCCCGCGAACATGGTCGCCGGGCCCGGCACGTAGTCCAGCGTGAGGTAGTGGTGGAGCGCCTGGCGGTCCAGGACCTTGCGGAAGCCGGCGGCCAGGAGCGCCTTGATCTCCGAGCCGAACAGGATGCCGTCGGCGGTCTGGGCATAGAACAGCGGCTTGATGCCCAGCCGGTCGCGGGCAAGCATCAGCCGGCCCCGCGGCGCGTCCCAGACGGCGATGGCGAACATGCCGCGCAGCCGCGACACGAAGGCCGGCCCATCCATGGCGTACAGATGGGGCAGCAAGGCCGTGTCGCCGGCGCCGGAGGGACGGTGGCCTGCGGAGAGGACCTCGCTCCGCAGCTGGGCGTAGTTGAAGATCTCGCCGTTCTGGACGGCCACCACCGTGTCGCCCTCGCCCACCACCGGCTGGTGCCCGCCCGCGACGTCGATGATGGCCAGCCGGGTGGCCCCCAGGCCGGCCGTCCCGTCCAGGACGTGCCGCGTGGCGTCCGGGCCGCGATGCCCGAGCGACGCCCCCATGGCCTCGAGGACGCGCGCCTCGACGCGCGCGCCCGGCCGCACGACCATGCCGTAGATGCCACACATGCGGGCGATTATAGGGAACGGGGGGGAGGGCAACCCGGAAGAGGGCCGCCAAGTCAAGGGGATGACTTCGCCAACGCGCCGCGCTGCTGGCATCATCGACCGTCATGACCGTCTTGATCACGGCTGAGCGATGACGGCGCCGCTCGACCTCACGTCTCTTCGCCGCGCGCTGGCCAGTCTGGAGCGTGGCTGTGCCCGCTCCCGCCTCGCCCCAGAGGACGAGGAGGTGCGCGATGGCGTGATCCAGCGCTTCGAGTTCACCTACGAGCTGTGTTGGCGGATGCTCAAGCGGCAGTTGGAACGCGATGCGCCGGTGCCCGCCGACATCGATCGGGCGTCGTTCCCCGAGCTGATCAGGCTGGGGGCAGAGCAGGGCCTCATCGCCGACGCGGAGCGCTGGCTGGTCTTCCGCCAGCAACGCAATCTCACCTCCCACGTCTACGATGAAGCAAAGGCTTGGTCGGTCTACGGGACGGCCATGGCGTTCGGCGCTGACGCACGGGCGCTGCTGGAGGCCCTGGAGCGTCGCAACCGTGGCTAGTCACTATGCGGCCCGCGTCGCGCCTCTGGACCTAGCGGAGCGTCATCTCGACCTGGTGCGCGCCGTGTTGGCGCGCCATGTTTCGGACCGAACGGTGGTCGCGTTCGGTTCGCGGGCGAAGGGAACGGCCAAGCCGTGGTCCGATCTCGACCTGGCCATCCTGGACGGCGACCCGCTACCGGACATCGTGTTCGCGCGCCTGGTGTTCGACTTCGAGGAGTCCTTGCTGCCAATGCGCGTCGAGGTCGTCGAGCGCAGCGCGGTGTCGGAGGCGTTGCGGGCGAGCATCGACGCCGACGGGGTGCTGGTTCGGGCCGGCCAGGCGATGTCGGTGTAGCTGGCGGCGCGCTGTTGGCCCCACGCCACGTACGGCGTCACAATTCGGTTCGCTGACCAAGCCCGGAGGACCCATGCCGGCAGTCACCCGAAAGGCACGCACCGCCGACGCGGTCTCCGCCATCGCCCCGGAAGCGCTCCTGGAGCGCGAGCGGTCCGTGGGCGAGCCCGTCACCGGGATCGTCCTGGCCGGCGGCCGGAGCCGGAGAATGGGCAACGACAAGGCGTTCACGCTGCTGGCCGGCCGGCCGCTGCTCGACTGGGTGCTGGACGCGCTGGCGCCCGTGACCGACGTGCGCCTGGTCGTCACGCGCGACCTGTCGGGCTTTACCGATCTCGGCGTTCGGGTGGTCCACGACCGGCTCCCGGCGCGCGGGCCGCTGACCGGCCTCCACGCCGGCCTCGAGGCGGCCACGACCGACCTGTGCCTCGTCGTCGCGTGCGACATGCCGCTGGTGCGCACCGACCTCCTGGCGCTGCTCGCGCGCGCCATCGGGCCGTTCGACGCGGCCGTGCCGTACGTCGGCGAGCCCGGCGTCCCGCCGTCGTCCAGCTTCACCACGGCCAAGGAAGCCGGCCTCCAGCCGCTCCTGGCGGCCTACCGGCGCAAGGTGCTGCCGTCCCTGGAGAAGCTGCTGCGCCACGGCTCGCTGCCGACGAGCGCCCTGGTGTCCGTGATCCGCGCGCGGATCGTGGCGCCCGAGGAGTGGCGCGCGGTCGATCCGGATGGCATGTCGTTCGTCAACGTCAATACGCCCGAGGACCTCACCGAGGCCGCTCGCCGCATCGGCGGCCTGCCGGGGCTGGCGGGGCGCGATTGAACCCGACCGCGCGCTGGGCGTTTGGTCTACGATTGACGCTTGGATCGTCCGCCGCTCGTCGTTGAAGGATCGATCATGCCCTGGCCGTCGCTGGTGCTCTGGATGAACGTGTTCCCCATGGCCGTCGTCGCCGGCCTGGCGCTGGCGCTGGCCACGTACTTTGCCGCCCGGCCGCGCGAGCGCCCCGGCTGGGCCGAGGTGCCGGCCGAAGGCTGGCGGATGCTGGCCGTCCTGGCGGCCGTGCCCGCGTTCCTGCTGGGCGCCGAGCTGGCGCTATGGGGCGGGCTGCTGGCCTGGCGGGCGCCGCTGGTCTTCACCGGGCTGTTCGAGCGCCTGGGGTGGATCCTGGCGCTCGCGTCCCCGATCCCGGTCGTGGCCTACCTGGTCTGGGAGCGCCGCCCGCTCCGCCGCCCGCTGCGCGCCTCCGCGGTGCTGGCGGTGGCCGCGCTGGTGCTCATCGCCATCCCGCCCATGGCCAGGGCGCGCGCGGTCCAGGCCATCGCCGAGCGGGCGCAGGCCGACCCGGCGGCGTTCGAGGAGCTGATGCAGCTGGTGGGCTTTCGCTACGTCGGGGCCGCCGATGCCCTGCCCGCGCTCGACGCGGCGCTGCCGCGCCCGGCCGACGCCCTGGCCTACGTGCTGGCCACCCGCGACGGCAGCGGAACCGCGTTCACGCGGGAGGTCAGCGCGCACCTCACCGCCCGCCTGTTCGCCAGCCTCGAGGCGCGCCCGGCGGAGCTCGGCGACGAGGCGGTGCCGGCGATCGGGTGGCTGACGGACGATGGCGGGGCCGTGCTCCGCGCCTACGCGCTGGTGGTGCCGGCGCTCCATGCTGAGGCCGTGGCCGGGCGCGTCGATCCGCAGGCCACGCTGGACGCCGCGCTGGCCGCGTCGAGCGCTGAGACGCGCATCGCGGTCCTTCGGGCAGCCTACGATGCCACCATGGGCGTGCCGCTGGAGGCCCAGCTGATCGCGTCGCTGGCCGCCCACCTGGACGCGCCCGAGCCGGTCGGCCCGCTGGCCACCCGCATGCTGCTGCGCGACGGCTCCAGCGCGGCGTTGCGCAACGTGGTCACGCGCTTCAACGACGAAGACGCGCCCGAGTGGATCCTCTTGCGCACGGACTGCCCGCGCCAGACCGCCGGCCTGGACCGCCTGGAGGACGACCCGGACGCCAGCGTGGCCAGCGGCGCGGCCGCGCTGCGCGGTTACGTGAGACAGTACTGCCGGCTTTCGTCGCGGACGCAGGGGTAGTTCAGCCGCTCACAAGCACGGCACCTCCCCCGCGATGGCCAGGTAGATCGCGTCGAGCATGGCGGCATCCGGCGCCTCGTAGTACGCGCCCGGATCGGCCACGCGTCGCAGCAGCGCCTCGCTGGCCGCCGTCCCCAGGCGTATGGCGTAGAGCAGCATCCCCTGGCGGCGCCCGCGCTCGGCCTCGCGCACCACGTCCTCGCCCGAGCCCTCGTGGATGCCGTCCGTGAGCAGGATGACCACCGGGCGGTTGCCCGGATGCCGTGCCGGGCTGACCAGCAGCAGGTCGATGGCCTCGCGCAGCGCCAGGTCCATCCGCGTGCCGGGTCCGAGCGCAAGCCCGTCGATGGCGGCGGCCAGCACCGCCGGGTTGCGCGAGAGGCCTCTGGCCACCATGGGCGAGCTGTTGAACCCGATGACGGCGGCCTGGTCGCGGGCCAGGTCGAGCTCCCCGACGAACGCCTTGGCCGCGCGCTTGGCGGCCGCGATGTTCTCGCCGGCCATGCTCGTCGACGCGTCGACGAGCAGGACGACGTCGACGTGGCCGGTGGTGGCCAGGCACTGGGCCTTGAGCGCGATGGGCAGGTAGATGGCCACCGGTTCGGGCGTTGGCGTCGCGCTCGGGGTGGGCGTGGACGTCGGCAGGACGACCTCGATCTCCGGCACCGGGTAGACAAGCTCGCGCTCGGCGCCGTCGAAGTCGGTGTAGCGCGCCACGGCCAAGCTGTTGACCGGCAGGATGCCGATGCGCGTCGGGCGGACGCGGTAGGTCAGGGTGAGGCCGGTGGCGGGCAGCAGCGAGCGGCCCCACGAGAGGCGCGCATCGCGCTCGACGGCCGCGGGGCGCGGCGATCCTGGCACGAGGTCGATGTCGGGCGCCATGGCGTCGTCGATGGTCAGGTTGCCGGCCATGCTGATGCCGGCGACGCGGAGGATGTGGGCGTAGATGGTGTAGAGCTGGGACGGGGACGGGTTGACCAGGTAGCGCTCCGGGCTTCCGACGGCGTCGGCCAACTCGGGCACATTGGACTCGACGATGACGAAGACGAGGATGCCCGCGTTGCGCGCGGCAACGAGGGCCTGCTGGACGGCGTCCACGCGGCCGCCACCGTCGATCATGGCGACGATCACTTGGAGGGCTTCGGGACGGGCGTCGGTGGCCAGCATGTCGATCGCGTCTCGGATGAGCCGAGCGCCGTCGCCGTACTCCCGGCCCGGCGCGTCGAGGTGTGCCAGGATGGGTGCGGGGTCGGTCGACAACGGGAAGCGCAGCGTTGCGCCCCCGCCGTCGCGGCCCGGCAGCTCGAAGATGGCCCCTGCACGATGGAGGGCGAAGTCGAGCTGGCCGAGCAGCGCGCGCGTCGTGGCGACGGCGAAGTAGGGCAGCATGCCCGCGCGATGGAAGGTGTCGGCGACCAGCACGATGTCGGCGCCGGTGGCCTCGCTGCGCGTCGGGCAGTCTGCGTGAAGCGTCAGGGTAACGCCGGCCGTGTTGCCGAGCACGACCTGGCGCGGACCGGCGGTCTTATCGCCACGGACCGTGCACTGGTACGCTGAGGGCGTGGGCGTCGGGCCGGGCTCGGCGGGCGGCGGCACCGGGCCTTCCTCGGGGCGGAAGGTGTGGACGGCCGATCCGTTGCGATCCGAGAGGTACAGCGTGCCGTTGGGCGCGATGGCCAGGTCGGCGGCGTCGATGGCGGTGCCGTTGGGCAGGACGGGGCGCCAGCGGGCCAGCAACTCACCGTCGTCCGCGTCGTGCACCTCGAGCGCGCCGTCGACCATGATGGCGACGACGACCGGCCGATCGGCCTGCCACGGGCCGGCGGCCACGTGAACGGGTCCGAGGACGCCGCCACCCGGCCAGACGGACTCGGGCTGGCCCGGCCCAGCAAAGCGTTGGACCCGGGCACCGCCCAGATCGGCCGTGAACAGCTTCCCTCCTGGACCGATGGTGACGTCGCTGGGCCACATCCCACGGGTCTGGCCCAGCGTCACGGTGGCCAACCCGGTGCCGGTGCCTGGATCGTACGCGCTGACCTCGCGCCGCTGGGGCCGCGTGGCATAGAGCACGCCGGTGCCCGCGGCGAGCCGCCCGCCCGCCGGGCAGTCGCACGGCACCGACCACTCCGGGAGGCCCGTGTGCACCGGCCCAAGGCGCGTGAGCGAGGAGGCCGCGATCATGACCTTGCCTTGCGACCCGGCGTAACGAAAGGCATCGGCGTTGACCACGAAGAGGCGCCCGGTCGCGTCGATGGCCACGTCGACGGCTTCCTGAGGGACGAGACGGCCGCTGCGGAGCCCAAGGCCCGCGTCGAGCTGGAGGGCGCGCGAGCCAGAGTGCCCGCAGTCGCTGTTGTTCACGATGGACGTCGATGCCGAGCAGTCGAGCACCGCAACACCGGCACCGGACGCCGAGACGGCTGGTGCGCCGCGCGACGCGGGTGTGTAACCGGGCCGTGGTTGGAACGGCGTGGCGAAGGCCGTGCTGAAGCTGAGCGACCGGAGCACCGCGTCCACATGACCCCAGGCGATGGCATGCATTGGAGCTGGCGTGAGGCTGTCGCCGACCAGCCCTGGCATGGTCGACGTCAGGGCGACCCGGTCGGCGCTGGCATCCAGCGCCCACGGCCAATCCAGGTTCGTCGGACCCGGTACGTCGAGCGCTGCCACGGTGCGCTCCGCGGCAAGCGTTCCATCCGCCGGCACGTCGACGAGCAGCGCGGCGTCGGGTGCGGCCGGATCGGGCGGCGCCAGGAGCAGCGTGAAGCCCTCGGGCTCGCGGCGCGCGACGGCCACGGGCGAGACCGTCATGGCCACGTCGCCGACGTGCGCGCCGTCGAGGGCGTAGAGCGCCACGCGACTTCCCGTGACGCCGCGCATCAGCAGCGCCAACCGATCGCCGCTGGCGGCCAGGCTGGCCAGCGAGGCGGCCGGGTATTGGACCGGCAGCGCCGTCACCGTGCCGGTCGCCGGGTCGACGCGGTGGATTGACCGGTCAGCCGCCACGAACAGCTGGCCGCTCTCCGCATGCCAGGCGATGTCGCCGAGTTGCCAGAACGGCAGCGCGTGCAGGGTCCGCTCGTCGGCGCCGGCGAGGTCGCGCCGTTCGAGCCAGACGGTCTCGGGCACTGGTGTAACGCGGGGTGGGAACGCCCACCGCTGCCACAGGACGTAGGCGACGTCGAGCGCGGGATCCACCGCTACCCGCATGGGCACGATGACGGCGTCGGTCCCGGTGACGGCAGTGCTGGCGGGCGCGTCCCAGCGGTCCGCGAGCTGGCCGGAGTCTTCGTAGACCTGGACCTGATTGATCCTGCCATCGGCGAGCAGCACGGACTCGGCGCCCAGCGCGATGTCGAGAGGCCGCGCCGCAGCCGGCGGCGGCGTCCACGTGGACTCGTAGGCATAGGGCGGCGCGAACTGGAGCGCGGCGCTCGCCCCGCCCACCGGCGGCGGGACAGGGCGGGCGGTCTGCGGCGCGGCCAGCGCGGCCAACGCCGGAAGGCCGATGGTTGCGACCAGGCCGAGCGCGAGATGCGCGGCGCGACGTCGTCCGTCGGCGCGATGTGAGAGGCTGGACAGCTGGGTGGCGGTGGCAGATCCCATGTGCATCGGAGCGCTCCGAGGTGTGATCGCGCGGCTGGATGAGGAGGTGGCCTTGATAACAGGCCTCGCTCGACGAAACTGACACGCGTGAGGCCGGCCAGGTTCGCAATGGTCTGGCGGTGTATGTGGGCGCGCAACGCCTCAAGCGTGCGGCCGCGGTTGCGCGGACTTTCGTTCCGCGAACGCACGACGATCATGCTTGGCATGGATCGATGCCCGCGATCTCTTGGTTGCTGTCAAGCGGGCTGCGGACGATGACCGCGCACCCACGCCCTGCCGCGTCTCGCGCCGCATGCTGGCGGTTCCCTGGTGGCGCGTCGCGTGAGAGGTTGTCCGCTCGTTAGCCATTCGCCGCGAGTCGTTGCGGTCCATATTGCTACTCCCGGGTAAGGATCGGCAGGATGATGCTCGACGGCTGTGAAGTCGGTGTCTCGGTTGCGTCGGGCGCCAACGTGGCCGTCGGCGCGACCACCTCGATGACCGGCGCCGGGATGTGGATTGCGCGCTCGCTGCCGTCGAAGTCCGTGTAGCGCGCGATGGTCGCGCCACCGATCGCGACGCGCCCGGTGTGATTTGGGACGACGCGGTACGTGAGCGTCATGCCATCGGTGGGGATCAAGGCGCTGCCCCACGTCAGCAGGCGGTCGCCCGCGAGGCCCAGCGGTTGCGCCGAGCCGGCAACGTAGTCGACTTCCGGTCCGAGCCAATCATTGATGACCACGTTGCCGGCTTGGCTGATCCCGGCCGTCCGGAGGATGTCGCGGTACAGCGCCAACACCTCGGAGGACGATGGGTTGACGAGGTAGCGATCTGGGCTGCCTGCGGCGCCAGCCAACTCCGCCGAATGACGCTCGGTGACCAGGTACGTGGCGATGCCGGCGTCGCGGGCCTTGGCGAGCGCTGCGACCGTGAGGTCGATCGCAGCGGGATCGAGCATGGCCACGATCACGGGCAGCGCGTCGGGACGGCGCGTGCTGGCCAGCATCGCCACGGCGTCGTCGATCCGACTGTACCATCGGTTGTCGCTCGTGACGTTTCCACGAATGGCTGCCAGGATCGCCGTCGGATCCGACGCGAGTGGGTACGACTCGGACTTCTCGTCGCTGCCCGCGGCTGCGACGAGCACTGCTCCGAAGCGATTGCCCGAGTCGTCGACCTGAGTTAGCAGGGTTCGCGCGGTCGTCGCGGCGTAGGCGGGAATCGAGCCAAGACGGTTGTACCGCGAGATCACCAGGACGATGTCGGCGCTGGACAGCGTGCCGTGAGAATGGCAGTCGGCCTGAAGGGACAGCGTGACGACGACCGTCGCGCCGAGCACGACGCGCGCCGGCCCTGCGTCCTTGGCCCCGCGAATGCTGCAGGCCTCCGTGCTTGGCGTCGGTGCGGGTAGGGCTCCACGGGGCAGCGCGTCGGGCTCGACAGCTGGCCGAAACAGGTGCACCGCGCGAAGATCGGGATCCGCCAGGAACAGCGTGCCGTCAGATCTCATCGCGACGTCGCTCGCTCGGAAGGTGCCGCCATCGGGCCGAGTCGGTTGCCAGCGAGCCAGCAGCACGCCGTCGCTGGCGTCCCGCATCGTCAAGCGGCCGTCGGTCATCAGGGCGACGACGACGGGCCGTCCGTGCTGCCATGGGCCAGCGGCAAGGCGCTCCGGACCGCTGCCCGATGGGCCACGCCACACCGCGTCGGGCCCTCCGAGGGCATCGAACCGTTGAGTCCTTCCGGCTCCGGTGTCCGCCGTGAACCTTACGCCACCCGGTTCGAGGGCGACGTCACCGGGCCACAGCCCGCGCGGCTCGCCAAGCGTGGCCCTCGAAACGGCCAGACCGCTGCCCAGGTCGAACGCGGCGACCTCCCGGCGTTCCGGCCGCGCGACGTGTACGGCGCCGGGACCTGTGGCAGCGCGCGCCCCTCCCGGGCACTCGCAGGGTGTCGACCAGAGTGGCCGGCCGGCGTGAAGCGGACCGAGCCGCTGAATCTCCGAGAACGCTCGGATCCTGACCGACGTCGGGCTACCCAGGGTTCTGGACTCCGCCGTGATGACTGTCACGCCCCCCGCGGCGTCGAGCGCCACGTCGACCGCCTGCGACGGCGCCGGCCATGCGCCCTTGAGCCGAAGATCGCGATCCAAGAGGATGCTGCGGGAGCGCTCGTGACCGCAATCGCCGATCAACGGCATAGCACGGATCCCAGAACAGTCGAGGACGATCAACCCAGCGTCAGAGGCAGCAATGTTCAGGGTGCCGCGTGGCTGCTCGGGCCTTGGACAACACAGCGCGTGCGGCGCGCCGACACTGTCCGCAAGAGTCATCGTCCGAAGCGCCAGATCGCGATCACCCCATGCGAAGGCGGGCAAGTGCCCCGGTCGGAGCCCGGTACCGACAGACGCAGGGATCGCTGCGGTCATGGCCACGCGATCGCCCTGCAGCGCCAGCGCCCACGGCCAGTCCAGCGCAGGCAGCGCCGGAACGTCCAGCGTGCCGACCGTGGTCGTCCGGCTCGTCGATCCGTCGGCGCGGACATCGACGAGCATGGGCGATCCAGATGCCGTGGGATCTGGATACGAGAGCAGCGCGACGAAGCCGTCCCCCATGCCCCGGGCCACAGCGACCGGTTCGGAAGGGAGATCGACATCGCCGACTTTGCGGCCCGCGAGGTCGAAGAGGACCATGGGCCGTCCAGCGAGGCGCTCGACCAGCGCCAGGCGATCTGCGCTGGCGGCCAGACTGACCAGGACGAAGGGCGTGTACTGGGCTGACAACGAGGTGACCGCACCGGTCGCAGGGTCGATGCGGTGGATGGCGCCATCGGCCGCCACGAAGATGTGCCTGCTCTCGTCGTGCCATGCCAGGTCGCCGATCTCCCGGAACGGGAGCGCCACCTCGCTCCGAACCGCTGCAGTCGTCAAGCTCCGACGCTCCAGCCACATGCCGTCGAGCGGAGTACCCGGCGCCGGGTTTACGAACTTCCTCCGCCAAAGGATGTAGGCATCGCCGCTGGAATGGTCGACGGCGAGGCGCAACGGGGCGCCACCCGCCGTCGTCTCGGCATTGCTGACGGGCGGATCCCAGCGGTCGACGATCATCCCAGCATCGTCGAAGACGAGGACCTGATGGCTCGTTCCGTCGGCGACGAGCAGGGTGCCATCGAACAGCGCGACGTCGAGTGGCCTTGTGGCCGCTGGTGGCAGCGTCCACGTCCGTTCGTGGGTGTAAGGCGCGATACCGTGGTCCGCTGCGTCAAGGGCGGAAGCTGCCGGCGCCGCGTGCGGTGCGGCGAGCGCGGTCAACGCGAGGACCGCCGCGAACACCACGGCAAGCCGGGCAGCGTGGAGGCATCGGGCCCACGCGCGGTGTCGTGGCCTGACCGTCACGGCGATGTCGTCAGCAGGCGCGTGGGTCAAAGCAGGCCTCCTGGTGGCGCTCTAAGGTCGACAAATCATGCTTCGAAAGTATGACGATCATGCTTGGCGTGAATAATCCACACGGTTGGCCGCCGCTCTCTGCGGCGCAATCACTGCAGCCACGCCGCTCACAAGCACGGCACCTCTCCCGCGATGTCCCGGTAGATCCGCTCGAGGTCGGCGGGGCCGGGCGCCTCGAAGTACCCATCGCGATCGGCGACTCGGCGCAGCAGCGCTTCGCTGGCCGCCGTGCCCAGTCGGATCGCGTAGAGCTTCATCCCATGCCGCCGCCCACGCTCGGCCTCGCGCACCACGTCCTCGCCATCGCCCTCGTGGATCCCGTCCGTCAAGAGGATGACCACGGGCCGGTTGGCCGGCCTTCGCACGGGGCTGACCAGCAGCAGGTCGATGGCCTCGCGCAGCGCCAGGTCCACCCGCGTCCCCGGCGCCAGCGCCAGCGCATCGATGGCGGCCGACAACCTCGCCGGGTCGCGGGAGAGGCCGATGGCCACGTTGGGCGCGCTGTTGAACCCGATCACCGCCGCCTGGTCGCGCGCCAGGTCGAGCGCGCCGACGAACGCCTTGGCCGCGCGCTTGGCGGCCGCGATGTTCTCGCCGGCCATGCTCGTCGACGCGTCGACGAGCAGGACCACGTCCACGTGGCCGGTGGTGGCCAGGCACTGGGCCTTGAGGGCGATGGGCAGGTAGATGGCCACCGGTTCGGGCGTTGGCGTGGCGCTGGGGGTGGGCGTGGCCGTGGGCATCACGACCTCGATCTCCGGCACCGGGTAGACCAGCTCGCGCTCGGCGCCGTCGAAGTCGGTGTAGCGCGCCACGGCCACCTCGTTGACCGGGAGGATGCCTAGGCGCGTCGGGCGGACGCGGTAGGTCACGGTGAGGCCGGTAGCCGGCAGAAGCGAGCGGCCCCACGAGAGCCGCGCGTCGCGCTCGACGGCAGCGGGGCGCGCCGAGCCGGGCAGGTAGTCGATGTCCGGGGCCATGACGTCGTCGATGGTCAGGTTGCCGGCCATGCTGATGCCGGCGACGCGTAAGATGTTGGCGTAGATGGTGTGGAGCAGCGCGGGCGATGGGTTGACCAGGTAGCGCTCGGGGCTCCCGACGGCCGCCGCCAACTCGGGGATGCCGCGGTCGACGACGACGTAGACGAGGATACCCGCGTTGAGCGCGGCCACCATGGCCTGCGCGGCGCTGGCATCGCGCTCGGGTTGCGCGGGGCCGCGCTCGGCGACGACGACGATGACGGGCAGCGCATCGGGTCGACCCTCCGCGGTCAGCATGGCCGCGGCTTCCGCGATGAGCAGGGCGAGGTTGGGGCCGGAGGGCTCGTTCGATGCCAGGCGGGCGAGGATCGGCGCGGGGTCTGCCGCCAGCGGGATGCGCTCCACCTCGTCGATCGTCCGATAGCGCCCGAAGACCGCGCCCGCGCGGTGGAGGGCCACGTCGAGCTGCGCCAGCAGGGTCCGCGCGACCCCAACCAGGAAGTAGGACAGCGATGCCGACGTTGATCGAGCCGACGACGAGCCGATGACCAGCACGATGTCGGCGCCCGAGACGTCGCTGCGCGTCGGGCAGTCCGCGTGCAGCGTGAGCGTGACGCCGGCCGTTTCGCCGAGGACGACCCGGCGTGGGCCGGCGGTCTTGCCGCCGCGGACAGCGCATTGGTAGGCGGACGGCGTCGGCGTCGGGCCGGGCTCGGCGGGCGGCGCCACCGGGCCGTCCTCGGGGCGGAAGACGTGGATGGCCGGCCCGTTGCGGTCCGACAGGTACAGCGTGCCCTCGGGTGCGATGGCCACGTCGGCCGTGTCGATGGCGGTGCCGTCGGGCAGGACGGGACGCCAGCGGGCCAGCAGCTCGCCGTCCTGCGCATCGTGCACCTCCAGCGCGCCGTCGACCATGAGCGCGACGACGACCGGCCGGCCGTCCTGCCAGGGACCGGCGGTCACGCGGACGGGGCCGAGGGCGCCGCCGCCCGGCCAGACGGCCTCGGGTTGGCCGGGGCCCGCGAAGCGCTGGACCTGCGCTCCGGACAGGTCGGCGGTGAACAGCCGGCTGCCCGGGCCGAGCGCGACGTCGCTGGGCCACAGCCCGCGGGGCTGGCCGAGGGCTACGTTGGCCACCGCGACGCCGGTCCCGGGATCGTGTGCGACCACCTGGCGCTGATCGGGCTGCGCCGCGTAGACCACGCCAGAACCTGCGGCAACACGCCCGCCTGCCGGGCAGTCGCACGGCATCGACCAGGCCGGCAGGCCGCTGTGCACCGGCCCGAGCCGCTGGACCCCAGCCGTCGCTGTGACCACGCGTTGCCGCGAGGGTCCTTGTGACGCATAGCCGTGAGCGGATGCCACGAACATCCGGCCGGCCCCGTCCAGGGCGACGTCGATCGCCTCCGGAGGCGCGGGCCGCGCGGTGCGCAGCACGAGGTCGGGACCGAGATGGAGGACGCGCGAGCCGGTGCGGCCGCAGTCGCCGGCCGAGAGTGGGCCCAGGTCCGCCGAGCAGTCGAGCACGGCCAGGCCGCTCGCGGACGCCGCGACCGAAGGCGCACCCCGCCGCCGCTCCAGGCCAGCGGTCAGCGGCTGGAACGGCCCATCGACGAGCGGGCCGAGGCCGAGCGGCCGCAGCCGACCGCTGCGGTCGCCCCACGCCACGGCGTGCACACGCGCCGACGTCAGGCGCTCGCCGGCGACGATCGACAGCGCCGTCGTCAGCGCCACGCGGCCCTGATGCGCGTCCAGCGCCCACGGCCACAGGGTGTCGGGCGGCCCTGGCACGTCCAGCGCGCCGGCCGTGGTGGTGGTGCTCACGGTCCCGCCCGGCGCGAGGTCGACCAGGACCCCGGCGTCCGCATGAGCCGGGCGCTCCGGGGCGACGAGCAGCGCGACGCCGTCGGACGCGCCGCGCGCCACGGCCAGCGGCTGGACGAGCAGCGTGGGCGAGCCCGCGTCGCCGCCGTCCAGGGTGTGGAAGGTGAGGAGCGCGTCGTCCGCCCCGATCCGGCCCCGCACGAGCAGCGCCAGCCGGTCCTCACCGGCCGCCAGGCTGGCCAGCGCGCCGACCTGGTACCGGACGGGCAGCGCGCTCGCGGCGCCGGTCGCCGGGTCGACGCGATGGAGCGCTCCATCGGCCGCTACGAACAGCTGTCCGCTCTCCGCGTGCCAGGCGATGTCGCCGAGCTGCTGGAACGGCAGCGCGTGGAGCGCGGGCGGCAGGACCCCGGCGAGGTCGCGCCGCTCGAACCAGACCGATTGGGCTACCGGTTCGGCCTCGCGTGGCAGCGCCCAACGCTGCCAGAGCACGTAGGCCTCGCCAGCGGCGTGGTCCACCGCCACGCGCATTGGGACGACGACCGCCTCGGTGCCGGTGACGGCGATGCTCGAGGGCGCGCCCCAGCGGTCCGCCGGTCGGCCCGTCGCGTCGTAGACGTGGACCTGGTGGCTCGCGGCATCGGCGAGGAGCATCCCCTCGCCGGTAAGCGCGACGTCCAGCGGCTGGCTGGCGGCCGGCGGCGGCGACCATGTGGCGTCGTAGGCGTAGGGCGGCGCGAGCTGGAGCGCAGCGCTGGCGCCGACGGGCGGGAGAGAGACGTGGCGGGTGGTCGAAGGGGCCGCTTGTGTCGCTAGACCAACCAGCGCCGGGAGCCCCACGACCGCGGCGACCAAGGCGAGGCCGGGGGCGAGCCAGGCGGCCCGGATTGGTCGGGAGGGGACGCGGCGAGCGGCGCGGAGGGCGACGTGTTGGGCGCGCAGCCACGGGGCATGCCGGCTCGTCGAGGGACTTGCCTTGGCCATCGTTCGACCTCCATTCGCGTGCGGGGCCGGGTTGCCTGGGCCTAGATCGAGAACACCCGAGCCCGCCGATACGGACACCCGACTGCGCGCGGTGGTTCGCGTCGGCCGCCGAGCCGGCTCGCCCCAATGCTCAGTCCTGGGATACTATTACCGGACTGAGTATTCCAACGGAGCGATCACCATGGATCAGGACGCGGCACGGGCGCCAATCGAGGCCTTTGTCGACTCGGGCGTGGAGCACCCGACGCTAGGGCTCGTCTACGGCCGGCGCCGCATCGGCAAGTCGACGCTGCTGGCGTCGATGGCGGCCCAGCGGAAGGGCTTCTACTGGGAGGCCACCCGCGGGGAAGCGGCCATCCACCTGGCGCGCCTGGGCGAAGCACTCGGCGCGCACCTGGGCGTCGGCCGATTGTCGCTGGACACCTGGGAGGAGGCGCTGCGGAGCCTGCTCCGCCTGGGCGAACAGTCCGCGGTGCCCCTGGTGCTCGACGAGTTCGGCTACCTGCTGGAGGCTGACCGCGGCCTCGACTCCCAGGTGGCCAGCGCGCTCGGGCCGGGAGCCCGGCGCCCCGGCGCGGGACGGGCGCGGCTGATCCTGTGCGGGTCCGCCATGGCCATGATGGGTTCCCTGACGGCCGGCCAGGCGCCGCTGCGCGGACGTGCCGGCATGGAGCTGGTCATGCAGCCGTTCGGATACCGTGCGGCGGCCCGGCTGCTGGGCGCTGATGCACCGCTCGACCTGGCCGCGCGCCTCTACGCGGCGATCGGTGGCGTGATCGGGTACTACACCGACATGGTGGATCACGACCTGCCAACAGGCAACGACGACTTCGACCGGTGGGTCGCCGCGCGCCTCCTCTCACCCGCAGCGACGCTCCACCACGAGGCGACGACCCTCCTGGCGGAGGACCCGACGCTGGCCGCGTCCAGCGCAGCCGTCCATCACAGCATCCTGGGCTCTATAGCCAACGGCTCGGTGACCGCCGGCACCATCGCCAACCGGCTGCGACGCTCCGTGCCCAGCCTCGACCCGGCGCTAAAGCGCCTGGTCGCCGCCGGGTTCGTGGTTCGCCACGAGGACCCCATCCGATCCCAGCGCCCGACCTACGCCCTAGCCGACCCGTTTCTCCAGTTCCACTACGCCGTGCTGGAACCCAACGCCGCCGTCCTCCGCGACCGAAACCCGAGCGACTCCTGGCCGGGCCGCTTGTCCTCCGCGTTCGATGCGCGGGTGAGGGGCCCCGTATTCGAGGAGCAGGCCCGAATCTGGATTCGGCGCCATGCCAGCCAGGAGACGCTCGGCGGCCGCGCCGACTTCGTGGGGCCCTCGAGCACGGTGGTCGGCGGAACGGAGCGGCAGCTGGACGCCATCGTGGCCAGCGCGGATGATCCCTATGCGTTGCCGTCCGAACGCACCGTGCTCGCCATCGGCGAGGCGAAGGCGGGCCAGACCGCCGCCACGGAGCACCTGCGCGCGCTGGAGGACGCCCGCCGGGCGCTGGGCGCCCGGGCCGCCAGCGCGCGGCTGCTGCTGTTCGCTCAGGCGTTCGCACGCGAGCTGCAGGCCGCGGTCGCAAGCCGGAGCGATGTCGAGTTGGTGGATCTGGACCGGCTGTACGGCGGCGCCTGACGCCCGCCTCTAACCCGCCGCCCCCCAACCGTGTCACACTGAGCGCGGCGGCCGAGACCACGGTCGGTTCGCCGGGGACGGGCGCGTGTTGGAACCGACGGTGGCGATGGGCAGCGGCCGCGAGGCTGCAGCGTCACGCGGCGCGTGGTCGACGGGCCAGGCCCACGGCGATGGCGATGCCAGCGAACACGACCAAGCCGGCGGCGATGGCGATGCCACTGGGCGCGACCAAGCCCGCGGCGACGGCAGTGCCCGGCCGCGGGACGGTGCGCACGACGACCCCGATGCCGAATGGGCCGTGCGCGCGGCGCGCGGCGAGCCCGGGGCGTTCGGGCGGATCTACGAGCGGCATGTCGACGCCGTCTACCGCTACGTGCACTTCCGCGTCCGCGACGCGGCGCTGGCCCAGGATCTGACGCACGACGTGTTCGTCCGCGCGCTGGACGGCGTGCGTGGGCTGCGCGAGCCGGGCCGGGTGGCCGGCTGGCTGTTGCGAATCGCGCACAACCAGGTGGCCAACCACTGGCGCTGGCGCGACGCGCGACCGGAAGATCGGGCGAGGGATCGCGAAAGTGACCTGGCCGGCGCGCGCGCGGCGCCCGGTCCCGGGCGCGCCTTCGACGGCGCCGAGGCGCGCGTCGACGCCGAGCGGGCCTTGGCCGCGGCCACGGCGCTGACCGACCTCCAGCGCGAGGTCGTGGCGCTCCGCTTCGTGGCCGGCCTGAGCCTCGAGGAGACCGCGACCGCCATGGGCCGGAGCGTGAACGCGGTGAAGAACCTGCAGCACCATGCGCTGCGCGGCCTGCGCGACCGGCTTGCCGGCGGCGTCGGCGAAGGCGGCGAGGAGGACGACCATGAACGCGGATCGCACTAACGGGGCAGGTCCGGTGGGAGAACCCGCGGCTCGCCGCGCGCCCATTGACGCCAGCGTCGTGACAGCGGAGGATCTCGCGGACAGCCTGGCGCGCCTCGAGGCCGGCGAAGCGCTCGCCGACGTGGTCGCGCGCCATCCCGGCGCGCGGGGCGACCTTGCCGGGCTCTTGGACGCCGCGGACGCCATGCGTCGCCTACCACCGGACGGTGCGCCCGAAGCGTTCCGCGCCGCTCTAGCGGCCGAGCTCGCGGCGCTCGAAGCGGAGCGCGGGGTCGGGCGGGCCAGCGCGGCGTTCGAGGACGCGCACGCGGTGGGGTGGGCCAGCGCGGCGTTCGAGCAGGTGCACGCGGTCGGGCACCAGAGCCGGCCGGTCGTCGTGCCGTTCGCAGGACCGCGCGGCGCTGCGGCCATGCGGCGCGCGCTGGTCGCGGCTGCGATGGTCGCCATGGCTGTGGTCAGCGCCGGGCTGGTCTGGGCGGCTTCGACGGGCCGCTTGGGGAGCGCGCCACGGGCGGCAACGCCCGAAGCGGCGAGGGCGGTGGAGGCGCGCGGCGCGGGTGAGTGGGCTTTCGCGACGCCCGCGCTGCCGATCCGGCGCGCGGGCGCGGCCTCCAGCGTCGGGCAGGGCGCCGGCGAAGCCCGCGACGACACCGGCGAGCGCGACGCTGCGAGGCGCGCTCGCACACGCAGCGGTCTCAAGCCGGAGGCGATCGATCCGCGCTGGCCGTGGGGAGCGATCGACGATTCGCTCGCAGTGGTGGCGCCATGGGACCTCGGATACGCGACGCCGGTCGATGGAGCGGTCCCACCGATGATCGAGCCTGCTGAGCTTGGATCGTCCCCACCGCCCGTCGTCGAGCCGGCGCCGATCGGACCGCCGGGTGGCGAGCCCGAGCCGACGGCCGCGACGCCTGCCCCCCCGCTCCCGATCGTCGAGCCCACGCGGGCGGCGACAGCTCCGCCCACCGCGGCGGCGACCGCCATGGCGTCGCCCACGCCGGCCGGTCCGACGCAAGAGCCCACCGAGGATCCGACGCCGGCCCCCACGAGCTACCCATGGCCCACGCTCGCGCCGGGCAGCGCGTCGCTGGCCGGCGCGCTCCGCATCGACGACGGGGCGGGCGGCCGCCCGCTGACCGGCGCCACCGTGCGGCTGCACGTGGTCGATGCGGCGTTCCCGCCGGCCGGCTGCGACGCAAGCCTGGCTCCTCCCGCGGCATCGACCACCACGACCGACTTGGAGGGCCGCTTCGCCTTCGACGGCCTCGGCGCCGGCCGCTACATCGTCTCGGCGCTTGACGCGTGCGTCGACGGCGCGTTTTGGAACGGCCTCGGCGCCGCGGACGTGGTCGCGGATGCCTGCGGCGCGCTGGTCATCCCGCTGGCCGACGGCCAGGCGGCTGGCAGCGCCAACATTGCCGTGCCGGCCGCCGCCGCCGAGCGGTGCCCAGCTCTAACCCGCTGAAGGGGCCGCGTGTCCAATGCAGCGAGCGCCGGGTCGCCGGCAGCCGAACCAGGAGGGACCCCATGACCCGCATCACCCCGACGTCGAACACGCCCCACACGGACACTCGCGGCGGCCCGGCGCTCCGACTCAGTCGGCCGCGTTCAGCAACCTGGCTTGCGGTGTTTGCCGCCGCCCTGGCGATCGGCCTCGCCGCCGGCCTGGCCGGCCCGCGAGGCGACGCGACGGCGCGCGCCCAGGAGCCGGCGACGACCGCGATGCGGTCGGGCGACGTCGGCCACGTCGTAGCCCTGCCGCTGCTCGCGGCCTCCGAGCTCGGCGGCGCGACGTGCGAGCCACGCGTCACCGTCCAGTCGCTCGGCGACCAGCCGGCGCGGGGGGTCGTGGTGGTGTGGGACCGTCAGTCGCTTGGTACGTGCGAAGGCTGCTTCGGGCCGGCGCGCGTCGCATGCACCGGCCTCCTGGCGCCCGGCCAGTCGTGGTCGCTGGGCGCGGCCGAGCTCGGCGCGGCGGCGCGGTCCGCGATGGTCGTCGGCTGGGCGGGCGACGACCCGTGCGCGGCCCTGGCGGCGGAGATCGTCGGCCAGTGCGACGGGTGGCCCGCGTTCCTCGCCCGGTACGCCGCTGGATCGCCGTTCCCCGGCGGAGGGCCGGCAGGCGCCGCGGCGCCGATAGCGGCCACGGTCGACCGGGTCTGCGACGGCGTCGGCGCGTTCGGTCCCGGGCACTCGGCGTACGCCGGCGCGGCGCGCGGCATCGCCGAGGTCGCGGAGCCGCCGTCGCGGACGGAGCTGGCGCTGCCGGTACTGACGCAGGGCACTTCCGGCGTCGTCGACACCGCCTGGGTGCAGAACACGGGTACAGAGTGCGTCACCGTAATCCCGCGCGTCAAAGCGTACGACGACGTGGTGCGCCTAGTCGAATGCACCCCGATCGTGCTGGCGCCGGGCGAGACGGCCATGCTCGACCTGGATTGGTGCGCCGTCGAGGGCACTGGGACCTACGTTGCCTGGCTCACCGCCGATGGCCCAATCGCCGCGGTGGTCGAGCGTCGTGAGGGCGCAGGGAGGGCCGCGTGGAACGCGGTCGACGTGCCGGAGACGCCCGAGGACGGCGCCACGACGCTCTTCGCGCCGCTCGTGCGCGACTCGTACCAAGGTTGGGACACCGTGGTCTACGCGTTCAACGCGGACGTGGCCACGTCGGTGAAAGCAAAGGTGTACTTCCTCGATCGATCGGGCGGCATCCAGACGACGATGGTCGACTGGGTCCACCCGCACACCGTCCAGGCCTTCAAGATGCCGATCATAGACGCGCTCGATGGCAACTGGACCGGCAGCGTGCGCGTCCAATCCCTCCCGCCCCTGGAGGACTCGACGGCTCGACCACCGGCCATCGTCGGCGCTGTGGTCATGACCCGTTGGGCGGAGACCTCGCGCAACACGGTCATCTCGGCGGCCGCCGAGCCGCTTCTTCCGGCGGACCGCGGCTTTCTGTGGCCCGAGGAAGTCGGCGCCGGCGGGCTCGAGAGCGGCGTGGGCCTGATCGCGATCCCGGAGGTGATGCGGCTTGCCGATGACGGTCGCGTGGAGGCGTCGGATCTGGCCATCACGAACCTCGTCGCCAAACCGGGCTTCACCGACATCGCCGTGTTCTTCCACGACGCTAGCGGGTTGGTGGACGTCGTATGCATGCGGCTGAACGAGCGAGCCGTCGACCGGATCGAGGTCGGCAACCTCGGCTTTCTCGGCAACGCCTACCGTGGCAGCGCAGTCATCAGCGCCGTCTCCTGGTCGCACGACGTCTACAACGGCAACGGCCAATGGCAGCGCAACGTCGTCGGCCTGGCCGCGACCGCGGAGCGCCGCAATGGCGCGGTGGCCGATGCCGGCGGCGACGCGTTGGCGCTGGTCGGTGCAGTGCCGTTGGCCGGTCCTGATCGCGCGCTCTTCGCCGGTACGCTGGAGCAGCCGTGCCAGGTCCCGACGCCCGGCACGCCGCGCCCGACGCCCCAGCCGACCGTCTCGTCGCTGCCGCCGCCGCGCAACACCGCGACCCTGGTGCCGCCCCCCTCCGGCCCCACGCCGACGCCCGACCCCGATCCGGCGCGCCGCCATGACGCGGTGACCTGGCTGCCGCGCGTAGCCGGCGACGAGGCGGGCTGCGACCCGTGGCTCCACGTCAACAACCTGGGTGGCGAGCCGGCCAAGGCCATCCTCATGGTGTGGGGCGAACCGGGCGAGTGCGGGGACATGTCGAACGGGCCGATGAAGGTGGAGTGCTCGGGCCTGATCCGGCCGGGCAACACGTGGGCCTTCATCGGCGCCCAGGTGCCGTACGGCGCCCGCAGCGGCCTGATCCTGGGCGTCAGCACGCGCAAGCTGAGCGAGATCGGGATCACCTCGCAGCCCGATGACATCGTCGCCGACTACCTCTGCGAGAGCCTCTTCTTCGGCGTCATCGGCGACGCGTTCGACTACCTGCAGTTCCGATCCGCCATCGAGACGGGCGGCCTGTTCGCCGACCTCCCGATGGACCGCGTGCTCTTCGGCCCGATGGTGGTCACCATCGAGTCGCGTTGCCTCCGCGACGCGTCCGATCCCCAGTCGCGGGGCTTGGTCGACGCCACGACCGGGATCCCCGGCGACCGCCTCGGCCGCCCGGACGGCGCGACCGGGCGCTGGCGGTACGATCTTCCGCTTCTGCACGACATGCCGGTGGGTCTCCCGACATGGCCCCCCAGCGAAGTGTGGCTGCAGAACACCGGACTGGAATGTGCCACGGTCGTCGTCCGGTGGCGCGGCCACGCGGACTGCGGCGCGCCTCAGAGCCAGACGCTCGACATCGCCCCCGGCGAGTCGGGACGGTTCCTGCCGATGCTCGGACCTGCGACGTGGGGCGGCGGCTGGGTGGAGAGCACGCAGCCGCTGGCCGTGCAGGTTATGGTCGACTACGCGACCGGGCGGGCCGTGTACAACGCGCCCGCGGCGGCGGCGGGGCTGGCGGAAGTGGACGTCGTGGCGTACGCGCCGCTGGTGTACAACGGCTACCGAAGTTGGTCGACCCGGCTCCACATCCAGAACCGCAGCGCCGACACCGAGGCGCGCGTCCTCATCGAGGTCCTCAACCGGTCTGGCAACGTCGTGGCCACGACCGTTCATTCGATCTGCCCGAACGGCACAGACGCGGTTGCCCTCGAGTCGATCAGCGGCATCCCATCCAATTGGGTTGGCTCGGTCCGGTTGACCAGCACGCGCTGGTTCTCGGCATCCGATCCCGAGGCGGTGCTACCAGAGATCGCAGGCGTCGTCGAGCTCGTGCGGAGCGGGCCGGTCGCTGGCGACACGGCGGACATCTCGGAGGTGGCCGTCTACCCGTTGTTGGCAGCCTCTGCCGGCTTCGCGCCCAAGGCCGAGGGCGACTCGTGGGCCGGCGACGGGTCGGACGACGGCGCCAAGGTCCTGGCCCTTGGTGCCATGGTGAAGGCCGGCGGCCGGGAGACGGCCACGTCCCAGATCGTCGTCGCCAACCTCGTCGCCAAGCCTGGGTTCACCGACGTCGTGTTCTACTTCTACGACCAGAACGGCCTGCTCGATTACATCTGCCACAAGCTCGTCGCGAACGAGGTCGAGTTCATCGACCTGCAGACGTGGGGCTATATCAACCCGGGCTTCAAGGGCTCTGCCCTGGTCAGCGCTATGTTCTGGCAGCACGACGTCTACGACGCCGAGGGCGAGTGGGCGGCCAACCTCGTCGGGCTCGGCGCCGTGACCCTTCATACGCCGGCGGAAACCTCCGAGGGTTTCAATCGAACCGATCACGACGGCCCCGGCGACACGTCCAGCGCGTGGCTCGGCGTGCCGCTGGGGCTCGGCGCCGATCCCGGCTCGCCGATTCTGCCGCTCGAAATGGTGATCCCGCCGCTCTGCGGCACCGGCCCCCCGTCCGAGCGCGTCACGCCGACCGCCGGGCCTCCGATGGTTGCCCAGATCTTCCTCCCCGGCACCGTAAGCCAGGCCCCGATCGTCCCCGCGCCGTACGACGAGACGCCGACGACCGCACCGCCGACGGCCACCGACGATAGCTACATCACCCACACGCCCGGTCCAACCAACACGCCCGCGCCCACGCCCACGCAGATCGCGTTCGAGGATCTCGGGCCGTCGGTGGTGCACCTGCCCGCGTTCCACTACCAGGGCGAACGGGACACATGCGACGCCACCGTCACCGTCCAGAGCGTTGGCGACGAGCCGACCTTCGCCGCGCTTGTCGTCTGGAGTGAGCGTGGACGGTGCACCCCGAGTGCAGCAGGACCAATGAAGGTCGAGTGCTCTGGGCTGATAAGGCCCGGCAGCGCCTGGCACTTCACGGTGGCCCAGATTCCATCCGGCACCAACAGCGGCGCAGTTTACTCCTTCAACGCACGCAAGCTCAGCGACATCGGCGTCACGGGCAGAGAGGATGACATCGTCGGCTACTACCTGTGCGAGAACTTGTTCTTCGGCGCCGTCGGCGATGCGGACGACTTCCGGCGCTTCGACCTGGCTTACAGGAACGGCACGACGTTCTTCGACGTGCCCATGGCGCGTGCCTATGGCGCCCCGCTCGTCGTGGACGTGAACCGTCGGTGCGTGGACGGGTGGGATGACGCGAGGGTCCACCATGCCGCGGGCTACAACGGCGTGGACCTTGCGTTGCTGGGCGCTGAAGCGGATGGCCGCTGGCGTTACGGCCTGGGGCCGCTCTATGCCGGCACCGGCGCTCGCCACAGCCTGATCCATGTCCAGAACGCCGGCAACGACTGCGCATCGGCGACGCTGTCAGGGTTGGCGCCGGGTACGTGCGAACCCATCGAGCTGACGACCATCTTGGCCATCGCCCCTGGGGAGGCCGCGATCGTCGACCTGGGCGCAGCCGGCCTCGCTGGCGATCTGGGTGCGGGCTGGGTGGAGGGCTCGCAACCGTTGGCCCTGGTCGTGGACGCCGTGAGCGAGCGCGGGCCCGACGCCATGCTGACGGCGCGCGGCGCAATCCCCCACAAGGCCACATCCGGCCTGTCCGGCGGCGATCAGCGATGGTATTCACCCCTGACATACAGCGAGTATCAAGGTTGGGAGACCGTGGTCGCGGTTCAAAACCTCGACCTCGCGCGGCCGGCCAAGGTGGCCGTGCTCTTCGTCGATCGCATCGGCTCTGTCATCGCGCGTCACGTCGACTGGATCTGCCCCGGCGGCGGGCGCCGCTTTGTTCTGCCGCTCGTCGAAACCCTGCCAGGCCACTGGGTGGGCGCGGCGCAAGCCAACAGCCAGGAGATCGAGCTCGACGGCGTGCGCTATCCGCCGCGCCAGATCGCGGCCAGCCTCGAGGGCTACCGCTACGATCGACCGGCCGGCCTCGGCAGCATCCAAGAAGCCTTCGCCCTGGACATGGTCCCGGCGGCCAGCGTCGAGGGCAACGCGCGCCTTGCCTACCCGCTGGTCACCAAGCGTCAGATCGACGGCCTGACCGGTCTGGACACCAGCACCGAGCTCATCGTCGGCAACGCCATTGCCGATCCCGGCAGGACGGACGTGGCGATCTACCTCTTCGACCAGAACGGCTTGCTCGATTATGTGTGCTTGCAGCTCGGCCCGGGCTTCACGGAGTACGTCGACCTGGCCACCTGGGGCCACGTCAACCACGGCTTCGTCGGCACCGGCATCGTAAGCGCGGTGCATTGGACGCACCAGGGCGGCGCGCTGGTCGGCCTGGTCGGCGCCACCGCCCGCCGCGAGGGTGCTGACATCGGCCAGTCGGTCCCGTCGGACGAGCTGTCGGTCAACGCGGCGTGGCCGCTGGCGCACCCGATGCCGCTGGACCTCGGCAGGGCGCTATGCCCAGAGGAGCGACCGCTCACCACGGTTACACCGCGGCCCAGGCCCACGTCGACGCCACTGCCGTTGCCCACGGCAACGCTAGAAGGCGGCGCGAGCCCGACGCCGGCGGGCACCAACCCTCCGCCACCGACGTGGCGCAGTGGCCGACGCCGACGCCGCAGCCCCCGCCGCTCGGCCGGCCATGACCACGGCTTGGCTGGAGCGCGCGACGGCCAACGCCGAAGCAGCGCGCCCTCGGACGCCGTGGCGTCGGAACGAAACATCCAGCACCTTGCCACCGCGTGCCGCTCGCCCGTGACCTTCCCCACGGGCGGGCGGTGACGCGGCCGCGGCGCGCGGCTCTCGGCCTCGCGCTCGCGCTGGCAGGTGCCCTGGTCATGCGACCAGGGCATCTAGCGCGCGCCGCCCCAGCATCACAGCAACGCTTCCCCGAGGGCCGCGTCGACCCCGTGTTCCTCCCGGCGCTAGGGCCGCCGGACGCCGGCGACCCCGGCGGCTGCGGCGCGCGGATCGCCATCCAGAACATCGGCACCGCGCCTACCCGCGCGTTCCTCGTCGGCTGGGGCACGCCCAGCACCTGCGTGCCCGTCGACTGCCGGCCGGCCGCCGTGGTGCTGTGCACCGGGCTCATCGCGCCCGGCCGCGCCTGGCTGCTCGAGGGCAGCGCGCTCGGCGCGCCCTTGACCAGCGCCGTCGTGCTCGGCGTCGACGGCGCGGCCTGCGACGCGCTTGCCGCCTTGCCGGCCGTGCGCGGCTGCCAGGGCTACGCTCGGCTGCGCGCCGCGTGGGACACGGGGGACGCGTTCGCGGGCGTCGACATCGGCGCGGCCTACGGCTCGCCTCTTGCGATCGACGTCACGCGCGACTGCACCGACGCCCGCGACAAGTCGCGCCGGATGGCGTCGGCCTACGCCGGCGTGTCCGGCTCGCGCTTTGGCGGCTACGACCGTGTCTTCGACGTGGCCACCCACGCGGCCGTCGTCGTCTGGGGCGAGCGGGACGGCGGGGCGGCCACGCTCCACGTCCAGAACGGCGGCGCCCGCTGCGCCTCCGTCGAGGTGTGGTTCCAAGCGCGCGGCGCCTGCCAGATCGAGCGCCTCTGCGCCGTCACCAGCCAGCTGCCGCCGGGCGGGACGCTGGTCCAGCCCATGTCGGGCTGCGCACCGCCGGGGGTCGTCGGGACGGCGTGGGTCGTCAGCTCCGAGCCGCCCGCCGTGGCCATCGACCTGGTTGCCGGCGGCGGGCTGGCCAGCTACACGGCCATCCCGGCCGACCTGCGCCGCAGCTTCGAAGGCCCGCCGGTCTTCACGGCCGGCAGCGACCAGCTGGTCGCCGCGCTGGCGTGGGCCGAAGTGCCGGCCACCGCCACGCTGCACGTCCAGAACTTGGCCCCCCGCGACGGCGCCACGATCCGTGTCACCGCGCCGGGTATCGCCCGGCCGCTGGCCACCACCTGGCTCTGCCCCCGCGGCGCCGCGACGCTCGTCGTCCAATCGCCACCTTCCGGCCGCGCGATGGCACCCGGCCCGCCCGCCCTCGAGGCGCGCGGGCTGCGCGTCGAGAGCGTCGCCCGCTTTGACACCGCCGGCCGCCGCGTCCCGCCGCCCAACATCAGCGCCGTGCTTGAGCTGCGCGCGTCAGGCGGTGCGGCCACAGTGTACGAGCTGGCGCCCGTCGCCCGCCTTGCCGGCGAGGACGGCTCGCCGGGCGGCACCTCGCGCGCCGCCCAGGCCCTGGCCCTCCCCCTGGTCGCCCGCGCCGAGGACGATGGCCTGGGCACCTCGACGGTCCTGGCCGTCGCGCCGCTTGCGCGCGAGCCCGTCGGCGGCCGCTACCTGCTCGGCCTGTTCGATGCCAACGGGCTGGTCGACGTCGCGTGCCGGCCCATCACCGACGCGGCCGACGTCGTCGACCTGGCCGGCTACGGTGTGATCGGCGCGGACTTCCACGGCACCGCGCTGATCAGCGCGGTGGCATGGACGGCGGCCGGCGGCGGAGCGCCGATCCGGCCGGGCCTGACCGTCACCGCGCTCCAACGGCCCTGGCGCCCCGATCGCGCTCGCCGCGGCGATGCCTGGCGGATGGTGGAGGGCATGGCGCTGGCCGCCGGCGGTCGCCACGCCCTCGGCGGCCTGGGGGCCGAGTGCGCCGCCCTGGGCCGATCAGAGCCACCGCCAGCCCTGTCGACGACCAGGGCGTCAACCGCGTGGCTGCCGGCGTGCCTGGCGGGCCAGAGGCGGTAGGTCGCGCGGGGCGATGGAAGAGGGCGTAGGAGGCGGGTGACGGAAGAGGGCGCAGCGGCTGTGCGTAAGAAGGGCGCACGGCCGTGCGCCCCTACGGCGTCCCTGCGGTCGCGTCGGTCGTCGGCGTCCCTGCCGCCGTGCCGGCCGCGTTGGTTGTCGGCGTTCCGTCTACCGTCGGCGTTCGCGTGGGCGCGTTGGGGTCCAGCCAGGTTGCGCCCCGGTCGCGGCTGCGGAAGACCTGGCCACCGGGCACGACGACCAGCACCGTGTCCCGGTCGTCGGGCGCCGAGGCGACCGCGATCAGGGCGCTGAACGGCCCGCGCGGCGTCCAATTGCGCCCGCCATCCGTCGAGACGTGGAGACCGGCGTCCGTCGCCGCGTACGCGATGCCGTCCCCGGGCGCAAAGCTCAGGACCTCGCCGCTCAGGCCCGTCGCCTCCATGGGCGACCACGTGGCACCGCCGTCGTCCGACGCATGAACCGCGCCGCTCGCGCGGTCGACGGTGACGAGCGCCGGCACATCCAGCGCGAGCGCCCAGAGCCCGTAGGCGGCGGCCGGGATGTTGCCCTCGACCGGCTGCCACGTGGCACCGCCGTCGCGGGTCTCCACGAGCCCAACGTCCGCGACCAGGGCGAGCAGGCGCTCGTCATCCGCGGGATCCGTGGCCAGCCCGCGCACGTCGGCGTCGCCGTGCTCCGCCACCGGCTCCCACGTCGCGCCGTCGTCCTTGGACGACAGCAGCAGCCCGTCGCCGCCGGCGAATAAGTCCCCGCCGTGCACGGCGAACACGAAGAAGCGCTGGCTGGCGGTGGCCTTCAAGCCTTCGACCACGCGCCACTGGAGACCGCCGTCCGTCGTCGTCACCAGGCCGCGCTCCAGGGTGAACCAGGCCCGGTCGACGTCTGTCGGGTGGAACGCCAGGGCGCTGGCGTTCCGCGGCAGAGCCTTGGGATCGACGGCCTCCGGCGTCGCATTCGCGGCATCGGGCGTCCCCGGCATGCCCGGCGTCCCTGGCGTGCCCGTTGTCTCCGGTGTCCCTGGCGTCGCGCCGTCCCCCGGCTCGACCGGGGTGCCCCGGCGGCAGCTCGCGCCGGCGGCCGCCAGGAGGCAGATCGACAGGAGGATCCGGTGGGAGCGAGCGGTCCAACGGGCTGGCGTCTGGGTCATGGCGAATCCTCCAAGGCCGAAGTGCCGGCGGCAAGGATTGCATGCCGCGGCTTGCCGCGCGAAATCGGCGTGGTCGCTCGAGCCGGTGCTATCGTGGTCGCCGCTCCCAGGAGGACGCCCCGTGGCGGACGCCGACGCCAACCTCGCCCTGCTCCAGCGCGTGGCCGATGGCATGCTGGCGGCCAGCAGCCGCGGCCGCACCGTGCGCTCGATCGGGCCGTTCCGGACGTGCATTGCGCAGTCCAGCGACGCGTACCTGATGAGCTTGGCGCTGCCCGTCCAGACGCCGGACGAATGGGCGCCGGCCATCGCCCGGCTCGAAGCCTACTTTGCCGCCTGCCAGCGAACCGTCCGCCTGGAGTTCTTCGAGGAGCTGTTCCCGACGTTGGCGCCCGCGCTCGAAGCGGCTGGGATAGTGCGCCAGATGACCGCCCCGGTCATGGCATGCACCCCGGACGCGTTCCGACCGGCGCCCTCTTCCTCCGTCCGCATCGCCACGGCTCCGGCGAGCGCGGCGCCGGCCGCGCTCGCGGCGCTTGACGCGCACGACGCCGCTGCCATCGACGCGTTTCTCAACCTTCAAGCCGACGCCTTTGGGATGCCGCTGGCCACCGCACACGCCTGGCGCTCCACGCTGGCGACGGGCTTGGCCGACGGGATGATCCTGGGCACCGTCGCCACGATTGCGGGCGTCGTCGCGTCGGGCGCCACGCTCCTCGTCGGCGGCGACGTGGCGGAGCTGGCCGGCGTCGGGACCGGCGCCAGCTTCCGGCGCCGCGGGCTGGGCTCCGCCGTCTGCTCGCAGCTCATGGCCCGGTACTTTGCGGGCGGCGGAACGCTCTGCTGGCTGTCCGCCGGCCCCGAGGCGCTCGCGCTCTACCAAGCCCTCGGGTTTCGGACCATCGGCACCCAGATCAACATCGGCCGGCAACGCGGTTAGGGGCGCCCTTAACCGTCCATCCGCCGCTCGAACACGCGGACCCCGTCCTGCGCGTACACCTCCCTCCAACGGGGGCTCGCGGCGAGCGCATCCCCATCCAGCGCCCGCGCCGTCGCGCCGACGAACGCGTGGGTGACGCCGCGCGCCTCGATCAACGCGATCAGCTCGGGATCGTCGGGGCCCTTCGGGAGCGCGGCGTACACCGCGTTGACCGCCGCGCGATAGCCCGGATCGACCGAGCGTTCGAGGCCGTACGTGATCGGCGGCAGCGTGGTCGCGCGCTCGGCAAGCTGCGGGAGCCACCAGCCCGCGTCGTCCCCGGCTGCAACCGAATCGCCGAACGCCATGAAGCCGCTGACCAGGAAGCGCGCATCGGGCGGCGTGTTGGTGCGCACCCAGGCGATGGCCGCCTCGTCGGCCTTGGTCACCAGCTGGTGTTCGACGACCGGTGGCCCCCCGCCGCTCCACGCCGCGGCACCGCCTGCCAACAGAACCACCGCGGTTGCGACCAGCGGCGCCCGCCGCCAGCGCCCGCTGGCCCGAGCCACTATGTCGCCGAACGCGCCGCCCACCACAAGGCCCAGCGGGAGGTACATGCCGATGGCCGCCGTGAAGTCCTTGAGCACCGCCCCGAGCGGCAACCCTACCAGCCAGGGGTACGCGGCGACGACGAGCAGCGCGGTCCAAGCGAGCCCGGTGGCGGCCAGCCGCTCGCGACGCACTGCGGCCCAGGCCGCGCCGATCGCGGCGGCGACCAACAGCAGCCCACCGACCCTAATGCGTGCATGATCGGCCAGGATCTGTGGAAGCCCAGCGCGCAAGGCGTCGACCGACGTCGCGCCGTACACAGCCGGCGCCACCGCGTCGGCGGTCACCGCGACCGCGGTCTGGAACAGGAGGCCGCCGGCCATCGCGGGCAGCCACGGTCCAGCGGCCGCCACGGCGGCGACAGCAACGGCAGCGAGCCGCGCCAACGCCCGCAGCGCCTCGCCTGCCGTCGCCCGCCCCCCGATCGAAACCACCAGCCACCAGGCCGCCGCCAACAACGCAAACGTCGCGGTGACCAGGTAGTGCGTGAGCGCCAGGCCGGCCACGGCCAGCGCCGCCGCCAGCCCGATGCGCAACCGAGCATGGCGCCTGGATTCCGCAACCGATGCCACCTCACCGTTGGCCAACCGCACCTGGTGATCGGCCTCCAACCTCGCCCCCCTCGTTGCCCTCGTTTCCCACGTCGCCCACGCGGCGGTCGGCGCCCCTGCGGCCCAGGCGACCAGCAACGCCGCAGACGGCAGGATCGTCTGTCCGGCCAACTGCGTATAGCGGCCCCAGTTGACGTAATAGCCAGGCATCGGCGAGAGCCCCGCCGCGGCCACCGCCGCCCCGACGCCGGCCCATCGGCGGCCGGTCAGGCCTGCCGCCAAGGCGTATGCCGTGAGCACCTGCAGCACCATGAGCGTCTGCCCGGCCACGATGAGCGCTCGGTGGGGGGCAAGGCCGGTGAGCCAGGCCAGGCCGGCCGCGCCAGCGTGAAGCCCAAAGTGGTAGGTAAACGTGGCCAGCGGCACCTCGGGCAACCAGCTGCGCACCAGCCCGCCCTGCGCGACGAACAGGCGGACGATCATGGCGTGATGAACGCTGTCGCCCCACATCGGGACCGACAGGTCGCGCACGGCCCACCAGCGCGCCGCGAGCACCATGCCCACCAGCGCCGCCAAGCAGGCGCCGGCAAGGCGTCGCGACGCCGCCCCTTCGACCCCGCCGCTCGCCGCAACCACACCGCTCGTCCTTGCCGTACCCGTCCGCCGCTGCGGCCAGAGCGCGCCGGCGCCGGCCACGATCAAGAGCGCGCCCCAAGCGACCGCCCCAAGCGGAACGCCGAGCGTCCGTGCCCAGAGGAACGCCAAGGGATGGAGCGCCAGCCCCAGCCCCGCCGCCAACCCAAGCCGCACGGTCACGTCCGCCACGTCGACGCGCAGGAGCCGCAGCACCGCCAAGCCCGGCAGCAGCGCGGCCGTGATGTACAAGGCGACGGCGAACGCCGTCGATGCGCTGAGCGGCATGCCTGCTCTCCAATCCCGTTGGCCCGCGACGCCGCATGGACGTGTCCGAACGCCACGATCTTACGCGCATGCGGGTCACATGCACCGCAGGCCACCCCCGCGAACCCGCCGATCTTACGCGCACCCGCGCCACAAGCCACCGAGGGCGGGCGGGCACCCTGGAGCGAGGTGCGAGTGTGCGAGGGCGACGGCGGTCCGCGCGCCGCCTTCCCTGCCCCCCGATGCCGCTTCCGCCCCTTCTGCGCAAGCCCCACCCCCCGAGTTGAGCGCCGAGCGGAAGGGT
>Ga0326597_10001881_pt1 | contig 32403 bp, 23 predicted proteins | sample RVTome_12_FD_203789 | JGI IMG/M metagenome (GOLD analysis project Ga0326597, IMG submission 203789) | Soil microbial communities from uranium-contaminated site in the Upper Colorado River Basin, Wyoming, United States - RVT100D185 | ecosystem: Environmental > Terrestrial > Soil > Contaminated >...
TGATACGCGCTGCGCGCAGTGCCACGAGCCGGCGCAGACGGCGGCCGACGTGCGATGCGAGCGCTGCCACGATCCGCTCGATGCCCGGCGATTCGCCGCGCCGGCCCACGCCGTCGCCGCGGCCGGCGCCTGGCGCGGCGCGCACGTCGAGCAGACCGCCTGCGCCGTGTGCCACACCGAGCACCAGGGCCGCGCGTTCGCGCTCGAGCAGGTCGGCGATCAGCGCTGCGTGGCGTGCCACGAGTTCTCGTCGTTCCGATCGCATCCCGAAATCGCCGCCGTGCGCGCCGGCCGGCAGCTCGATCCGGGGATCGAGTTCTCGCACGAGATCCACCTCCGGGAGATCGCGAAGACGGGGGGCGACCGCTGCCAGTCGTGTCACGTGCCGACCGCCGATCAGCGGGGATTCGAGCCGATCGCGTTCGACGTCCAGTGCGCCACCTGCCACCTCAAGGATCGCGTGCTCACGCTGAACGGCATCGACGTCCTGCGCAGCGGCTGGACGCCGGCGAACCTGCTCCCGCCGGACACGCCCGATCTGCCCGCGCCGGCGATGACGGCGGCCGACGAACGGGGGCGGGTCATGCTCGAGGCCGTGGGCCACCGCGATCGCTGGGTGCTGGCCGCCGCGGACCGGCTGACCCGCATGCTGCCCGCCCCGGTGCTGTCGCTGGAGCGGGCGAAGCTGGACGATCAGCTGCCGCGTCTGGCGGCGGTCGCCGACGCGGTGCCGGTCGCCGCGCTCGCCGACGAGGAGCTCGACCGCTGGGCCGCCACCCTTGGCGGCGAGCTCGACGCCCTCGACCGGCACATCGCCGCCGGCCCCTCGCCGGCCAGCGATGCGGCGGCCCTCGCGACGGTCGCCGTCGCCGTGGATCCGACGCTGCTGCCGATGGTGGCCGCGCTGCGCGGCGCGCCGATCCCCGTCAGCCCGGCGCAGCAGGCGCAGGCGTCGGACGCGCAGCAGCTCGACGAACGCCGCCGCGAGGTCGGCGCCCTGGTCGACGCCGTCGCCGCGCGCAGCACCGGACCGCTCGCCGATCGCGCGGCCGACCTGGCCCGCCGGATCGCCGCGCTGACGCCGGATGCCGCCGGGGCGTCGGAGGTGGATGTTCCGGCGCTCGCCGATCGCGTCGACGCCGTCGCCGGCGCGCTGCGCGCCGTCGAGGCCGCGGCGGGCGGCGCCCTGGCCGCCGACGTCGAGGCGCTGCGGCAGGTGGTCAACCAGCGGTTGGGCAGCGGCGGCGATCCCGGCGCGCGCGCTGCCGGCCGTCGCGATCTGATGGCGATGATCGACGCGATCTCGGCGCGCGCGGACGCGCCGCTCCGCGCGCGCATCGCCGAGCTCCGCAGCGCCGTGCTGACGCTGGCCGATGGCGCGGACGAGCCGCTGCGATCCCGGCGCGACCAGAAGGGGCGGCTCCTGGAGCGCATCGACCTCGAACGCACCCTGCGGCGGGCCCATGGCCGCGCGGCCGTCGATACGGTGGCTCAGGGCGAGCGCACGACCGCCGCCCGCGAGATGACGGCGCTGCGCGCCAGGGCGGCCGTGTTGGATGCGCAGCTCTCCCCGCTGCCCGAGGATGCCCGCGCCAGCTCTGCGCTGAAGGGGCTGCTGGATGCGTGCCTGCGGTGCCACCGGCTGAACGACGACGAGACGGCGCTTCGATCGGTCGAGGCCAGCCATCCGCTGCTGACGGCGTCGACGTTCTCCCACAGGCCGCACCTGCTCCAGGAGCGGTGCGAGTCGTGCCATTCGACGGTGACCACCAGCAAGCTGGGCGTCGACGCGAACGTGCCGTCGGTGGCCAAGTGCCAGAGCTGCCACAACTCGTCGCAAGCGTCGCCCGCCTGCACGACGTGCCACGTCTACCACCCGCGGTCGGCCGCGGAACTGGCGCTTGCCGCATGGCGTTGACATGGCGCTGAAGCTGATCGGCCGAACCGGGCACGTCGCCGGCCACGACGTGGCGATCACGAGCCTGCTGCGGATTGGCGCCGCCGCCGACAACGACTTCCGCCTCGTCGTCGGCGGCGTGTCGAGGTACCACGCCCGCATCCTCAAGCACGACGACGCCTACTGGCTCGAGGATGCGGGGAGCACCAATGGGACGTTTCTGAACGGCCAGCGGGTCGCTCGCGAGCGGCTGCGGCATCTCGATGTGATTACGATCGGCCGCGACATCGACTTGATCGTCGTGTCCGCCGACCGCGCCGACACGGCTCAGCCGGAGCGCAGCGTGACCGAGGCGTGGCTTGAGCCGGTCGGCGCGGAGAGCATGGGCCGCGTCGACCTCCCCCCCGGCGACCTGACGATCGGCCGCCTGGCGCCGTCGAACGTGATCATCGAGAGCCCGGTCGTCTCCCACCTTCACGCGCGATTCCAACGCACCATCGACCATCTGATCGTTTACGACCTCGATTCCGGCAACGGCACCTTCGTCAACGGACGCCGGATCGCGGCCCCCTTCGCGCTGAGCGACGGCGACACGATCGACATCGCCGGTGTTCGACATTTCCGCGTCCATCTGGCGGGGGAGGGCAGCCGCGCCCGACCGCAGGAGGTCGTCACGTCGCAGACGATGGTCTTCGACCAGGAGTGGCAGACCAAGCTGGTCTGGTCGGCCGACGAGCTCGCGCAGATCGAACAGGAGCGCCGGCGCCTCGCCGCCGACGCGCGCGTCGTGCAATCGCCGGCCGCGGCGGGTGCGGTCGCGCCGGCCGCCGGCGCGCCGTCTCCGAAACCGCCGGCCGCTGCCGCGCGGCCGCCCGCGCCCGCGGCGCCCGAGCCGCCCGTCGCCGCTGCGGCTCCGCCTGCGCCCGCGGCGCCGAGGCTGCCGGTTGCCGCCGCGCCGCCTCCTGCGGCTTCGCCACCCGCGGCGGTTGCGCCCCCGCCGCCGGCGCCGGTCGTACCGAAAGCCCCCGCCGCACCGCCGCCGGCCCGGCCGGCACCCATGGCCGGAACGGAGGCGACCCTGGTTGCTGCCGCGCCGCCGCCAGCCGTGCCGGCGCCTCCGGCGGCGACGGTTCGGGCCCTGAGGATCGCCGGGGGCTCGCGCGCCTTCGCGCTCGAATCGGGGCGGCATCTGGTCGGCCGCATGGAAGGCGTCGCGGTTCCAATCCTCGACCCTCAGGTCTCCCGCAGCCACGCCGTGATCTCGGTCGCCGACAGCGGCGCTTCCGTCGAAGACACCCGAAGCGCGAACGGCACCTTCGTGAACGGCATTCGCGTGGAGGGGAAATCGGTGACGCTGAAAACCGGCGATCGCCTAGCGTTTGGAACGGTGGAGTTCACCGTGGAGTTGATCTCATGACTGTGTCGATGCGGTTGTTCGCCTGGTCGATCGTGGCGCTGCTGGCGGCGGCCGGTCCCGCGCGCGCGCAGGCGCGCGCGACCATCACCGGCACCGTCGCCGGACCGGGGGGCGCCGCGCCGCCGACCGTGACGCTGGTGCTGACCAACCTCGCGACGGGGATCGATCGCCGCGCCGTGAGCGAGCCCGATGGCACGTTCGTGTTCGGCGGCCTGGTTCCCGCGACCTACCGCCTGCGCGTGGACGACGACACGTTCGCGCCGTGGAGCCAGGATCAGATTGTCCTGGGGCCAGGGGCCGCCGTGATGGTCAGGGTCGAGCTGGCGTCGCGCGTGCCCGTCGCCGCGCCGCCGACGCAGCGCTCGACGGTGGCCGGCACCGTGATCGGCCCCGACGGTCGGCCGCTCCCGGACGCCGTCGTCATCATCACGAACGCGCAGAGCGGCATCGACCGCCGGGGGGTGAGCGAGCCGAGCGGGGCGTACGTGTTCGGCGGCCTGGCGCCGGGCGGCTATCGGCTGCGCGTCGAGCAGCAGCCGGGCGCGCTGCCGTTCACGGTCAGCGACCTCACGCTGGCTCCGGGCGAGCAGCGGCAGCTCGACATCCGGCTGCAGCCGGCGCCGGCGCTCGCGCCGGTGGTGGCTCCGCCGGGCGCGCCGCCGGGTCGAGACCAGATTCGGCTGCCGGTGGACATCAGGGCCGAGGCGCCGCCGCCCGCCCTGGTTCCGGAGGTATCGGCGCCCGGCGGGGAGTTCGAGGCGCTGCCGGATCGGTGGCAGTTCGACTGGCCGGAATACCGGCGTTACTCGCCGCCGGAGCGTATGCCGTGGGTGGTCGGGAGCCCGCTCGATCCGTACAACCAGAACGCGGCGAAGGCCGATTACCCGATCGCGGGCGGCAACGTGTTCGCGAACCTGAACCTCCAGGTGAACTCGGCGCTCAACCCGCGGTCGGTCGCCAACCTCGGAGCGCAGGATCAGTTCTTCTACAACAACAACCTGGTGGCCGGCCTCGAGCTGTTCCAGGGCGACACCGTCTTTCAGCCCAAGAACTGGGCGGTCCGCGCCACCGCGATCCTCAACTACAACGGCACCGCGCAGGGCTCGCTGTCGCTGGCCGACGCGAAGCGGCGATCCAAGCCCGGCATCGAGGAGGCCTTCGTCGAGAAGCGGCTGGCGGTTCTCAACCAGGCGTTCGACTTCGTCTCCATCCGCGGCGGGATGCAGAACTTCAACAGCGACTTCCGCGGCTACCTGTTCGCCGACAACCAGCTTGGCGTGCGTCTGTTCGGCAACGCGGGGTCCAACCGCGCTCAGTACAACATCGCGTACTTCTCGATGCGCAACCGCGACGCGTTCAGCCAGCTGCACGACTTCGGCAAGCGCAATCAGGACGTGATCATCGCGAACTACTACGTGCAGGATTTCGGCGGGCGCGGCTACACCGCGATGTTCAACACGCACTTGAACCGCGACGGCGGGCCGGAGGGGGATTCCAACGCGCTGCAGGCAATCTATCTCGGCTTCCACGGCGACGGGCGGTGGGGCTCGTGGGGCGTGAGCCACGCCTTCTACCAGGTGTTCGGCAGCGACGATGCCAACCGGCTGGCGCTGGCGCTCGGCCGGCCCGGCGCGGTGGACATCAACGCGCGGATGGCCGCCATCGAGCTGTCGCGTGACGCCGACTGGAAACGGTATCGCTTCTCGGCGTTCTACGCGTCGGGCGACAGCCTCGACGACCCGTCGACCTCGGGCGGCTTCGACGCGATTACCGACAATCCGAACCTCGCCGGCGGACAGTTCATGTTCTGGACGCAGCAGAGCACGACGATCGCGGGGCTGGGGTCGGGCGAGCTGCTGTCGGAGAAATTCAGCCTGCTCCCGAACCTGCGAAGCAAGTTCACCGATCGGGCGAACTTCGTCAATCCCGGCCTGATCCTGCTGAACGGCGGCGTCGACCTGCGGATCAGCCCGTCGCTCAAGTTCGTCACGAACGCCTCGTTCCTGCGGTTCGCCGACGCGACCGTCCTGCGCGCCCTGCTGGGCGCGAGGCCCGGCTTCGAAGACGACGCCATCGGCATCGACATCAGCGCCGGCGCGAAGTTCCGGCCGTTCGTGAACGAGAACCTGTTCATCCTCTCCGGTTTCTCCCTGCTGATGCCCAGCGGCGGCTTCAAGACCGCCGTCGGGTCCGACAGCAGACTGTATTCGGTATTCGGCGCCATTCAGATCGCGTACTAGGGTCCACGCGAGACACTAATTGAGGAGCACGGCGAGCGTATGACACCAATCAGTCGATCGAATGGGCTCTCCACCTACGGGGTCCTCGCGGCGCTTGCCGGATGGCTCGCCTGCGTCGTCTTGACCGGCGTTCCCTCCACGGCGGCCGGGCCGGCCGACGAGGCGTTCGCCGGGCGCGCGCCGCATCCGCATGCGCTCGGAGCGCAGGCGACGCAGGTGCCGGCCGCCGCCGGCGAGTCGGCTCCGAGCGCCGGCTGCGTGAGCTGTCATACGACGACCCAGGATCCGCATCCGGTGCAGCAGTCGCTGTCGTGCGCCGACTGCCATGGGGGCAACGGCACGGCCACGACGAAGGAGGAGGCGCATGCGAGGCCGCGATTCCCGGAGCATTGGCCGACCGCGGCGAACCCGCACGAGTCGTACACGCTCCTGAACCGCGAATCGTATGACTGGATCCGCTTCGTGAATCCATCCGACCTTCGCGTGGCGCCGCAGGTCTGCGGCCGCTGCCACCAGGCGATCGTCCGCACCGTGCAGAAGAGCCCGATGGTGAACAGCGCGCAGGTGTACAGCACCGCCCTGTACAACAACGCGTCGGTGCCGTTCAAGGACGCCGTGTTCGCGGAGAACTACACGCCCAGGGGCGAGCCGCAGATCATCCGGGCGTTGCCGCCGCCGACCGCGGAGGAGACGAGGCTGAAGGGCGTGCTGCCCGTGCTGTTTCCATTGCCGCGATTCGAGATCGGCCAGCCCGGCAACATCTTCCGCGTGTTCGAGCGCGGGGGCGGGCCGAAGTCGGAGCTCGGCAACCCGAATCGGGAGGATGTGCCGGGGCAGCCGGACGTGACGGTCAGCAATCGCGGGTTCGGCACCCAGGGCTCGGTCGATCCGGTCATCCTGGGCGCGCAGAAGACGCGCCTGAACGACCCCGTCATGTCGTTCTACGGCACCAACGACTCGCCGGGCGACTATCGGGCCAGCGGCTGCGCGTCGTGCCACGTCATCTACGCGAACGATCGCGATCCGTTCAACTCGGGGCCCTACGCGCAGTTCGGAAACCGCGGCACGAGCCAGACGACCGATCCGACGATTCGCAAAGGCGAATCGGGGCATCCGATCACGCACGAGTTCACCCGCAAGATCCCGTCGAGCCAGTGCATCACCTGCCACGTGCACAACGGCAACGGCTTCCTCAACACGTATCTCGGGTACATGTGGTGGGACCAGCAGACCGACGGCGAGCATCTGTACCCGAAGACGCAGCGGAACCCGACGATCGAGGAGCTCGACCGCACCGCCCGGTTCAACCCGGAAGAGGCGGCGGCGCGCGGCTTGTGGCGCGATCCCAAGTTCCTCGAGACGGTCAGCGAGCTGAACCCGACGCTCAAGAAGGCGCAGTTCTCCGACTACCACGGCCACGGCTGGATGTTCCAGAAGGTCTTCAGCCGCGACCGCAAGGGCAACTTCCTCGACGGCGACGGGAACGTCGTCCCGTTCGACGATCCGAATCTGTGGAAGAAGGCGGTGCACCTCAAGGACATCCACCTCGAGAGGGGGATGCACTGCGTCGACTGCCACTTCACGCAGGACGTGCACGGGACCGGCCGGATCTACGGCGACCGGCGCGCGGCCATCGAAATCGGGTGCAAGGATTGCCACGGCACCGCCGGCGGCGCCGCGACGCTGACGACCTCGGGGCCGGCCGCGGCGGAGCGCGACCTGTCGAGCACCGCGCGCCTGACGCCCTTCGGCGTCCCGCAGTTCCTGAGCCGCGGCGGCCGCGTGACCCAGCGCAGCATGGTGCAGCAGGACCTGCAGTGGGACGTGCCGCAGATCTCGGCGGTCGAGAATCCGCGGGCGCGCCTGGCGCACACCATGCAGACCGACGGCGTGACGTGGGGCAACCCGGGGGCCGCCAACCTCGCGCATCCCGAATCGCGCGTGGCCTGCTACAGCTGCCACACCTCGTGGACGACGAACTGCTTCGGGTGCCACCTCGCGGCGAAGGTGAACACCAAGATGCCGATGCTGCACAACGAGGGGGACGAAAGCCAGGTGTACGCCTCCTATAACCCGCAGGTGCTCAGAACCGACGGGTTCATGCTCGGCATCGACGGCACCATCCAGGGGCACCGCATCGCCCCGGTCCGATCGTCGAGCGCGGTGGCGCTCAGCGTGCAGAACGCGACGCGGAGCTGGGTCGTCAACCAGGTGCCGACGATCTCGTCCGCCGGCTTCAACGGCAACGCGTTCAACACGCACGTGCCTCACACCGTCCGCACGAAGGAGACCAAGCAGTGCACCGACTGCCATCTCTCGGCGGACGGCGACAACAACGCGTGGATGGCCTCTGTGCTCATGCAGGGCACCAATCAAGTGAACTTCATGGGGCGGTACGTCTACGTCGCGCGGGGGAGCAGCGGCTTCTCGGCGGTCGCGGTGACCGAGCGGGACGAGCCGCAGGCGGTCCTCGGCAGCCACCTGCAGTCGATCGCGTTTCCCGCCAACTACGCGGCCCATCAGGGCCTCGAGCGGCGGCTCACCGAAGCGGTGCAGCATGGCGCCGCGGCCGCCCAGGTGCAGCTCTACGGCGAATATCTGCTCGCCGCGTCGGGGCGCTCGGGCTTCCGCGTGTTCGACATCGCGAACGTCGGCAACAAGGACTTCGCCCAGCCGATCGTCACCGCGCCGTTCGCCAGCCAGCAGATGCGCGTGGGGACGTCCAACGCCACCGGCCTCGCCATCGGCTCGCCGGCCCCGCTCGATCTGAGACGCGTGCGGCTGCCGGTGAACGAGGAGCAGCCGATTGCACCGATCTACGGCTACGCGTTCGTGAGCGACGCGGTCGAAGGGCTCGTCGTCGTCGACATCGCCACGCTGTCGGACGGCATCCCGACCAACAACTCGCTGCGCCGGGCGGCGGCGTTCAACCCCGGCGGCGCCCTCACCGGCGCGGCCTCGATCACGCTCGCGGGCAACTACGCGTATCTCACCAGCGATCGAGGGCTGAGCGTGGTGAACGTCGCCGATCCGATCCGGCCGCGCCTGGCCGCGCAGGTGGGGGCGCCCGACCTGCGGGCGCCGCGCCGCGTGGCGGTTCAGTTCCGGTACGCGTTCGTGACCGACGCCGACGGGCTGAAGGTGATCGACGTGACCGAGCCGGAGAAGCCGCGGCCGGTGGCCGGCGCGGCCATTGCCCTGCCGCAGGCCGGGGGCATCTACCTGGCGCGGACCTACGCGTACGTCGCCGCCGGATCGGGGGGGCTCGCGATCGTCGACATCGAGCGGCCGGAGCGTCCGCGCCTCGATCAGACCTTCGATGGGAACGGGACCATCAGGGACGCGCGCGACGTGAAGGTCGGGATGGTCAACGCGGGGCTCTTCGCGTATGTGGCCGACGCGACCAACGGGCTCGCCGTCGTCGAGCTCTCGTCGCCCGACTCGGTGCCGGGCAACCAGGGCTTCAGTCCCCGACCCAGTCCCCGCCTGACGGCCTGGTACGCCACGCGAGACGCCATCGGCGTTTCCGAGGGCTACCGGCGCGATCGCGGCGTGGACGAGAGCGGCAATCAGGTGTCGGTCTTCGGACGGCGCGGCGCGAGGCCGTTCAACCTGCAGGAGGCGCGAAAGCTGTACCTGCGCAACGGCCAGGTGTGGACGGTCACCAACCAGCCGCCCAGGCCGCCGGTGGCCACCCCCTCACGCTGACGCCGCGGGCGGCGGGGCCTCCGCCGCTCAGTCCGCCGTGTAGCGCGCCAGCAGGGCGGTGATGTTGTCTTTGCCGTCCCGTTCGAGGGCCGTGTGGACGAGCGTCTCGATCGCGCGCTCGAGGTCGGACGCGCCTTCGAGCACCGACCGGATCGTGTCCTCGGGAATCGCGCCGTGCAGGCCGTCGGTGCAGAGCAGCAGCTGCTGCTGGTCGGCCAGCACGATTTCATCGACCGTGGCGTCGACTTCGGGGCGCGCGCCGATGACGCTCGTCAGCAGGTGCCGCATCGGATGCTGTTCGGCCTCCGACAGCGCGAGGTCGGCAGTCTCCGCAAGCTTCTCGAGCAGCGAGTCATCCCGCGTCAGCAAGCGCAGCGTTCCTTCCCGCCGCTCGTACAGCCGGCTGTCGCCCACGCTGCTGAAGGTCAGGCGAGCGCCTTCGATGATGGCGGCCGACAGCGTCGTGCCCATGCCCTGGCATTCAGGGCGTTCGGCGGCCATCTGGAACACGTCGCGATTGGCCAGCTTGAAGCCGGTCACCAGGCGGTTCGCGGTGAGCGACACGACCGGGTCGAAGCCGAACACCCAGGCGATGTGGCGCGCGTCGGCTGTCTCGCGCAGGTAGGCCCGCAGCGTCTCGATCGCGAGGCGCGACGCCACTTCGCCGGCGTTGTGCCCTCCCATGCCGTCCGCGATCGCGAGAAGCCCGATCGCGGGATCCCATAACACGTAGTCTTCGTTGTTGGCGCGGACGGCGCCGGGATGGCTCAGGCTCGCGACGCTCAGCATGCAGGGTGTCTCGACACGAGGGCAACCTTTTCAGTGTAGCCCGGTTGCCGCGGCCGGCGTTACGGCTCAGCTGGCATTCACATTGCTTCGTCACCGGCGCTCACGATCGTCGTCGGACGTTTCGATGCGGAACATCAGCAATTCGCACCCGTCCGTTCCGAATCGCCAGGCCGGTTTATTGCAAAACTGTGACGACGAGACGAATTTTGCGCGCTCGGCCCATCGTGCTGATCGTCGACGATGACGTGAAAGCGCGGACGATCCATCGGGCGTACCTGCGCGGGATGGGCTGCGGCGTGCTCAGCGCCAGGGATGGCCTGGAGGGGATGGCCAAGGCGAGCCGCCATCGGCCCGACGTGATCGTGATGAACCTCGCGATGCCGCGCGTCGATGGCTGGACGGCGACGCGCACGCTCAAGCGCCGCACCGCGACGGCCGGCATCCCGGTGATCGCGCTGTCGGCGACGCCGACGTCACGGGCCAGCGCCCGCGCCGCCGGATGCGATGCGTTCATCGCCAAACCGTGCCTGCCCGAGCTGCTGTGGTGCCAGATCCGCGTCGTCCTTCAAGGCCGTGGCGTCATGTGGGGAGAGATGGCGCGGCCGCGTCCGAGCCGGTGACGCGTGCCCGCCCTCGCCGGCGGCTATCGGTAGTTCCCGAACTGCAGCGCCACGCCGAAGTCCTGCTCGCGCAGGGCGCGCATCGCCTCCTGCAGCTCGTCCTTCGACGGCGACGACACCCGCACCTGATCGCCCTGAATGGACGCCTGGACCTTCTTCAGCTTCCGGTCCTTGATGAACTTCGTGATCTCGCGAGCCGCCTCGATGGGGATGCCTTCCTGAATCGTGATGACGCGCCTCGCCGCGCCCCCCGCCGCCGGCTCCGTCTCGCCGACCTTGAAGTTCTTCACCGGGACGCCGCGCCGGACCAGCCGCGTCTGCACGATCTCCCACAGCGCCGTCATCTTGAACTCGTCGTCGGCGATGAGCGTGAGCGTCTTCTCGGCGGTATTGAGGGTGATGTCCGCCTTGGCGCCCTTGAAGTCGTAGCGCTGCCCGACTTCCTTGCGGGCCTGGTTCAGGGCGTTGTCCACTTCCTGGAAATCGACGGGCGAGGTGACGTCGAACGACGCGGTCGCGGCCATACGGCATTGTAGGCCGACTGAGGGGGCCCGGGAGCGCCGGCCCGGGAATTGGCGCGGCTCGCCCGGCCCGTGGGGCCCGGCCGCCGAGGCCGCGGCCGCCGGCACGTGCGCGTGTAAGATGGGCCGATGATCGAGGCGTTGAGGGGCGTCGACCTCGTGCGGGTGCGCGACGGGCAGCGCGAGCCCGACATGGACCGCGCGGCGGCCGAGGAGCCGCTGGAGGTCCGCCTGCACGGCCGTCCGTTCGCCGTCATCATGCGGACGCCGGGCGCCGATCGCGAGCTGGCGGCCGGATTTCTGCTCGCCGAGCGCGTGGTGCGGTCCGCCGACGATCTCGGCACCATCGAGCACTGCCGAGCCGAGGCCCCGCCCGATCCGGACGCGACGGCCGATGCGGTCGATGCGGCGGTGCGGACGAGCCACCCCGAGAACGTCATCAACGTCACGCTCGCGGGACGATCGGCCGACGCGCTCGAGGGCCTCCTGGCGGAGCGGCGCCAGGTGCTCACCAACTCGTCGTGCGGCCTCTGCGGCCGGTTGACGATCGCATCGCTGAAGGCGGACGTCGACGAGCTGCCGGTGGGCCGGCCGGTGCGCGCCGCGGTCGTCAGCGACCTCCCCCGGCGGCTGCGCGAGGCGCAGGCGGTGTTCGAGGAGACCGGCGGACTGCACGCGGCCGGCCTGTTCACGTTCGAGGGGGGCCTGGAGTCGCTGGCCGAGGACGTCGGCCGCCACAACGCGGTGGACAAGGTGATCGGCCGGATGCTGATGCTGGAGGCGCTGCCGTTGTCGGAGCGCCTGCTGTTCGTCAGCGGTCGCACGTCGTACGAGATCGTGCAAAAGGCGCTGCTCGCGGGCATCCCCATCGTCGGCTCCGTGTCGGCGCCTTCGACGCTCGCCATCGATCTGGCGCGCGAGGCGGGGCTGACGCTGCTCGGGTTCGTGCGCGGCACCAGCTTCAATATCTACTCGCATCCCGGGCGCATCGAGTAGAGACGGATACTTGCGAGCATGATGGTTTTCGGCCTCGGCGAACAGAAGCCGCAAGGCGTGAAGCGCTGGAGCGGGAGGGCTGCCGGCCGGGCGGCGATCGCGCGCGCGTGGACGCCGATCCTGTGGCTGGCGCTCGCCGGATCGATCCCCCTGGTTCGCGCGCAGGCGCCCGTCGACGCCGCCTTCGAGCGCTTCTGGGCCGCGCGGACTCCGGCCGAGGCGGCGGTCGCCGCCCGGGCGGTGACGGAGTCCGGCGCGAACTTCGCCCAGGTCGTCGCGCGCCTCAAACAAGGCCGCGCCTATTCGGCGCAGGCGCCGCGCGGTATCGTGCGGCTCAGCCATCGCACCGCGGCCGGCGAGTTCGTCTACACGCTCGACGTGCCGGAAACCTACCATCCGGGACGCCGGTACCAGGTCCGCGTTCACCTGCATGGCGGCGTCTCGAGGCCGGAGGGCACGGTCCGTGGGTCGGGCGCGATTGGTGCGCTGGCGGGCGCCGAGCAGATCTACGTCATCCCGTACGCGTGGCGCGACGCGCCGTGGTGGAGCGAGGCGCAGCTCCAGAACCTGCGCGCCATCCTCGACGCCGTGAAGCGCACCTACAACGTGGACGAGAACCGCGTCGTCGTGTCCGGCGTGTCGGACGGGGGCACGGGCGCCTACTACATCGCCATGCGCGACACGACGCCGTTTGCCAGCTTTCTGCCGCTGAACGGCTTCATCATGGTCCTTGCCAGTGAATCGCTCGGGATCCGCGAGGAGCTGTTCCCGAACGGCTTGCGGAACAAGGCGTTCTTCGTCGTCAACGGCGGGCGGGATCCGCTGTATCCGGCGGCGCTCGTCGAGCCCTACGTGCGCCATCTTCAGCGGGGCGGTGTCACCCTCGACTACGAACCGCAGCCCGACGCCGGGCACAACACGGCGTGGTGGCCGCAGGTGAAGGACGCCTTCGAAGACTTCGTGCGCTCGCACCCGCGCGATCCTGTGCCGGCGGCGCTCACATGGGAGACGGACCTGACCGAGGGGACGAATCGAGCGCATTGGCTCGTGATCGACAGGCTGACCGCTCCGGCCGGCCCGAACCCGCTGCCGGACCTGAACGACTTCGTCGGCGAACGCGCTCGGCCCGGCGGCGGCACGCCGCGGACCGTTCCAATTGCAAGGCCGCTGTTCCCCCGCTCGCGCCCGTCGGGCCGCGTGGACCTGGTGCGCGAGGGCAACACGATCCGCGCCACGACGCGGGGCGTCGCGGAGCTCACGCTGCTCATCTCGCCCGACGCCTTCGATCTCGCCCGGCCGATCACCGTCGTCGCCGACGGGCGTCCCGTGTTCGCCGGACGCGTCGAGCCGAGCGTGGCGACCCTGATGAAATGGGCGGCGCGAGACAACGACCGGACGATGCTGTTCGGCGGCGAGATCCGCGTCTCGCTCGTCCCATGATCGCGTTCTCCGGCATCAGCAAGCAGTACGGCCGCCAGGTGCTCTTCGTCGACGCGTCGTTTCAGCTCAATCCGGGCGAGAAGGTCGGCCTCGTGGGTCCCAACGGGTCGGGCAAGACGACGCTGTTCCGGATGATCGTCGGCGAGGAGCAGCCCGACGACGGCGGGGTCTCGGTCCCACGGAAGCTGACGGTCGGCTACTTCCGCCAGGACGTCGAGGAGATGTCGGGCCGATCGGTGCTCGACGAGGCGATCGCCGGCAGCGGCCGGCTCGGCGCGCTGCACCACGAGCTCGAGGCGCTGCAGCAGACGATGGGGGACCCCGATCGCGCCGGCGACATGGACGCCGTGCTCGCGCGCTTCGGCGAGGTGCAGGAGGAGTACGAGCACCTCGGCGGCTACGCGCTCGAGAGCCGGACGCGGGAGGTCCTGCACGGGCTCGGCTTCGACGACGATCAGATCGACGGCGACGTCGGGGCGCTCTCGGGCGGCTGGAAGATGCGCGTCGCGATGGCGCGCGTGCTCGTCGGGGAACCGGACGTCCTGCTGATGGACGAGCCGACCAATCACCTCGACATCGAGTCGATCATCTGGCTGGAAACGTTCCTGCGATCGCGCCCGGGCGGCCTGCTGATGACCTCCCACGATCGCGACTTCATGAACCGGCTCGTCACCAGGATCGCGGAGATCGACGGCGGCGAGATCACGACGTACTCGGGCAACTACGATTTCTACGAGCGCGAGCGGGAGATCCGGGAGGCGAACCGCGAGGCTGCGTACGCGCGCCAGCAGGCGATGCTGGCCAAGGAGCAGCGGTTCATCGAGCGTTTCGCGGCGCACGCGGCCAAGGCCGCGCAGGTGCAGAGCCGCGTGAAGGCGCTCGAGAAGATCGAGAAGATCGAGCTGCCGAAGAAGCGCCGCGTCACGAAGTTCGAGTTCCGGCCGCCGCCGCGATCGGGCGATCAGGTGGCCACCCTCGAGCGCGTGAGCAAGGCGTACGGCCCTCGGGTCGTGCACGACGGCCTCGATCTCACGATCCGCCGCGGCGAACGCTGGTCGGTGATGGGCAAGAACGGCGCCGGCAAGTCGACCCTGCTCAAGATGGTGGCCGGCGCGGTGCCGCCGGATGGCGGGACGATCCGGCTGGGCGCGAGCGTCAAGATGGGCTACTTCGCCCAGCAGGCCCTCGACCTGCTGGATCCCGACCTCACGGTCGAGGAGCAGCTCCAGAGCGACTTCCCGCACGAATCGATTGGCGTGCTGCGCAACCTGGCCGGCGCGTTCCAGTTTTCCGGCGACGAGGTCGACAAGAAGATCCGCGCGCTTTCTGGCGGCGAGAAGACGCGGCTCGCGATCGCGCGGATGCTCCTCGACCCGCCCAACCTGCTCGTGCTCGACGAGCCGACCAATCATCTCGACCTGGCGACCAAGGACATGCTGCTCGAGTCGCTCGGCTCGTTCGACGGCACGATGCTGTTCGTCTCGCACGATCGCGCCTTCCTGCGCGGGCTGAGCAATCGCGTCCTCGAGCTCGGCGGCGAGAGCGGCACCGACGCCCAGCCGCTCGTCTATCCCGGCTCGTACGTGGAGTACGTGGAGCGGACGGGACACGAGGCGCCGGGCGTCCACGCCTGAGACGGGGGTGGTCGCGCCGGGGCGGGCAGCCGAGAAACAGGGGAGCGCGGCGCGAAACGGGCCGGATGGTGGCGACTGCACGAGGATGCACGATCCGCGGGCGACCACGGGGCCGCCCGGCGGGCTACGATGGAAGGGCCCTTGGTGACCAGAATCTGCCTGCGTCCGTCGCACGAGATGTCGCACCTGCCGCCGATCTACCTCGAGGCCGGCGAAACGAAGACCATCGGCCGCTCGCCGCAAGCCGACATCGTCATCGACGAGCCGAGCCTGTCGCGGCTGCACGCGAGGGTGACGTTCACGAACGAGGGACGAACCCTCGTCGAGGATCTCGGCAGCACCAACGGCGTCTCGGTGAACGGCGCGCGGCAGGGCACGGCGACGCTCGCCGCCGCCGACCGCGTGCGCTTCGGCCTGGCGGAGTATTTCCTGGACGAGGTGCTCGCCGGCCCCCTCGAGGACGAGGGGACAACGATGATGCGGCTGGCCGTGGACACGGACGCCAGCCGATCGGTGGCCGACGCCGTGGCGCTGGCCGGCCTGCTCGCGACGAGCCGGGAGCTGATGGCGTTTTCCGATCTCCCCACGCTGCTCCAGCACATCCTCGACCAGATGCAGCCGATCCTCAAACCGGACCGATCGGCGATTCTACTGTTCGACGGGGCCACCGAAGAGCTGACGCCGCGGGCCGTGCGGCCGGCCGGCGCGTACACGTCGGTGTCGGACTTCGCGAGCGCGACGGCCGTGCGCGAGGCCATCCGGGCGCGGGAGGTGCTCGAGGTGCACGACGCCCGCGTCGACGCGCGGCTCACCACCTCGGAGAGCATCATGCGGGCGGGCATCCGGTCCGCGGTGTGCGTGCCGATGTTCGGCCGATCGGGACCGGTCGGGGCGCTGTACGCCGACCGGCTCGTGTACGCCGGCAAGTTCACCGCCGAGCAGGTGCAGTACGCGGCCGCGTTCGCGGCCCACGCGGCATCGGCCCTCGAGACCGCGCGGCTGTACGAGGACCGCGAGCGGCTGTTCCGGGCGACGCTCGAGGCGTTCGCGAAGGCGATCGACGCGCGCGACCGCTATACGGCCGGCCACTCCGAGCGGGTGACGGCGTACACGCTCGTGCTCGCCCTCACGTCGGGAGTGGCGCCGGGGCAGCTCGAGATCGTGCGGCGCGCCGGCATGCTGCACGACATCGGGAAGGTCGGCATTCCCGACGAGATTCTGCTCAAAGCCGGTCCGCTCGATGCGGCGGAGCGCGCGATCATGGAGCGCCACGTGACGATCGGCTACGACATGCTCCTGTCGATCGAGTTCCTGCGCGACGCGCTGCCGGTGATCCGCGGCCATCACGAGCGGTGGGATGGAGAGGGCTATCCGGATCGCCTGGGGGGCGGCGAGATCCCGCCCCTCGCGCGCCTCATGGCCGTGGCCGACAGCTTCGACGCGATGACCTCCGCCCGCCCCTACCGCGTCGCGCTGTCGGTGGCCGAAGCCGCCCGCCGCCTGCGCGTCGACAGCGGCCGGCAGTTCGAGCCGGCCGTCGTCGAGGCGTTCAATGCGGCCGAGTCCGAGTTCATCGCCCTTCGGGATCGCGCCGCCCAGGCGCCGGCGGGTCTGCGGCCCCCGCTCCCGGACCTGGCGTCGGCTCCGACCCGGCCCGGCGCCGCGAACCCCGCGTCCCCTCGAGACAGGGCCGGCAGCGGCGACTGAGCGCGCCGGCGGCAGGAACCCATGAGATAGGTACTACTCGCGTCGTGGAAACGTCGCCCGCAATCCCATGGCGCCGGCGTTGAAGCCCGCGCCGGCGAGAAACGGCGCCATCGCGTGGGTGGCCGGCGGAGCGCCGTCGATCTCTTCGATCAGCATGCCCCGCGGCGAATCGGCGCCGCTCCGGGCGCGGTCGATGAGCGCCCGAGCCACCGCGCGGCCCGCCTTCGACCGCAGCGGCTCGGCTTCGGGGAGCCACGTGAGCAGTTGGCGATCGCCGCGCGCAAGATACGCGGCCAGCGCTCCGTCGACCAGCACGACCGTCGCGCCCACGCTGCGCGTCGGACCGCGCCCCGCCGCACCGGTCCCCGATTCCGGAGAACCGGCCGACCCCGCGCCGGCGGGTTGAGCGGCGGGCCACTTCAGCGCGGCGCCGTACGGGTTCGCCGGATCGGTCGCCGCCAGCATGACGGCGTCCTCGCCGGTCTCCTCATCCGAGGCGTCCGCCGCCGGCTCCGCCGGGTCGCGCAGCGATCGGAGGAGGTCCAGCGCGCCCGGCAGCGCGAACTGCGTCGCGCCAAGACCGGCGATGAAGTACCCGCGCCGAAGACGGCCGTGCTCTTCCAGCGCTTTCAGCACCGGATAAACCGCTCCGAAGGCCACGCCTTCCGCCGCCACGGCTTCCCTGGTGAGCACGCCGTGCCTGGCCAGCAGCTGTTGCGTCGTGGCCGCCGCCCAGCGGGTGCCGTCGTTCTTTCCGGCCGCGTCCGTCCGCACGAGGCTCCATCGGCCCTCGGCCGCCGGCGGGACGAGGCGCCGCGATCGGAACGGGGCGGCGTCCACGCGCCGAGGCCTCCGCCTCGCCGCATGGGCGCGCGTGAACGCGCGGACGGCATGAAAGGTGTCGTTGGTGATCAGACCGCGCCACGCGAGGTTCCAGAGCGCGTCGACGGTCTCGGCCGGATATCCGCCGCCGACCCCTTCGTGCAGCGCGCCGAAGAACGAGGCGCCGTGCGAGGTCAGATACGCGACGACCGCGTGCTCGCGGGCGGACGGCCGCTCGAGACTGGGCGGCGCGCCGGCTCCGCCGGCTGCGGCGTCGGGCCTCTGGCGCCGCTCGATCGTCGGCGTGATCAGCCGCGCGAGATGGTCCGCGAGAAACAGCGCGATCCGCCCGTCACGCTCGCCGACCGGCTCGATCCCCACCCACAAGAGCTCGCCCGCCGCCATGACCGCGTCGAGGTCGGCGGGGTCGTAGGCGTCGAGGCGGGCGGGCAGGATCTCGGTTTCGACGATCGACGCGGGCAGCGGCGCTCCCTGCAGCTGCTCCACGACATCGAGCAGCGCGTCGGCGCCGCTCCGGCGCTTCACGATGCCCTGCCAGCTTGCCGCGAACCGGCCCAGCACCGCCTGATCGACCGGTTCCACTTCGTGCCGCAGCTTCGCCAGCGAGCGTCGCCGGAGCATGCGCAGCACGGCCGGATCGGTCCACTCCCGCCGGGTGCCGCCCGGCCGGAATTCCCCTTCGACCAGGCGGCTCTCGCTGGCCAGGCGCGCCAGCACGCGTTCCGCGGCCGCGTCCGGCAGCGCGTAGCGCGCGGCGAAGTCGGCCGAGGTGAACGGGGCATGCGTCCGCGCATAGCGGAGGGCGAGGTTTCCGAGCGGATCGCCGGCCGGCTCGAGCAGCGCGTCGGGCAGGCCGGCCGGCAGCGGCACGCCGAGACCGTCGCGATAGCGCGCCGCATCCTCGACCGCGATGTGTCGCGCGTCGCCCGCGACACGAATCGAGAGCGCCCTGCGGCTCTTCACGAGGCCGTCGATCGTGCTCGCGATCTCGTGCGAGGTGGTTCGGGCGGCGAGCTCCTCGCCGGTCAAGTCGCCAATCGCGAGGAGCAGGTCGTGCACCGCATCGGCCGATCGCGCCCGATACTTCGCGTCCAGGCGTTGGAGCTGCCGTTCGACGGCCTGCATCGATTCGGCATCGAGCAGCTCGCGGAGCTCCGCATCGCCCAGCAGCTCGCGCAGCTGGGCCGGATCGACCGCCAGCGCCTGCGCCCGGCGCTCGGCGAGCGGGGCGTCGCCGTCGTACAGGAAGCTCGCCACGTAGCTGAAGAGGAGTGACGCGGCGAATGGCGACGGCCGCGCCGAATCGACCGTCACGACGCGGATCTTCCGGCTCCGCACATCCGACAGCGTGCTGACGAGCGCCGGGATGTCGAAGATGTCGCGCAGGCACTCGCGGTAGGTCTCGAGCAGGACGGGGAACGATCCGTAGCGGGCCGCGACGGCGAGCAGGTCGGCGGCGCGCTTGCGCTGCTGCCAGAGCGGCGCCCGCATGCCCGGCCGGCGCTTGGGGAGGAGCAGCGATCGCGCCGCGTTCTCCCGAAACTTGGCGGCGAAGAGGGCGGTCGCCCCGAGCTGGCGAATGACCAGCGCCTGCGCTTCGTCGGGCTCCGGGAGCAGCAGCCGGGGATCGGGCGGGGAGTCGGTATCCGGAAACCGCACGACGAACCCATCGTCGCCCCACAGCGTCTCGACGTCCACGCCCGTCGCCTCGCGGATCTTCGCGGCGGCCGCCATCGCCCACGGCGCGTGGATGCGGCCGCCGCGGGGCGACAGCACGCACACGCGCCAGTCGCCGAGCTCGTCGCGCACCCGCTCGACAATCACCGTGGAGGCGTCGGGAATGGCGCGGGCGGCGGCGATCTGATCGCGGAGGTACTCCAACAGGTTCTCGGCGGCGCCCGTGTCGAGATCATGGTCCGCCTTCAGCCGGGCGACGGCCGCCGCCGGAGACAGCCGCAGCAGGTCGCGCATCAGCCGGCCGATCGCCAGGCCGAGCTCGAGCGGCCGGCCCGCCCGATCGCCCTTCCAGAACGGCATCCTGCCCGGTTCGCCCGGCGCCGGCGACACCAGCACGCGGTCGTGGGTGATCTCCTCGATCCGCCACGACGAGGCGCCGAGCACGAAGGTCTCGCCCACGCGGCTCTCGAAGACCATCTCCTCGTCGAGCTCGCCGACGCGGGCGGCGCCGGGACCCGCGCCGACGAGGAACACGCCGAAGAGCCCGCGATCGGGAATTGTGCCGCCGTTCGCGATCGCCACCCGCTTGGCTCCTTCGCGGGCGGTGATGGTGCCGGCCCCACGGTCCCACGTGACGCGCGGCCGCAGCTCGGCGAACTCGTCCGACGGGTAGCGGCCCGCCAGCATGTCCAGCACGCCGTCGAACACGCTTCGGGCGAGCTCCGCGAAGGGGGCCGCGCGCCGGACGGTCGCGTAGAGCGCCTCCACGTCCCACTCGTCCATGGCCGTCATCGCCACGACCTGCTGCGCGACGATGTCGAGCGGATTGCGGGGGTACCGGGTCGCCTCGACGGTGCCGTCGTGCATCGCCCTGGTCACCGCGGCGCATGCGACCAGGTCGCCCCGGAACTTCGGGAAGATGACGCCCTGGCTGATCGCGTCGATCCGGTGCCCGCCGCGGCCGATGCGCTGCAGCCCGCTCGCGACCGAGGGGGGCGCTTCGATCTGCACGACGAGGTCGATGGCCCCCATGTCGATGCCGAGCTCCAGCGACGAGGTCGCGACCAGGCCGCGGAGGCCGCCGGCCTTGAGCTGGTCCTCGATCTCGCCCCGCTGCGTCCGGGCGATCGATCCATGATGCGAGCGCACGATCGTTTCGCCCGCCAGATCGTTCAGCGCGCCCGCGAGCCGTTCGGCGAGACGGCGGCTGTTCACGAAGATCAGCGTGGAACGATGCGTCCGAACGAGGTCGAGAAGCCTCGGGTGAATGGCCGACCAGATCGACGGCTGCGCGCGTCCGCCCGATGGGGCGGGCCCGCCCGGCCCGTCGGCGAGCGCCGCCGCGCGGCGTCGCGGCGGCTCGGGGCCCGGCGTGGCGGCGAGGCGCGCCATGTCTTCGATCGGCACTTCGAGTGTGAGCTTCAGCGCCTTCTTCGAGCCGGCATCGACGATCGTGACGGGACGGTACCGGAGGGCCGCGCGCGGCGCGGCGAATTCCGTCTCGAGGTCGCGGCCGGCCCCCAGCCCCGCGGCTGCCCGCCGCCCGGCGCGCGCCGCGGTGTCGGCGCGGCTGCTCCACCCGGCGCCGCGGGTCCCGCCGTCGGCGGCGACGCCTCCCAGGAATCGCGCGACTTCTTCGAGCGGCCGCTGCGTCGCCGACAGCCCGATCCGCTGCGGCGGCCGTTCGCAGCGCGCCGCCAGCCGCTCGATCGACAGCGCCAGATGGGCGCCGCGCTTGGTCGGCACGAGCGCGTGAATCTCGTCGACGATGACGGTGTCGACGGCGCGCAGCGCCTCGCGCGCGTTCGAGGTGAGCAGCAGGTAGAGCGACTCGGGAGTCGTAATGAGAATGTCGGCCGGCTCGCGCTGAAATCGGGCCCGATCGGCCGCCGGCGTGTCGCCCGTGCGAATCGCGATGGCCGGCGCGAGGTACGGCTCGCCTCGGCGATCGGCCCGTTGCGCGATGCCGGCGAGCGGCGCCCGCAGGTTGCGCTCGACGTCGACCGCGAGCGCCTTCAGCGGAGAGACGTACAGCACGCGGCACCGCCGCGCCTTCGGCGGCGCCGGCTCGAACATCAGGCGATCGAGGCACCACAGAAATGCCGTCAGCGTCTTGCCGCTGCCGGTCGGCGCGAGGATGAGAGTGGATTCGCCGCGCGCGATGGCCGGCCACCCGAGCGCCTGCGGCCGAGTCGGCGCCGAAAACGACGCCGTGAACCACTCCCGAACGGCCGGATGAAAGGGCCCGAGCGGATCGGAATCGGAACGCGACCCCATCCGGTCATCTTATAATGTGAGCGGTTCGTGGCCGGGCCGGGCGCGGCCCGACGTGAGTGGGGCCCCACGAGAGACGAGGAAGGGGTAGATGAATGGGTGACGCCGGCGAAGGCCTGATCGACGCGGAATCGCGGATTCAGGAGCGGATGGAAGAACTCGAACGCGAGCGCGCGGGAACGCGCGGCCGCAAGGAGGGCGATCCCGAGCAGGTGCGAGCGCTCGAGTCGCTGCGCCTCGCGCGAACCGAGCTCGAGCGTCAGCTCGAGGCGACGACTCACGAGCGGCGCCGCGCGCAGATCTCGCAGGCGATCGAGGAAATTGATCGGCGGACGGCTGCAGTACCGAGTCAAGATCCCCTGAAAGCGTGAGTGGGCGCATCGGCTGATACGGCGCTGGCGACCGTTCACCGGTACCACGACGGCACGAAGCATCATTTCGAGCGGTTTGCGCGTTCGCTGGGCTATCTCGACTGGGCCTCCCAGCCTCGCCCCTTCCGATCGTTCGACGGCGCTCCGGTCTTTCCACTCCATCCGGCGCCCGGCGCGCCCGCATCCGCCTATTCGCCTCCATCCCCCGCTTACGGCGAGATCTTCGCCGCGCACCGGGCTGCGGCGTCCTTCGACGCCGCCGCGATCGGCGACCTGTTGCGCCATTCCCTCGGGCTCTCGGCCTGGAAGGAGTTCCGCGGGTCGCGCTGGTCGCTCCGGGTCAATCCGTCGAGCGGCAACCTCCATCCGACCGAGGCGTACGTCATCTGCGGCCCGATGGAGGGTCTGGCGGCCGCCCCCGCCGTCTACCACTACGCGGCCGATCGCCACTCGCTGGAGCAGCGCTGCGCCTTCGACGATCGCGACTGGAGCGGGGCGCGCGCGGCGGACGACGACGCGGTGTTCGTGGCGCTGACGTCGATTTACTGGCGCGAGGCCTGGAAGTACGGCGAGCGCGCGTTCCGATACTGCCAGCACGACCTCGGGCACGCGATCGCGGCGGTCGCGATCGCGGCGGCGATGCTCGGCTGGCGGGCGGCTCTGCTCGACTGGCCGCACCGGACCATCGCCGCCCTCACCGGCATCGACCGCCACGACGATTTCGCCGACGCGGAGCGCGAGGATGCCGGCTGCATCCTGGCCCTCTGCCGTCGAGGCGGTGCCGAGCCGGACCGGACGGGCGCCGGGCCGGCCCGGGTGGGCGCGGACTCGCTGATGGCGGCCGTGCGCGCCGGTCGTTGGACCGGACGCGCCACGCAGTTGAGCGAGGACCACGTCCAGTGGACGTTCATCGACGAAATAGCGCGCGCCACGGAGCATCCCGGCCGCCCGGTCGACGACGGCCCGGCCGCGGCCGCGGGTGCGGGAGTGGCCGGGAGCCCGCCACGCGCCACCTCCGCCGGCGGGGAACGCGACGCGAGGGCGATCATCCTGCAGCGTCGCAGCGCCGTCGCATTCGACGGACGCACGACGATCGGCCGCACGGCGTTTTTCGCGATGCTCTCGCGCGTCCGGCCGGCGGCGCACGCGCCCTGGGACGCGGTGTGGTGGACGCCGCGCGTGCACCTCGCGATCTTCGTGCACCGGGTGATCGGCCTGGAGCCGGGGGTCTATCTGCTGGCGCGCGACGCGCGGGCCCTGCCCGCCTGGCGGGCGGCGTGCGGCCGCGAGTTCCTCTGGGAAGCCGCGCACGACGACCTGCCCTTCGTCCGCCTGGCGCGCGGCGACTGCCGCCGCCTCGCGCAGCGCCTGAGCTGCGACCAGGACATCGCGGCCGACGGCTTCTTCAGCCTCGGGATGATCGCCGAGTTCGACGGCAGCCTCGACGCGCACGGCCCTTCGTTCTACCGCCACCTTTTCTGGGAGACCGGCGTCGTCGGCCAGGTCCTATATCTCGAGGCCGAAGCCGCCGGCGCGCGGGCGACGGGAATCGGCTGTTTCTACGACGATCCGGTCCACGAGGCGCTCGGGCTGCAGGGTCACGCGTTTCAAAGCCTGTATCACTTCACGGTGGGCGCGCCGGTCGAGGACGGCCGGCTGACGACCGAGCCCGGGTACGCGTGGGAGATCGGGCCGTCGTGAGCCCCCGGCGTCGCGTTGACTTGCCCGGACCCGTCCGATAGCATGAGGACTGAGCTTGCGAAATCGTTCACAAGCCAGGGTCGGCGTACTCAATCATGCAGGGTTGGTTCTCCATCCTCCTCATGATCGCGCTCGGCGCGGCGTTCGCGCTGATCTCGGTCCGGCTCTCGCGTATCATCGGCCCGTCCGACCCGACCCCCGAGAAGCTGGCGCCCTACGAGTGCGGGATGCCCCCCGTCGGCGACGCCCGCGAGCGGCATTCGGTGAAGTTCTACCTCGTGGCGATGGTCTTCCTCCTCTTCGACATCGAGATCGCGTTTCTCTACCCGTGGGCCATGGCGCTCCGCACCCTGGGCTGGAACGGCTTCTTCCAGATCGTCCTGTTCATGACGCTCCTGCTCTTCGGCTACATCTACGTGTGGCGGAAGGGCGCGCTCGATTGGGGAAACGAGGGCCGGTAGTGGGTATCGAAGCCGATCTTCCCGTCCTGACGACGACCGTCGAGAAGATGGTGCAGTGGGCGCGGCGCTCGTCCATCTGGCCGGTGACGTTCGGTCTGGCGTGCTGTGCCATCGAGATGATGGCGATGAGCTGCTCGCGCTACGACATCGCGCGGTTCGGCGCGGAAGTCTTCCGCGGCAGTCCTCGCCAGTCGGATCTGATGATCGTGGCCGGCCGCCTGTCGCGCAAGATGGCCCCGGCGCTGCGCCGGATCTACGACCAGATGCCCGAGCCCAAGTGGGTGATCTCGATGGGCGCGTGCGCCTCGATTGGCGGCGTCTTCGACAACTACGCCCTCGTGCAGGGGGTGGATCAGGTCGTGCCGGTGGACGTCTACGTGCCCGGCTGCCCGCCCCGTCCCGAATCGCTCATCTACGGCATCGTCCAGCTCCAACGGAAGATCGCGCAGCAGAAGCTCGCGTAAATGGATGCGCCCGCGCTCGTCGCGCTCTTGCAGGAGGCCGTGCCCGGCGCCCGGGTCGAGAGCGCGCCGAGCATCGACCTGCAGGCCACGCTGTACGTGTCGCGCGACGATGTGCCGGCGGTGGCGCGGGCGCTGCGCGACCGGCCGGAGCTCGGCTTCGCCCTGCTCGTCGATATCACCGCGGTCGACTTCTGGCCGCGCGAGCCTCGCTTCGAGCTCGTCTACATCGTGGCCTCGATCGAGCGCCGGCTGCGCGCGCGCATCAAGGTGCGGCTGCCGGGCGGCGATGCGCGCGTGGCGACGGTCAGCGGCATCTGGCCGGCGGCGAACTGGCTGGAGCGCGAGGTGTGGGACCTGTTCGGCATCGTGTTCGACGGTCACGCCGACCTGCGGCGGCTGCTGATGCCGGAGGACTGGACCGGGCACCCGCTGCGGAAGGACTACCCGGTGCAGATCCGGATGGCGGCGCGCACCACCGAGCCGCTGCAGGTCACCGAGGAGGAGTTTCGCGCGAGCGTGGCGAAGGACCGGCGGGTCCGGCCGGGGTCGGGGCCCCGCCGTGACAGCGGGGGTCGGGGCCTTCCGTCGTGAGCGCCGAGCTCGATCTTCTCCGGCGCACGCTGGGCGAGGCGGCCGCGCTGCACGAGCGCGTCCGGCTGGCGGACCTCCAGCCGGTCCTCGACGCCGCGTCGGCGATCGTCGACGCGCTCCGTGGCGGCGGCACGCTGCTCCTGTTCGGCAACGGCGGGAGCGCCGCCGACGCGCAGCACGTGGCGGCCGAGCTCGTCGGCCGCTTCCAACGGGAGCGCCGGGCGCTGGCGGCCGTGGCGCTCACCACCGACACCAGCGTGCTCACCAGCCTCGGCAACGACTACGCCTTCGATCGGGTGTTCGCGCGCCAGATCGACGCGATCGGGCGCGCGGGCGACGTGGCGTTCGGCATCAGCACGAGCGGCCGATCGCCCAACGTGCTCGCGGGGCTCGCTGCCGCGCGCGCCGGGAGGCTGCGCACGGTGGCGCTGACCGGTCGCGACGGCGGCGAGGTCGGCCGGGCGGCAGACATTCACGTGAACGTTCCGGCGGACTCCACCGCGCGGGTGCAGGAAGTACACCGCACGCTGCTGCATGCGATGTGTGATCTGATCGAACGCGCCTTCGTGGACGCGGCGGACTGACGACGGGGTTTCGCGCAACGATGCCTGAGCTTCGCTCGGAGACGATGACCGTCAACATGGGGCCGCAGCACCCCAGCACGCATGGCGTGCTGCGGCTGGTCCTCGAGCTCGACGGCGAAACCATCCTCTCCGCCGCGCCCACGATCGGCTATCTCCATACCGGCATCGAGAAGACCGCCGAGCAGAAGATGTGGCAGCAGGTGGTCCCGCTCGTCGAACGGATGGATTACCTGAGCGCGCAATCCAACAGCATGGCCTTCTGCCTGTCGGTGGAGAAGCTGCTCGGGATCGAGGTGCCCGAGCGCGTCCGGTGGATCCGGGTGCTGATCGCGGAGCTGCAGCGCATCAACAGCCATCTCGTGTGGCTCGGCACACACGGCATGGAGGTCGGCGCCGTGTCGGTGATGCTCTACTGCTTCCGCGAGCGCGAGCTGCTCCTCAACATCAACGAGATGCTGGCCGGCTTCCGCATGTTCCCGAGCTACATGCGCGTCGGCGGCCTGCGCGAGGACCTGCCGCGCGGGTTCCACGCCGCGGTGAGCGACTTCCTCGATCGGTTCCCGCCGAAGCTCGACGAGTACGAGGACCTGCTGACGGAGAACCAGATCTACCGGAGCCGGACGCGCGGCGTCGGGACGATCACGGGAGCGGCCGCGGTGGCGTACGGGCTGGTCGGCCCCATCGCGCGCGCGGCGGGCGTGGCCTACGACGTGCGCAAGGCGTTTCCGTATCTCGGCTACGACACGCTGGAGTTCGCCGTGCCGACGCGGGAGGAGGGAGATGCCTACGCGCGCTACCTCGTGCGCGTGGCCGAGATGCGCGAGAGCGTCAAGATCTGCCGCCAACTGCTCGGGCGGATCGCTCCCTCGGGCGAATACGCGGTGAACGATCCGCGCATCACGCCGCCGCCGAAGGATCGCGTGTACACGGAGATGGAGGCGCTCATCCAGCACTTCCTGATCTACTCGCAGGGCTTCACCGTCCCGGCGGGCGAGGTCTATGTACCGGTGGAGGGCCCCCGCGGGGAGCACGGCTTCTACATCGTGTCGGACGGCACGAACCGGCCGTGGCGCGTCAAGTCGCGCGCCCCGTCGCTGCTGGCGTGCCAGGCGCTGGAGCAGATGATCGTCGGGGGCCTGATCGCCGACGTGATTGCCGTCATCGGGTCGATTGACGTCGTCATGGGAGACGTGGACCGGTGAGCTTCCATCCTCCGATGGCCTACGGCGCCACGTTTCACCGGTCGACGCGGACGCTGGCCGAGGCGGGGGAGCCGTTCGCGTACACGCCGGAGCAGCGCGCCAGCTTCGACCGGATCGTGGCGCGCTATCCGGCCGAGCACCGGCGATCGGCCGTGCTCCCCGCGCTGTACCTCGTGCAGGCGCAGCAGGGGTACGTCACCGCGAACGCCATGCGCTACGTCGCGGCGCTGCTCGGCATGACCGCCGCCGACGTCGAGGACGTGGTGTCGTACTACACGATGTTCCACACCCGCCCGGTGGGGACGTTCGTGCTGAGCGTGTGCCGCACGCTGTCGTGCGCGCTGAACGGCGCGGAGCGCGTCACCGAGGAGATCTGCGCGGCGCTCGGCCTCAAGCCGGGCGAGACCGATCCGACCGGCACGTTCACGCTGGTCGAGGTCGAGTGCCTCGGCGCGTGCGACCGCGCGCCGGTCGTGATGGTCAACGACGCGTGGCAGGAGTGCCTGAAGCCGGAGGAGGTGTCCCGGCTGATCGACGGGCTGCGGACGCGCGGCGAAGCCGCCCTGAGCGGCTGCCACCACGCCATCGAAGCGCGAGGGGCGACACGGTGACCCCGCCCGCTTTCGAGCCGGTGCTCACGCGGCATGTCCGGGAGCCGGACGGCTTCACGCTCGACGCCTACCTGCGGCGCGAGGGGTACGTGGGGCTGAAGAAGGCGCTCGCCCTGTCGCCCGATCAAGTCATCGATCTCGTCAAGGCGTCCGGGCTGCGCGGCCGCGGCGGCGCCGGCTTTCCGACCGGCATGAAGTGGCAGTTCGTCGACAAGAAGTCGCCGAACCCGAAGTACCTCGCCTGCAACGCCGACGAAAGCGAGCCCGGGACGTTCAAGGACCACCTGCTCATGGAGCGCAATCCGCACCTCGTGATCGAGGGATGCGCGATTGCCTGCTGGGCGATTGGGGCGAAGGTCGCGTACGTGTACATTCGCGGCGAGTTCTTCCACGTGCAGCATGTCTTCGAGCGCGCGATTGAGGAGGCGTACGCGCGCGGGTTCCTCGGCAAGAACGTCCTCGGGAGCCCCTTCGACTGCGAGGTGTTCGTGCACCGCGGCGCCGGCGCCTACGAGGCGGGGGAGGAGACGGCGCTGCTGGAGTCGCTCGAGGGCAAACGGGCCCAGCCGCGGAACAAGCCGCCGTTTCCGGCGGTCGTCGGCCTCTACAACTGTCCGACGGCGGTGAACAACGTCGAGACGCTGGCGAACGTGCCGCTGATTCTCACCAGGGGCGCCGACTGGTTCGCGGCGTCGGGGCCGGACAGGAACGGCGGCCCGAAGCTGTACTGCGTGAGCGGCCACGTGAAGCGCCCGGGCGTGTACGAAGCGCCGATGAGCGTCACGCTGCGCGAGCTCGTCGAGAGCTACGCCGGCGGCGTTCCCGACGGCCGAACGCTCAAGGCGGTCATCCCGGGCGGCTCCTCGGTGCCCATCCTGCTGCCGGACCAGCTCGATGCCGAGGCCAGCTTCGACGGCGTGCAGAAGGCCGGGTCGCTGCTCGGATCGGCGGGCATCGTCGTGCTGGACGACTCGACCTGCATGGTGTGGCTCGCCGAGAACCTGCTGCACTTCTACCGCCACGAGTCGTGCGGGAAATGCACCCCGTGCCGCGAAGGCACCGACTGGCTCCACAAGATCCTCCGCAAGATCGAGCGCGGCGACGGTCAGATGAGCGACCTGGACCTGCTGTCGAGCATCTCGGGCAACGTCGCCGGCAAGACGTTGTGCGCGTTCGGCGACGCGGCGGTCACCCCGGTCCTGACGACGCTGAAGCACTTCCGGCACGAATACGAGGCGCACATCCGCGAAGGGCGGTGCACGCTCCCCGCCCCCTGGCGCGGGCGGCGGCCCGCCGGAGCGCACGGAATGCCGCCACGTGCCGGCCTCGCGGCCGGTGGGGCATGACGCCGCTGCTGGCCGCCCAGATCGGCTTGACGCTGTTCGTCTTCGTGATGCTGCTGAACTCGGCGGCCGCCATGGTGTACGTCGAGCGCAAGGTCGCCGCCCTCCTGCAGCAACGGCTCGGGCCGTATCTGGTCGGGCCGCAGGGACTGTTGCAGCCGCTGGCCGACATCATCAAGCTGATGTTCAAGGAAGAGCTGCGACCGGCCGCGGCCGATCCGCTGCTCTTCACGCTCGCCCCGATCATTTCCGCGACCGCCGCGTTCACGGCGTTCGCCGTCGTCCCGTTCGGCGCCGAGACCCGGCTCTTCGGCCTGCTGGACGAGCCGCTGCGGCTGCAGGTCGCCGACGTCAACGTCGCCGTGCTGGTCATCTTCGCCGTGTCGTCGATGAGCGTGTACGGAATCGTCCTCGCCGGCTGGAGCTCGAACAGCAAGTACTCGCTCCTCGGCGGCTTGCGGGCGTCGGCGCAGATGATCAGCTACGAGCTCTCGTACGGCCTCGCCCTGGCGAGCGTGATCGTGATGGCCAGCTCCATGTCGCTCACCGAGATCGTGAACGACCAGGCCGGCACGTGGTTCGGGGTCGTTCCCCGCTGGTACGTGTTCTTGCAGCCGGTCGGGTTCCTGGTTTACATGACCGCCGGCATCGCCGAAACGAACCGCGCGCCGTTCGATTTCCCGGAAGCGGAGCAGGAGCTGGTCGCCGGCTACCACACCGAGTACAGCAGTATGAGCTTCGCGATGTTCTTCCTCGCCGAGTACATCAACATGGTGACCGTCTCGGCGGTCGCGACGGATCTCTTCCTCGGCGGCTGGCACGGTCCGTTCCTGCCCGAGTCGCTCGGCTGGATCTGGTTCCTGGCGAAGGTCGGGGCGCTGCTCTTCATCTACGTCTGGATCCGGTGGACGCTGCCGCGCTACCGCTACGACCAGTTGATGCGGTTCGGGTGGAAGCTGCTGCTGCCGGTCGCGGTCGTCAACCTGATCGTCACCGCCGCGGGGGTGCTCTATTTCGGCCTGTGAGGCCGGCGGCGCCGGGCGCCGCCCGTCATGATCCTCTTCTACGCGTTCGGCGCCGTCGCCGTCGCCGCGTCGCTGCTCGTCATCACGCACCGCAACCCGATCTACAGCGTGCTGCTGCTGATCGTGTCGTTCGGCGCGCTGTCGGGCCTGTACGTCCTGCTCGAGGCGCCCTTCGTGGCCGTCGTCCAGATCATCGTGTACGCCGGCGCCATCATGGTCCTGTTCCTGTTCGTGGTCATGCTCCTCAACGCGCCGCACGAGGACGCCGAGCGCGTGCCGAGGCCGCATCCCCTGCGGCGGAGCGGTCCCATGCGCTTCGGCGCGGCGCTCGCGGTCGCGCTCGCCGTCGAGCTGGCGTGGGCGCTGTCGCGCGGCGACGGCGGCCCCGGGAGGTTCACCGCCGGCGCCGTGAGCTCGGTCGGCGCCGTCGGGCGCGTCCTGTTCACCGACTATGCCTTTCCCTTCGAAGTGACGTCGGTGCTCATTCTGGTCGCGCTGGTCGGGGCCGTCCTGCTGGCCCGCCGCGACGAGCCGCCGCGCGCCAGGTAGCCGATGCCCTCGCTGAGCGATTACCTGATCCTGTCGGCCCTGATCTTCGCCATCGGCGCGGCCGGCGTGTTCCTGCGCCGCAACGTGATCACGATGCTGCTGTCGATCGAGATCATGCTGAACGCCGTGAACCTCACGTTCGTGGCGTTCGGCCGCGCGCTGGGCGCCGCCGACGGCCAGATCATCGTGTTCTTCGTGATCACGGTCGCCGCCGCCGAGGCGGCGGTCGGACTGGCGCTCGTGATCGGCCTCTTCCGGCATCAGGAATCGCTCAACCCCGAGTCGTTCACGATGCTGAAGTGGTGACGATCATCACCGGCGCCGATCGACGGGACGTCCTATGCTGCTGCTGATTCCGCTGCTCCCCTTCGCCGGCTTCCTGCTGAACGCCGGCATCGGGCGGCGGCTCGCGAAGCCGGTCTCGGGCGGGGCGGCCTGCGCGGCGATGCTCGCCTCGTTCGTGGCGGCGGCGATCGCCGTCCGGGCGCTGCTCGCGCTGCCGCCGGAGGCGCGCGCCCTCGAGCAGCTCGTGTTCAACTGGATCGCGGCCGGCGAGCTCACCGTCGACTTCACCCTGCGCCTCGACCCGCTCTCGGCGCTCATGATCCTGATCGTGACCGGCATCGGATCGCTGATTCACATCTACTCGACCGCGTACATGCACGAGGAGCGCGATTCGGAGTTCGCGCGCTACTTTTCGTACCTCAATCTGTTCGCCGCCTTCATGCTCGTGCTCGTCCTCGGGTCGAACTTCCTCGTGATGTTCGTCGGGTGGGAGGGCGTGGGGCTCTCGTCGTATTTGCTGATTGGCTTCTGGCACACGAAGACGTCCGCGTCGGACGCCGGCAAGAAGGCCTTCATCGTCAATCGGATTGGGGACGTCGGGTTCCTGCTCGGGGTGCTGCTCATCTTCGTGCGGTTCGGCACGATCGAGTTTCAGGAGATCGCGCGCCTCGTAGCCGGTCTGAGTCCCGAGCAGACCTTCGGTACCCTGTCGCTGATCACGCTGCTGCTGTTCGTCGGGGCCACCGGCAAGTCGGCCCAGATCCCGCTGCACGTCTGGCTTCCCGACGCCATGGAGGGGCCGACCCCCGTGTCCGCCCTGATTCACGCGGCGACGATGGTGACGGCGGGCGTGTACATGATCGGCCGCAACGCCGTGCTGTTCGGCCACGCGCCGGAGACGCTGGCGATTGTCGCCGCGGTCGGCGCGGCGACCGCGCTGCTGGCCGGCACCATCGGGCTCGTGCAGAACGACATCAAGCGCGTCCTCGCCTATTCGACCGTCTCGCAGCTCGGCTACATGTTTCTCGCCATGGGCGTCGGGGCCTATACGGCCGGGATCTTCCATCTGTACACACACGCGTTCTTCAAGGCCTTGTTGTTCCTGGCCGCCGGCGCCGTCATCCATGCGCTGGCGGGCGAGCAGGACCTGCGGCGCATGGGCGGCCTGAGACGGGAGCTGCCGGTTGCGTACTGGACGTTCCTCGTCGGCGCGCTCGCCATTGCCGGCGTTCCCGGTCTCGCGGGCTTCTTCAGCAAGGACGAGATCCTGTTCCGGACCTACGCCGGCGGCCACCAGCTTCTCTGGTTCGTCGGCCTGCTCACGTCGCTGCTGACGGGCCTCTACATGTTCCGCCTCGTGTTTCTCGCGTTTCACGGGGATCGCGCGGCCGCGGCGCCGGCGGCCGCCGGACCGCCGCCGGACGCGCACGCGGGGCACGCCGATCGGCACGAG
>Ga0326597_10001882_pt1 | contig 32383 bp, 39 predicted proteins | sample RVTome_12_FD_203789 | JGI IMG/M metagenome (GOLD analysis project Ga0326597, IMG submission 203789) | Soil microbial communities from uranium-contaminated site in the Upper Colorado River Basin, Wyoming, United States - RVT100D185 | ecosystem: Environmental > Terrestrial > Soil > Contaminated >...
ACTCGCGTGTGCAAAAACCAAAAAATTTCCTTGCATTTTTCTCGCGTCTCCTCCCCCCACCCCTCCACCGCGAAGCGGAAAAAGAAATGGAAAGGAAATTTTTGGTTTTGCTTCGCCACAAGGAAACTCCACAAAGGGCAACAAAGTTATCACAATGAAGCCCATTTGCTCCATTTCCTTGTGGCGACCGAGGCGCCCTACTATCCGCGTTTGGTGGTAACTCTAACGTCCGCGAACCACACACAACCGCCTACGCATAGCCCGCTCGCATTCGCTCGCGCTGGCTGCTTCGGCGTTGCGTGCGTTCGCTTGGTGGCTTCGTTCGAGTCTGTGGTGACTCAATCAAGCGGTTTGCGCTAAGCGCAAGCAAATCTATATGTGCTTGCCCCACCCGCCCTATGCGCGCACAAAGCCCGTCCGCTAACACGGACGGCTCCCTTTAGCTAAATCCGTTCTTGATGCACTTCTGCATTAGCAAGTACGAGTAACAGTGAGTCAATGAAGCCACAAAATTTTATCGCGTCATTACGTGTGAGCTTGTTCGAGACTTCATGATGGGTGCGGTTGCGGAACGCTGCTTCAATACCAGCGCAAATTTTGTAAAAACCTTCTTGCTCGCTGGAATCACTGCTGACCACTAAAATAGCTCGCGCAGGATCGGGCGCGATTGCTTTCCCAATTAATGCTTGCGGGTTCATTCTTTGTGTAATACCACTCAAATTCTTGACCCGATGTTCAAGAATAGTTGTGGCTTCTCTAAAAACTCTGTCATGATTCCTTGGTCGTTTAATAAGATCCGCACATCTATCTCTAAGCTCATCATCCTGAATCATTTCAAGTAAATCGATATAGCGCGACGAAGCAGTGAGTGTTTCGGTGTGTCCCACACGATTAGATGTGGTGCTTGTTGTGTGTTGTGGAGTGCCTGTGAGTGTTCTTGCTTCGTTTTGAACATCAACAGGCAAAGAACGCTTGTACTTTTGAAAGCCAATTTTCTTTTCTTTCAGCCAATATAAAAAATAGGCTTCGGAAGAAACGCCCGCTCTTGAAGCACGTTTGGCATTTTGCTCGCGCGTATATTTGATTGACTTATCGATTTTATCGGCAAGTTTCTTTAATAGAATTGGATCAAGGCGTTGAGACATATTATGAAAAAAATCCTTGAATAAGCGGAGTAATCCTGCCGACCAATTGGGCAAAGCCTTCTATGTCCGCAAGCGCCTTAACGCTCTCCCACGCTACTTTGATGATTTGCCTGTTCGGTTTACTTTTTCCTGCCTGACTTGCAATAGTTTGTATATCAGACTTGTAGTCATTTTTTTCGTCGTCAGTCAGTACTGTGCTTTTGCTGATTTTTTCAGATAACTCAGTGAGTGCATTGTCGAGCGTCACAACACTTTGATTTATTTGATTTCGGTCACCAAATGAAAGGTTATGTATCGGCGAGTTATTTATATTTAACGTGCGTTTATCTACCTTTGAAACGCTGGATACGCTCACTTGAGTAATTGCTTGTACCGTAGCGAGCGATTGTCGGTCGCCTTGGTCAAGCTTCGCCATAATGGAAGTGCCGTGCGATTGTGCGTACATCTGTGCAGCAGCGTTCATGGTGAGACCGCTATACTTACGACGAAGTTCAGAGAGGCGCGGACGAATTTGTTCGGCTGTCTTATCCGTCTTCTTAACGAGTACCTCCATAATGTCGGGGTTGAGTCGGTCTGCCATATACTATTTTTTCGTAGATGAAATCAAACGACTAATAATTGCTGGATCAACCTCCAGAATGGCGGCGATGTCTTTTCCTTTTACACCCTGATTAATAAGCCCGAGAACAAGTAGTCGTTTAATCTCCTCCAAAGGCTCCAGTTTTTCGCTTTTAGTTTTTCTACCCATATTATTTATCTTTCTTAATTCCTTTCAGGAAGGCATTAACCGCGTTTAAGTCCATTCGTAACTTTTTAGCAATATCCACCTGCGGAACATTTAACTTAAATAATTCTAGTACGAGAATACTTTTTAGAGTTTCTCGCACGTCTTCAAGGGGATCACGATTTTGTTTATTCTTTGCCATACTTTATTTTGATCTAGCTTTTTTAATTCTAGCTTTAGCAACCGATACGGTACCTGCTGTGGTGCCAAGGATTTCTGCGATCTCACTGTCTGTAAGTCCGAATCTGGAAAGTTTTTCTACGTTTTCTTTTACCTCAACCACTTTATTCTCACCCTGAAGCTGGAGTGCGATTAAAATACTCAGTTTCTTCGAGACTTGTTGTAAAATGTCATTTTTGTTTTCCATAGGCTATTTATTCTCCTTTTTTAATACTGATAATTCTTTACTAACATGCCCCACCTTTTTACCTGTAATTTCGGCAATCTCTGCTGAATCCAAACCAAATGAAGCAAGGTCACGCACTTGCTCTTTTAGACTTACCGCACCCCCATCATTTGCAATTTTCAAAAGCAAAGAAATGATAACGTTCATCTTTTTCTCAATTTTTGACTTATTTACCGATGATTTTTCTTCCATAAATTGATTGATAAGTAAAATAAATAACCGCGTATCTATTATACGCGCCTTAAAATAAGGAGTCAAGCGCCAAAGTAAGGATTACTCTCTTATCAATACAAATCAAGCGCTTTTCGCTTTGTGGCTTATTTCCCCGACTTCGTTCGATTGTCTTGCTTACACAACATCTGACAATTTCCTTATTTCAAAAATCGTATTTGTAAATTAAGCTTCATTCGTTGTTCGCCACCTTCTTCGTAGATTCGACCGAACCCATGACGAGAAGTGCTTGGGGTGTCTAGTTTGGTATTGTGAAAGAGATAATCCTCAAATTTATCTCGATTGTAAAGGTGGTAACAGACAACCTCTCCATCTTCTTTGACAATAATGTATCCGCCATGAGCTTCAGTATAACCATCCCAATCTTTACTTGGCATCATGCCCAATGCAATAGCGGAAAGAAATCTTTTTATGTTTAGGATTAGCATATCTTTTGTGAAATCGATATGATCCATAAAATCAGAATCCTCGGCAATTTTATCTACGAGATCTTTGATAGTAGTTCCATTCCCCATGTAATAATGCTTCAACATTTGAGCGACAATATCAGGGAATATGGAATCCACTTTACGTAAATTTTTACGGAAAGTCGCATTGTCCATACTAATGAATTCCAATCCTGCACCTGCTCCATATGAAAGTTTTGTCGCCTCTCTAACAGACATGTCGTCAGAATTTTGAACAGGCGCACCATCTCTGGTGCCAATACGATATACAAAATTTGTGGCTCCCGACGCATTAAGTAACGTAGCTGGAGAACCGAGCATTGATTTAATGCTGAAACCTAGTTCAGGGAATTCAGGTGACTTTTTATCGTGTAAAACAATAGTTATGTCAGCTTTTTTACCACTAGATGCTCTTAATTGTGTGCAGTGAAGATTGTCCATTATCCCTACCGCGTGCGATATTTCAAAAGTGGTACCTGAAGATTTTTTAATTTCTTCAAAGATTTTAGCAACACCACCCTTAATTCCATCCAAATCAACCACATCTATTTCTGTACCGTTGTTTGAAATAATCACACGACCGTCATTTTTCGAAATATCATACGACTTTATACCTGCTGTTTCTTGACGAATGATTTTCAAGACAAGATGAAAATGGTCTTCCAAAATTTTAAGGTCTTTGTCGGCGGTAAAAACCTTACCTTCGGTAAGAATCTTTGTGAAGGCATAGAATTCAGACCACTCGCCTTTATTGCCTTTTGGTGATGTATTATTTGTTGTTTTCATATTTATTTAATGTCTCAATTATTCTTTCCGCAACAGCTTGAATTGCAGGTACAGCGACAGAATTGCCGAGTTGCTTCATTGACTGTACTGACGATACATCTTCAGGAAATTCAAACCACTCAGGGAATCCTTGCATTTTCAAGCCCTCTTTAGGTCCGAGTTGGACTATCTTTCCGTCCACACGGTACGCGTCCCAGTTGCGTCTATCAGTGATCTGGCTTCCACGACCTCCGACACGAAGAGTGAATCCGACATCTTTGTTGCACTTCCCTCCGAAAATATCAGACATCGTATATTTCAAGTCTTTAACAGGCTCGGGAAATTCAAACGGTATTGTGTTGTCACGAAAGCCAACCATAAACAACCGTGGTCGATGTTGTGGCATACCAAAATCAGAAGCTTTAACAATTTTTGAATGGAACGAATATCCAAGTTCTTCCTCGATAATACGTTTTATGGTTGCAAAAGTCTTTCCTTCGTCGTGGGCGTATAAGCCACGCACGTTTTCGAGAAAGAATGCTTTCGGTTTCTTTTCTTTTATAATACGCACGATGTCAAAGAAAAGAGTACCTCGTGTTTCGTTAAATCCTTTCTTGAAGCCCGCTTGTGAGAACGGCTGACATGGAAACCCACCTGTAATAACATCAAAATCTGGCATTTCTTTCTCGTTCACTTTAGTGATGTCGCCGACAAAATTGCCGTTTCTAAAAACATCAGGAGATACTTTATAAAAGTTGTGCCTATATGTAGTTCGCGCTTTTTCGTCCCATTCGGACACAAACACACATTCAGCGCCCGCATTATGAAAGGCAACATGGAAACCACCGATACCTGCAAATAGATCGATAAACTTATGTTTGGTTTTTGTTATTGGTTCGGGTGCTTTATCATTTACTCCGAGAAAATACATATGCCGTGCATCGACGAGAAGATCAAAGAGCGATTCTTGGTTGCCTTCGGCAACATAATCGGTGGCTTTTGGTTGTACATGTTGCAATTCTGCGAGAATACTGTGTATACCTCGCTCCGCGATAATAAGAAAATCAAGTACGTTGATACCGACAATTTTACCTGCTTCGACAATTCGAGCGGCAACTTGTTTGTCTTCGTCACTCGGTGAAGGGTCTCCCGATGGGTGATTGTGAATAACTATGACGCTCGCGGCGTGCTTTTCAAGTCCGGGAGCAAACACTTCTCGCGGGTGAATAATACTTTTGTCCAATGTGCCAACCGAAACAATCTCTTTATGCACGAGCACACTTCGAGCATTCAGGTAAAGGCAAACCAGATGTTCTTTTTTTGCGGTTTTTAGTTCAGGAACTAATCGCGAGGCATCAAGCGCCGATAGTACTTTATGTTCTTCCTCCCCATTATGTTTTTCGTACATTCGACGTGCTAGTGCAAACATTGAGGCGATTTGCAACGCTTTCGCATTACCGATCCCAGGAACCTGAACGAGATCTTCCACTGTCGCATTCATGAGTTTGTCACCAAACTTTCGAGAAATTTTCTGAGCAAGCGATTTAACATTTGTTCCTTTGATACCGCTTCCAAGCAAAATAGCCAACAACTCACTGTCGGTTAGAGCGTCGCTTCCTTTTTCGAGAAACTTCTCGCGAGGCCTATCATGTTTTGGGATATCTTTTAACTTTGCCATATGATTATTATTTCAGAAGTATATCAATATTCACTCCCAGCGCCTTGGCGACCTTTTCCATTGTGCTAATTGTAAGATTTTGTTTGCCATTCTCAACATTACTAATATACGCCCGGTCTAACCCTAACTCACGACAAATGTCGCCTTGCGACATGCCTTTTTCGAGCCGTATCTTTTTCATGTTCTCACCAAATTTTTGTGCTGTGGATTTTGCCATATTATATGAAAACTTATCAACATAGATAATTATAGCACCCTCTTGTGTTTTGACTCAATGTTAAGTTATAATACAAGTGTGCAAAACGATATTGTTATGACTACGGCGAAGCAAAACCAAAAATTTCCTTTCCATTTCTTTTTCCGCTTCGCGGTGGAGGGGTGGGGGGAGGAGACGCGAGAAAAATGCAAGGAAATTTTTTGGTTTTTGCACACGCGAGTCCGCGAGCGTGTCCGAGGCGCATTGGTTCGCATCACCACGCAATCGGAGCGTACGGAGAGGTTTAGAACCACCACGCGCTCCGCGCGTGCGATTAGTCGTCAAAATCCTGCGGATTTTGCCCGAAATATATTCGAACTTCGTCCAATACACACCGCCACCCTACGCTCCAGCAGAATTATTTATTGATGGAGCGTAGGGTATGAAGACATTTTAAGAAAACTCGCTTCTTAATCCCGTCAAAAAAAATTCCGACGCCGGGGTCGGAAAAATCCGTAGAAGCTATCGCTAGAAATTCCGAATTCCGGACCTGACCCCTTTTCGTGTGCTGGGAACGGAGTTTGTGATAATATAATTGATAATCATTCATTCATTTTCAAAAACTATGTCTGCAAAATATATTGATGCGTTTGTTATTGTGGTTCCTAAAAAACAGGTTGCTGCGTATCGAAAAATGGCGAAGGAGGGAAAGAAGATTTGGATGAAGCATGGGGCGCTGAGTTATCGCGAATGTATGGGGGAGGATTTGCATCCGGACATGAAGGGGGTGCCGTATCTTTCGTTTCCACAATTAACGAAAGCAAAACCGAGTGAAACTGTTTGGTTTTCTTACATTGAATACAAATCGAAGGCGCATCGAAATCAGGTTAACAAGAAAGTCATGAAAGAAATGGAAGCGCATATGGAGACGCAAAAAGACATGAAGATGCCATTCGACATGAAGAAATTTTCTTACGGCGGGTTTAAGGTGGAAGTAGGCGATCGCCATTAAAAACTGTTGACTCTTACTTTTAAAAATCGTATATCGTTACGATGTAGGGTTTGAACGACTCTTTGTTTCTCGTTTCGCTTTTTCCACTTCTTGTTCCATGGCCAAATCTTCTTTTTCGACGGCTACTTCTGCGACGTTCCTCTTCACATACAAGTTCATAAAAGAGAAAGTGATGATGCTTGCAAAAGAAATGGCAGCCGCATTTACGAGAAACAAGATGAGCGCGCCGGAAATCACATCTGCGTTGAGCTGTGCCAATCCAATTCCGGTGGCGGCAAGCGGTGGAATGAGCGCGACGGAAATCGCGACGCCAGGAAGAGTATCACTCAATTGAGGTTTAATGAGCGCAAAGGAGGCTGCGAATCCGGCCACGACAGCGACAGCAACAAACATGATAGACGGCTCGGTTTGGGTAAGAATTTCTGGGTTGAGTCCGCTTCCAAGCTCGACCTGGGATGCGAAGAGCAAAGTGACGGCTGTTGCCGCCGGAATCGCCACGAGGACAGACTTGGCAATCGTGTAGGCGGAGCGGAGCATGAGCTTCGAGTCGGCGATGACGACGCCGAGTGAAAGGCTCATGACAGGCGAAAGGATCGGTGCGATGAGCATTGACCCAATGACAATCGCCACATCATTCATAAGAAGGCCGAAGCTCGCCATCAAAATCGAAAGCAAAATCATTAAGAAGAAATCGTCTCGAGGCGTGCTGTCTTTGATAAGACGCTCGATTGCGCGTGATTTGTCTTCTTCGGTGAGGCTGGTGAAAAGGGTTGTTGCCATAAAGTTTTTCTTAAGTATAAGCGATTTTTCGAATTGGTGGTATACTTGCGCTGTATGATTTTGAATATCTTCATGGTTCTTGCCGGTTTTTTCCTTCTGATTAAGGGGGCGGATTACTTGGTTGATGGTGCTGGTTCCATCGCGCGAAGGTTGGGAATCCCGGCGCTCGTTGTCGGGCTCACGGTTATTGCCTTCGGGACTTCCGCTCCGGAGCTGTTCGTGAACGTCATCGCCTCTTTTAAGGGCGTGACGGATATCGCGGTTGGAAACGTACTTGGATCAAACCTTGCGAACATCTTTCTTGTGCTCGGTGTGACGGCAATGGTGGCGCCGCTTACACTGAAGAGTAACACAGTTTGGAAAGAGGTGCCTTTTTCTCTCCTCGCCGCACTCATGGTTTTGGTTTTTGGATCGGATCATCTTCTTGGCGAGGGAACAGCGGATATTATCTCCCGTTCGGAAGGTCTCGCGTTGCTTGGATTCTTTTTTGTTTTCATGGTCTACACATTCGGAATCAAATCGGATGGCGAACGTCCGCAGCAGAAAATTGAGATCATGTCCGTAGAAAAATCTTTGTTCCTTTCAATCGGTGGGCTCGTTGCGCTTGGGCTTGGTGGACAGATTGTTGTCAGCGGTTCTGTGGGAATTGCGGCAGCCATCGGCCTTTCAACAAACCTTATCGCGCTCACGGTTATCGCTCTTGGAACATCACTTCCCGAATTGGTAACCGGCGTTATTGCCGCACGAAAGGGGCACTTGGATATGGCGATCGGAGGCGTGGTGGGATCGAACGTTTTTAACATCTTTTTCATTTTGGCAACCAGCGCAATCATCCATCCGCTCACCTTTGCGTCAAATAATCTTGTGGATGCACTTGCGGTGCTTGTGGCGACAACCGTTCTCTTTATATTTATGTTCCTCGGGAAGGCTCGAAATACGCTCAATCGCCGAGAAGGCGCCTTTTTCATCTTCATGTATTTTGGCTATATCGTTTACGCGGTTTTGCGTGAAGTCGCGGTGAACGGAGGAATTTGATTTGAAAGAGGAATTCAGGCAAGGTGGGGCATATGGATCCTCGCGATCAGATAAAAGACAAACTCGATCTCGCCGAATTGATCGGCGAATACGTTCAAGTGAAGCATGTTGGCACAACCGTAAAGGCTTTGTGTCCTTTTCATAATGAAAAAACCGCTTCGCTCAACATTTCTCCGGACAAGGGTGTGTGGCATTGTTTTGGATGTGGCGAGGGCGGGGACTGCTTTACGTTCGTCATGAAAATGGAGGGGATGGATTTTTCCGAAGCGCTTCGACATTTAGGAAAGAAAGCGGGTGTCGAAGTGCAACGCTTTCCCTCGAAGGAAACCAATGAGCGTCAAAGACTGATCGGCTTGCACGAGCTGGCTTCGCGGTTCTATCGAAAAGTCCTCGTGGATTTGCCTCAGGCAAAAGCAGCCCGAGATTATTTGAGCAAACGGGGAATCGACTCGGCATTGCAAGAAAAATTTGGCATCGGTTTTTCGCCGGATAGTTGGGATGCTCTTGCGACGTTTTTGTCGAAGAAGGGATATCGAGATGGCGAGGCGGAAAAAGCAGGTTTACTGATGCGGAAAAAGTCCGGGCAGGGCATGATTGATCGTTTTCGTGGACGCGTGATGATTCCGCTCCGAGATCGGCATGGAAACATCGTTGGATTCACCGCACGAATCATGCCTGGCGCGGATGAAAAGGCTGGGCCAAAGTACATGAACACACCCGAAACGCCGGCATACCATAAAGGAAAATTGCTTTTTGGACTTGATTTGGCAAAACAGGCGATAAAGCAAAAAGGCCACGTGATTGTGGTTGAGGGGAATTTGGACGTGGTGGCTTCTCATAAAGCAGGAGTCGAGAATATCGTGGCAAGTTCCGGAACAGCGCTTACGGAGGATCAACTTTCTCTTCTCAAACGATACACGGACAAAATTGTTTTTTGTTTTGATCAGGATGCGGCCGGATTTCAAGCTGCACAAAAAGGTATTCGGCTCGGAGCGGGTTTGGGCTTTGACGTGCGCGCGCTGGTTATTCCGGAAGAAGCGGGAAAAGATCCGGACGATGTCGTGCAAAAAGACCCGGCGCTTTGGAGGGATATCGTGGAACATTCGGTGCCGATCATGCAGTTTTACATCGATCGGGCAAAACGTGGAAAAGATTTCTCGCATATTGATGATAAACGAGCCGTGGGAAAATTCCTCCTTCCAGAGCTTGCCCAAGTGCAGGATGTGGTTGAGAGGGAACATTGGTTGCAGGTTATTTCGGATTTGCTGCGTACGGACATTCACGTGTTGCGGCAGTCTATCTCGAAGACAAGCCGGACATATCCACAGGCTCAAAAAAAACTGAACACTTCGAGTCGTCAACTTCCAAAATCTTCCAAAGAAGAGCAGGTTGCCAGCCTTCTTATGGGTTTGATGGTGCATGACGAGCTGGTGCGGGCGGACGTTCAGGGGCAACTCGCCGAGGAGTCTCTTCCGACACCGGAGCTCAAAAAGCTTTACAGTGCAATAAAAATGACGTATGATAGCCCCCGACTATCAGTACAGAAATCTTTTTTCCGCCAATTGCGCGAGTCGCTGGAGGATCAGGCAGATTCTCCTCTTGTCCCATTGCTCGATCGGATCAGCATTCAAGCGGAGCAATTCATCTCGACCGTGCCGGCCAAAACCGTACTGAATCACACGCACCAGCTTCTCCACACGCTTGTTTCGGGTCGGCAGCTCGAGCGAAAACAAGCCATTGTCGCGGAGCTTCGGCAGGCAGAGAGCGCAGGCGATGCAGAAACCGCCACGCGCCTCCTTCAGGAATTTAATGAACTACACTAACTCCCTCGATCCGAAGAGACGTCCTTAAAGGACGAGGTGGTTCACGTCGTTTTCGTTTATGTCAGGAAAAAAGATTTCAGCCACGAAAAAGAAGAGCGGGACAAAGAAAAGCGCGGCCACAAAAAAGAAGAGCAGCGTAAAAAAGACCGCGACGCCAAAAAAGAAAGGAAAGAAACCCGTCGCATCGAAGGTACGGGCAAAAAAACCGGCGAAGAAGGCGCCTGAGAAAAAGGCTCGATACCAACGTTCCGCCCCTCCGTCCGAGGACATTCTTGAGCGGTTGGTAAGGAAAGGAAAGTTGCGAGGATACGTCACAGAGAACGAGGCGTTGTTTACGTTTACAGAGGTTGAAGATTATTTAGATGAATTTGAAGATTTTTTGAATCGTCTCGAGCGTGTTGGAGTTCATTTTGTGGAGATGAAGGAAGGTATTCTTGGTCGCAGCACGGACCGAGAAGACGTGTACGACAAGATTCGTGTCACACAAGAGAAAAAAGGGTCGCTTCCAGAAATTACGCAGGACTCTATCCAAATGTACTTGCGGGAGATTGGGAAAATTCCGCTTTTGAACGGCGAGCAGGAGGTCGCGCTCGCAAAGCGAAAGGAACGTGGAGATAAAGAGGCGGATCGGAGGCTGATTGAAGCGAACCTGCGATTGGTGGTTTCGATTGCGAAGAAGTTTGTCGGAAAGCAGATGTCGCTTCTTGATTTGATTCAAGAAGGGAATATCGGCTTGTTTCGTGCGGTGAAAAAGTTTGAATATCGGAAGGGATACAAGTTCTCAACGTACGCGACCTGGTGGATTCGCCAGGCCATTACACGAGCTCTGGCCGATCAGTCGCGAACCATTCGTATTCCCGTGCACATGGTTGAAACGATTAACCGGTTCAAGCAGGTCGAGCGTCAACTCATTCAAGACCTTGGCCGTGAGCCGCTTCCAGAAGAAATCGCCGCGGAAATGGGTCAGCCAGTCGACAAGGTTCGTCACATTCGCAAAATTTCGCAAGAAACCGTTTCGCTTGAAACGTCCGTTGGGGACGACGACGAGGACAGCAAGCTCGAGGACTTTATTGAGGACGTGAAAACCGTCTCGCCGGATCGCAATGCGGCGCGTCAGCTGCTGCGCGATTACGTTCGCGATGCAATGAAAGATCTGTCTCCGCGCGAGCAAAAGATTCTCGAAATGCGCTTCGGTATGAAAGATGGGGTGAGTCATACGCTTGAGGAAGTCGGAAGGGAATTCGACGTGACGCGCGAGCGTATTCGCCAGATCGAAGCAAAAGCTCTTGAAAAGATTCAGGCAAATCCGATTATCGGAAAGCTGAGAGATTATTAGAAAAGACGGCCCCGAGCGGGTCGTTTTTTGTTGGTCATTAGTGTGCAACGGTTTCGGATTTCTGGCGATATACTTTGTGAAAGGTCGAATGAAGGATAAGGACCTGGGCTGGACGTCCGCTCAGGTCCATACGTACCTTCTCACTCGTAACAAGACTTGGTAAAATCGAACAAACCCGCTAAACGAGGCAGGCAGCCTACGTTCGAAACGGCAAGCTCGAACGTGGTACACTGATTTTATCTGGTCAAACATATGGATGATGAAAAGGAGGTAGTTGCCCATGCAAAAAACGATCCCGAAGCCTTCGGGCGATTGTACGACTCGTACTATCAGCCCATCTTCGGGTTTCTGCTCAAACGCACTGGGAACGTCGCGGTGGCGCAGGACTTGGCGAGCGAAACGTTTTTCCAAGCATTAAAGGCAATTAACCGTTACAAAGACAAAGGCAAACCTTTCAAATCATGGTTATTCGCCATCGCTGTTGCGCAGATTGGGAATTATTATCGTTCGCGTTCCAAAATGCTTCAGGTCACCACAGACGAATGTCCGGAGCTCGTCGCGGGCGTGGAATATCAGCCGGACGTGATTGCAACGGAAGAAGAAGAGCAGAACGAGATGCAGGAAATGTTCGTGCTCATGAAATCGAAGATGAAACAGCTCAACCAAAGGCAACAAACCATTCTCACGCTCAGGTATTTTTCCCACATGTCCGTGCCGGAAATTGCCGCAACAATGAACATGAAGGAAGGAACCGTTAAATCCCATATCCATCGATCGATCAAGAAACTTCAAGTATTAATGACAGAAGAACCTACTCAGGAAATTCTCTATGAACCCGCAAGATCAGCGGACAATCGAACAGCTCTTGGAGCAACTAGCCGCTGAAGAGCAGCTTGGAGATTCCTCGCATCGCTACGCCTTGCGTAGGTCGCTTTGTCATTCCAAGTATTTTGAAGTACATCGCGCGCGGATCGTTTGGGAACGGATTGTGGCCGTCAGTGTCCCGACGTTTGCGGGTGGTTTTGTCGTGGTTATGGCGGTTCTCGCTGTCAGTGTCGGTATTTCTCCAACCGAGGAGGGGATGGACATGATTCCGCTGGCCGAATCGGAGGAATTGCCGCTCGCAATCAGTGAACAGATAGAAACGGATGATGACGAAGAAGACTTTTCTCTGGCTGCTCCTTCGACAACGTCCTTCTCAATTCCGCATGTCGAAAATGTTCGTCACATGATGAATTTCGTAAGTTCATCGGCAGGAAGTGCGTTTGCAAGATAATATTTTAAACGAAAAACTCGGTTACCCGAGTTTTTTTGATACTCCGTCACGGAACTGGATTTGGCTCCTTATTTCAAGCGGACACGTCCCGCACTGCGGGATCGCCGAGATCGGGATCAGGCACATCAGTGAAACCAATGCGGTGATTCGATATGCTTCAGGCCGTCAGACGGCCCGTCTCGCGGGGCTCTCACACAGCCGCCAAGGCGGCCATGACTCCAAGCCCAAGCCAAATTTTAGGCCAAATCAGTTACGCGCGGAGTAATTCCACCGTACCAGAAAGTGAGTAAAAAGAAAAACCTCGCTTAAGGCGAGGATTCTTTGTTTAATATTGCGATTTTTCTTTGTACTCCGCGGTTGTATCCACCGGGCGTGCCATCGGAGCGTATAACGCGATGGCAGGGGATATTTGGGTCGTAATTGCTGTTCAGGATGTTTCCTACGGCTCGATACGCTTTTGGACTTCCAGCGGCTCCAGCGACCTGTTTGTAGGTGAGAGTTTTTCCTTTGGGAATCGCTTTTACGACAGCGAAAACGCGCTCTTTGAATGTTGTCATATATTCGCTGAGCCAGTCGAAGCGGCACTTCGTCGCCCTCGACCCCGTCGAACGGGGCAGGCATGCTAAGGCAGTATTATTTTTCCGTATACGTTACTCGGTAAATCACGCCGGCCTTGTCGTCGCTAACGTACATAACTCCATCATCCAGAACCAAGATATCCACAGGTCTGCCGAGCGCGCCGTCATCTGTAAGCCATCCGGTGATAAAGTCTTCTGTCCCCAAATACGTTCCGTCTTCGTCAAAATCAATCCGAACGAGCTTGTATCCTGTTGGCTCAGCTCGGTTCCATGAACCGTGGTAGGCAACGATGAGATCGCCTTGCCAATCTTTTGGCCATGCGTCTGTTTTTGGAATGAAATCGAGGCCGAGCGGGGCAGAGTGAGCTTGAAGGTCGACAAACGACGGAGTTTCAAATGGCTCCATGCATGGATTGCGAATGTACGTATTTGGATCGAAAACCGTATCGTGGATGTTTTTTCCGTAGCAAGTAGGCCATCCGTAGAATTTTCCTTCCTCGATGAGATTAATTTCATCTGGCGGCAAATCGTCTCCTAAAAGATCTCGTCCCATTTCTGTTCCCCAAAGTCGTCCCTTGTCGTCAAATGTGATAAAGACGGAATTTCTGAGGCCTGTGGCAAACGGCTCGAGCTCTCCAGTTTCGATGTTTACTTTCTGAACGGAACCGTGAATGGGATTTTTTTCTTGGCAGACATCGCATGTGGATCCGACGCTTAACAAGAGGTCACCATTCGGCGCAAATGCAAGCGAGCGAGTTCGGTGCCTGCCGCCAGCGGGAATGTCCGCAATGTGCTCTCCTTTCTCCATGCGAAAATCTTCGAACCGAAGAACTTCTTTTTCCGTTGCGACCCAAAGCACGCGACGATCATTCGGATCGATGGCGATTCCGTGCGGATTTTCAAGATTATGAAAAGCCCCTTCCTGGATGCTTTCGCTTGTCGGACTCACGAGCGTGACGAATCCAAGGTCTGGCTGACTGACCGCAATCCATCGGCCATACATTTCCAGATCGCGCGCACCTTTCAGTCCGCTTGCGAGCACTTCGATGCCGAAGCCGTCGGGAAGATGAAGAGGGAAGTCGGTTTGGTTGCCCAGGAGTTTGGAAATGTCGTCCGGTGGACGAGAAATTGCCGGACCAATGCCCGTAAGATTGCGAGTGTAAAAATCGTAAACCATAAATCCGACCGTGATCGCAAGAATGATAAGTGCCGTGATGGAGATTTTTTTGAGAGCCATACTTTCATAGAATACCGTATTTCTCTACAAGAAAAAACCCGCCCGACCGAGTACGCTTCGGTCGTTCGGGCTGGGTCGCGCTGCGTGTCAGGTCTGCATTCGGGCTCGAATGCGGGCGAGCAGAGCGCGTGTCCGTCTTCCGCAGGAGAGGCTGTCCGCATATCGCTCGAGCCGGATACGTTCCTCGTCAGTTGCGTGCAGAAAAATCTCGTCGCGACTGAGTTCGTGATGATTTCGCGCTCTGGGAATGTCTGTCTGGTCCATAGCCTCTCCTAAACCGCCAGGTGCAACGTTTTTCCTCGTTTGACAATGAGCCCGTCTGCGATCATGCGATTAAGCATATTCGCGAGCCAAGCATCGTCATGTTCTATATCGAAAGAATCGTCAATTCGTTGCCCCAACGACTTGACCGCGATTCCAGATGTGGAACCGACAAGCTTCAAAATACGCCCACGATAGATGCGGTCGGGATGTTTTTTGTTTCTGTGAATGCGTTCGTTTGCTTTTTTGATTGTCCTTTTTGGTACCTCAATGTTACCGGCGAGAAAGTCAGCGGCGACGGGACAGACGTTTTTCATCGGACAGTTGGCACAGTCGGGAACTTTGGTGCAGTGCATCGTGGCAAGATCGAAGAGCGCTTGCGGTACGTCGAAGTAGTGACCGCGGCGAGGGAGAAAGTCCTCTGCAGAGGCGTCGATCTTTTCGTCGTCTGATTGATCGGGGTAGGGAATAGCAAGAAGGAGCCGAGCGAGGACACGGCGAATGTTTGTGTCGATCGGGAGTACGCGTTTTTTAAACGCAAACGCCATGATCGCACGAGAAGTATACGGACCAATGCCCCGAACGGACTCCCACTCTTCGACAGAGCCAGGAATGCCGGATATGATCATATGTTGGGCAATGTCGCGAAGCATCAGGGCGCGACGATTATAACCAAGCCCGGACCAAGCACGGATGACTTCTGCATTCGATGCCTCTGCGAGAGATTCCCAATTGGGAAATTCTTTTAGCCACCGATCGTAGAATTCGATTCCGCGCGAAACTTGGGTTTGCTGGAGCATGATTTCGGAGACCAGAATTTTGTACGGGTCGCGCGTTCGGCGCCAGGGAAGATCGCGGCCGTGGCGGCGGTACCAGCGCAGGAGTTTAGTGGCGGGGGACATAATATGTAGGGGCTGGTCTATGACCTGCCCGGGTGATTATTCGTTCCGCATTGTAGCAAATTCTGATAAAGTGTCCGCGTATGGAATCACCTTCACGCGAAAAAGCCGCACAAATGTTCGATCGAATTGCAAAGCGATACGATATGCTGAATCGCATTCTTTCGTTCGGACTTGATGTCTATTGGCGGAAAAAATTGATAGAGAGCGTGCCCAAGCGTGAAGAATTGCGCGTCCTCGACGTTGCGACGGGAACGGCGGATGTACTGATCGAGGTGGCGCGAAAGCGGTACGTTGCGACCGCGATCGGTGTGGATCCGTCCGTGGAAATGATGGAAATCGGACGTGACAAATTACGGCGCGCCGGGATTGAGAATGCGGTGCTTGAAAAAGGTGAAGCAGAGAAGCTTTCCTTTGTGGACAATTCGTTCGATGTTGCCACGATCGCATTTGGCATCCGAAATGCAAAGAACGTCAAAAAGGCCCTTGAAGAAATGCATCGCGTGCTCGCGCCCGGGGGTCAGGTCTTGATTCTTGAATTCTCCATGCCAAAATTTTCGCTCGTCCGTCCTTTTCACCGCTTTTATCTTCGCCACATTCTCCCAACTATCGGCGGGCTTATTTCCGGCGAGCGAAGCGCGTATGTGTATTTGAATAAGACGATCGAGACGTTTCCGCACGGACAGAATTTTATCGACATCATGGATGCGGCCGGTTTCACACAAACAAAAGCGACCCCGCTTAATTTCGGGATCGTGACGATTTATTCTGGACGCAAGTGATCAAATGACGCCGGCAACCTGGAGCGCTTTGAAATGCTCGGGTCGGTTCTTTTTTATAAACATGAGCACTTTTCCCATGATAGGTTCGATCTTCATCCCGTTTTGCTCCGCGAACGTGAGCAATCGTTTTTCCGCCTCAATCAGATTCGCGCCGTTTTCAACCATGAGCTCGATTTCCGCGATGCGATATCCAAAGTCGGCTTCGTCGAGGTCAATGTGAAAGCCATTTTTTTCATACTTGCGACGCGTGGTCACGATCGTTGCGAACGGTTCGAGGCTGGCAAGCTTGAGCGCAGTCGCAAATGGCATCGATTGATCAAGACCCAGTTCGTCGCGAATTTCATCTACGTTTTCAAGTTCCAAAAAGTGTTCAACCTTCGTGCCTTTGCCTCCGAGTTCGTGCTTCGGTACTTTCAATTCAAACCGACCATTTCGTTCGCGCAGCCAAAGTTCGTTCGTGGTCAATTCGAATGAAGGTGAGTCGTAGTAGGTATCCGTGTTTGAAACGTCACCCAAAAAATTCGCGCCATCGATGAGGTGTCGAGCGGTTTCCTCGCGGTACGGAAATTTCTTCTCGATTTCGATCAGAAAGTCCTGTTCTTTTAGAATGCGATCAGAGTAAGGTACGCGCCGAGTAGTGCTGTGACGAGTCCTCCGACGATGTAAAAGTTTTCTCGATTCCAAGACTTGGCGACCTTGATGGCGTTTTCTGGGAAAACAAGGAACCACGCGCCTTTAAGAAAGAGTCCCCATCCGAAGATGGTGATGACAACCGGCCAGTCGCTGACCCAGACATTGTGGATGAGCACGAGCAAGAGTCCCGTAATGGTCGCGATGGACGCAACCGTTATGTTCAGGAGTGAATTACTTTTCATGCCTTTGACGGCCGTCATGAGCATGTCTCGGTTCAGGTAGACTGAGAGACCTTTGAGCACGAGATACAGTCCAAGCGCTCGGCCAAGAAAATGAGAAAGATCCATATAGATGAAATAATAATTACAATCAGTATACACCATTTTTGTTTCAACGTCTTTCTGTTAGAATGCCTTTGTATGAACGAACTTAAAACAGCCGTGTTTGGAGGAGGGTGCTTCTGGTGCATGGAAGCGGTTTTTGATCGTCTTAAGGGTGTCGAAAGCGTCGCATCCGGTTTTAGTGGTGGAGAGGGAGAAGTTACTTATGAAGAAATGCACGCGCGCGACACGGGGCATGCCGAGGTGGTAAAAGTCGAATATGATCCAAGCATCATCGACTACGACACACTTCTTTCGGTTTTTTTCGGCACGCACGATCCGACCACGCTGAACCGTCAAGGACATGACGTTGGCGAAGAATATCGCAGTGCGATTTTTTACATGGACGACGACCAGAAAGATACCGCCGAAGCATTTATCCAAAAACTCACCAATGAAGGAACGTTCGAGAAACCAATCGTGACACAAGTAGAACCATTTCAAGACTTCTATCCAGCAGGAAAAGAGCATCAACAGTATTACGAAAAAAATACGTCGGCACCGTATTGCCAAATCGTTATCAATCCAAAGCTCGCAAAACTTCGGGAAAAATTTGCGCCGCTTTTGAAGCGGGAGTCATGAGATTGCCAACAAGAAAATCCGAACTGCTGAAACAAACCAAACAAAGTGATGGTCCTGTTTATCTGACAAAAATAGGCATCGAAAAGCTTAAGCAGGAAATGGAAAGGATCCGGAAGGAATTACCGGCAGCGCGTGAGGAGCTGCAACGCACACGCGAGATGGGCGACCTTTCCGAAAATGCCGCGTATCAAGAAGCGAAATATCAGGTGCGTCGCATGAACAATCGCTTGATCACGCTTGAAGAGAGATTAAAAATGGTTATTGAGATTCAAAAAGACGGCTCGGATCGCGCCCAGCTCGGTTCGAGAGTTGTGGTTGAGAAGGATGGGGAACAGAAGACATTCGAAATTGTTGGGCCGCACGAAGCAAACCCAATGAAGGGACGGCTTTCGCATGTCTCGCCGCTTGGCTCCGTTCTGTTAAATCGGACGGTTGGTGAGACAGTTGAATTTACTGCCGGCGACAAAAAGATTCAGTACACGATCAAAAAGATCTCCTAACGCCGACGAATTCAGTGTCGCGTTAGAAGACAAGTTGTCCACTGCGCCACAGCATGTAGCCCATCCACAGAACGAGAATGAGATACCACGTGGTCCAACCTTTTGCGAGAGGAAACCAACGGGAGAATGTTTTAAATGTATGGGCGTACCATTTTTGTCCACCGAGCCAAACCACGGCATTTGCCGCAAGGCTGTCGATAAGAAGAATAATAAAGACGAGGATTTCGAATGTGATGGGCATAAGATATTGGTTAAAAATTTTTCATGCAAAGATGTTCAATGCATCGCGGTGGTTTTGATGGCGGCTTGAATTGATTATTCTGGCAGATGGCGATTTTGCGATCTTCGTAAGTGAGGTTGAGGAAGTCGTCCATGTAGGCGACGTTCACGGCGCGATAGTTTGCCGGGTTGTCGCCCGGGCAAAGTGAACTGTCGAGATACACGCATTCGCTGTCTGCCTCGCATTGAAACCATTCAACAGGTTCAAGACCGTATTGCACCGGCTTCATCACTTCCAAAAGGACAAAGAAGAGGATTGAAACAACGGCGAGAATAATGAGGGTGAACACGCCTTTGGCAATATTCATACGGGCATATTATAGCAGACTCTGATATAATGCGTTCGAGACGACGATGGATCAACAATTCCTTGACGAAATCGCGAAATCGCGCTATGCTCCATTTTTATGGTACGTGAAGAACTGAAAAAAGAAGACTTTCTTGGACTCGGAATTGCTCCGGGACTTTTGAAGCGCTTGAAAGAGCTTGGTTTTGAGCATCCGACACCGATTCAATACAAAGCCATTCCAGTCGCGACGGCCGGAGAAGATGTTGTCGGCATCGCCCAGACGGGTTCGGGAAAGACATTGGCTTTTTCCATCCCGATGTTGCAGCACATTGCGACAACGAAGAATATCGGCCTGGTCCTTCTCCCGACTCGCGAGCTTGCTGTGCAAGTTGAAGAGACGTTAAAAAAAGTTGGTGGACCCGCAGGGCTTCGCACGGCGTTGGTTATTGGTGGCGTGAGCTCTCACCCACAGATCAGACAGCTCAAAGACAAGCCGCACGTCATCATTGCAACCCCGGGTCGACTCATCGACCTCATTGAACAGAAAAAGGTGAACCTGTCGCAAGTCGGTATCTTGATTCTTGACGAAGCGGATCGAATGCTTGATATGGGATTTGCGCCGCAGCTCAAGCGCATTCTAGAACATGTTCCGAAAGATCGTCAGACAATGCTTTTCTCGGCCACGATGCCAGAACGCATTGCCGCGATCACGCGCCAGTACATGAAAAAACCGCTTCGCATTGAAGTGGCGCGGCAGGGAACAACCGCGGAAAATATCGAACAGGAAGTATTCATTGTGCCACGCACGGAAAAGATGGCGCTTTTGGATAAATTGTTGAAGGAATATCGCGGTTCGATCCTTGTCTTTAGCCGCACGAAGCACGGTGCAAGCAAGATTGCGCGAAACATTCGCAAATCGGGATACAGTGCGGACGAAATTCACTCAAACAGATCTCAGAACCAACGGCAGAAAGCACTCAAAGGTTTTTCTACCGGCCGGTACCGAATTCTCGTTGCGACAGATATTGCTGCGCGTGGGATCGATGTCGAAGGCGTTGAGCTCGTTGTCAACTTCGACCTTCCCGAACAAATCGAGGACTATGTCCATCGAATCGGAAGGACTGGCCGAGCAGGAAGAGCAGGGAAGGCGATTTCGTTTGCGGCGCCGGAGCAAAGCAAAGATATTCGTGCCATTGAAAAACTGATTAATCTCACCCTTCCGGTAAAGTCGCCAAGCGGTGAGTCAATTTCGCGAACCGGCTCGCTGAAACAGGAAGATGAACCATCTGGAAATAGGCCGAGTCATGGCGGACGGGGACGATCGAGAAAATATTCTCCAAAACGTTCAAAAGGTGGCGGGGGACGTCACTCGCGCGCAGGAGGTTCGCGGCCGCAGGGAAGGAAATCTTCCGGCCGGAAAAAAAGTTCCTACTAAAAAATCGATCAGCTCACTGATCGATTTTTGTTTAAACGAGAAGAGGAAGATGTTTCTTCATTTGTTTTCTCAGCGTTGGGTACACATGTTCATGTTGGAATTCCAGCCACTGCTCTCCCGTTAGTTTCTTCTGTTCAGATACGCCGATGTTCGGAGTATCATCCACATCGAGACAAATAAGCGACTTGTCCGACAGATCGAATTGTTCCTTTAGCTGTTCTTGGACAGATGGATCGACGGAAATGACAACTCGGGCTTTTTTGATTTTTCGTGATGCATCTGCGCTTTTATCATTTAAGCCGACGGCATACGCGAGATACCCTTCTTCCTTGAGATGTTCTTTTAGGAAGCGACTTCGATTTTTTCCGGTCGGGCAAACAATCGTGATTTGTACTTTCAACATAGCGATGTGGGTCATTACTCCAAGAATCTTAGCATTTCTCGCTATTTTCGTCAATTTATCCTTTTAATCAAGGACATTTCAAGGAATCCTGGCTCATGTTAAAATTGAGTATATGTGTTTTTCAGCCCCGGCAAGTTTTGTGGCAAGCGGAGTTCTCGCTGGTATCGGCGGAGCGTCCATGAAGATCGCGAAAGGACGAGACCGTTTCGTTGCAGCGATTCCGTTTATCTTCGGTATCCAACAGGCCCTTGAAGGAATTGTTTGGTTGTTGCCGGAAGGAAATATTTGGAGACTCGGCGCGGCGTACGGGTTTTTATTTTTTGCTTTTCTCTTTTGGCCCGTGTACATCCCTCTCGTTTTTCGTTCACTCGAAAGCAATGTCCACAGGAAAAAGGCCATGCTTGTGTTCGTTGCGGTCGGCTTGTTTGTGGCACTCTTTCTTCTCGTGAACTTGCTTCTCGAGTCGATTTCGATTCGCATCGAAGGTGGTCACATTGTTTATGCGCTTCTTTCGGGAACACAGTTTGTCGTACCGATTGTGATCGCTTATGTGTTTGCCGTTTGTGGCAGTCTTCTCTCAAGTAGTCATCATTTGATGCGCTGGATTGGCGTATGCTTATTCCTGTTCGCAGGAATTTCCGCACTGAGTTCACTCGTGGCTTTCACTTCCGTCTGGTGCTTCTTTTCGGCCATTTTAAGTTGCTTGTTGTATGGATATCTTTGGCAGAAACGCACGAAATAGTCCGGGTAAGAGTTTTCCGGTATTCTTTTTCTGAACGATGGATCGAGAACATTTGGATCCGCTTGTTAGTAGCTAAAGTAGAAATCTGCACTACAAGTATCGGTGCCTTCATGGAAGCTTGCGCCTTTGTAAGAAAGGCTTGGGCAGTCAGCGTTTACAGAAGGAATGGTTTTTTGAATAGCTGAAGCGTAGGATGCTACAGTATTTTTTCCATCCTCGCAGGACAGGGATTCGAGTGCCCAGCCGATAAGATGCTCGCTGGAGTGATAAATATTTGGTGAGGAAATGTCTGTTGCTTTTGAAATCGCCTGGTTCACGGCTGCGAAGCAATCCGCGCTCTGCTGAACTTCCGCACGTTCCTCATCGCTTCCAAAATCTTCTTCAGACGTTTCCGGTTTCGGTTCGGAAAAGATTTCCGGCTTGGGTTCCGGAATTTCTTCAGAAGGTTCATCGGCTTCAGGTTGCGGTTGAACGACTTCTTTTTCAGCGGAAGTTTCAATTTCTTCTTTCGGGTCCGGAACGGTTGGAACGTCGACTGGCTCCTCGATGATACCTTCGGGATCAGCAGCAGTACCGATTTCAGGTTCTTCCATTGCACAGACACCAACAGCTGTTTTTACAATTCGATACGTTAACCAGCCGGCCGGAAATTCTTCAAGGGCAAGGTCGCTCTTGTACGTTACATCTGCCGGTTCACAATCGGTTTCGACTTCCTCGCGCATTCCTCCAAGCATATCGGATTCGTTAATAAGCTGGACATATGCCTGGTAAGCAGCTTCTTCTTCTGAAAGACCGCTTTGCATGAGCGCATCGATCAGAAGCTCAAGAAGATCACCCAGAGCGCTGATCACAAGGCCAACCGTGCCGCCTGTGAGGTAGGAGGTGAGCCAGTCAAGGCCTTTTTCAAGCAGTGTTCCCAGGATCGTTTTTACGGGTGCGTGATCGAATGCGACGATGTCGATGTCGAATTTCTCATCGCAATGACATGTATCGTGGCTGTAGATTTCGAGGGGTGGGTCAAACGATTTGGTTGTTCCGGAAGACACTTTGAACGTGTCGGTGATGCCGGACTGTTGTTCGTGAGGCGGGTCAAGCGCGTCGACAATGTAGTCGAAAAAAAGATCGGCCGGACCGAAATAGTTATTATCATCATCCACCGTAACGGACGTGATAGAAACGGTTTGGTTGTACAAAACGGGAACCTTGATCGGTTCCGGGTGGGCAAAAAGAGCTGCAGGTACAAGCATTCCCAGCAGTGTAAGAACAGCGACCCCCTTTGTGAGCAACGGCTTCATACAAAAAGTATATCACGAATTGGTTAGTGGACGAGTCCACTCAACATTTCCGGAGCGATTTTGATCACTTTGTCGTCGCCAGAACGTACGGATCCGCGACCGTCGCGGTTGGACGTTGTAAGGTAGAGCATGTTGTCCGGTCCAATCGTTGCGGCGCGCAATCGGCCGAATTCATTCGTGAAGTATTCGTCAACAGAAACAACTGCATTTCCACCCAGACCTGCCGCGTACAGTCTGGAACCTCGCAGACCTGAAAAATAAAGCACATTATCTTTGTAAGCAAGCCCTGATGGTGCCCATGTGTCGAATGCACCGGAATGGAGTCTTGGCGCGCGCATATCACCTTGCACGGCATTTCCTTGAATGACCGGCCAGCCGTAATTTGCCCCTATCGAAATAACGTTCAATTCGTCAAAACCAGATTGAGCGCCGGAGCGGCCGTGCTCGGTTCCCCAAAGATTTCCACTGTTGTCCCAGGCGAGACCTTGGCCGTTGCGATGGCCGTACGACCAAACCGCGTTTCCAAACGGATTATCTCCCGGAATATCACCGTCGGACGTAAGGCGAAGGATTTTGCCGGCGAGAGATTGAATATTTTGAGCCGAGTTTGCATTCCCGGCGTCTCCGGTCGTGAGATAAAGCATTCCATCTGGTCCAAATGCGATTTGACCGCCATCATGGAATGAAGATCCGGGGATATTGTCGAGGATGATCTTGTCCGGATTTAGAACGTTTCCGAGAAGGCGATAGCGCGCGACGCGGTTTTTTGTGCTGTCTTCTCGTGTCGTGAAGTAGAGGTAGATGAACTGGTTCTGTGCAAAATTCGGATGAACGGCAATTCCCATCAGCCCACCTTCGCCGGCATGGAGAACATCTGGAATGGAGAAAGTGGCCGGAGAGGATCCATATCTGCGAAGCGTGCCCGGGCGCTCTGTCACAAGCATATCGCCGTCCGGCAAGAAAGCGACATCCCATGGAATCGTGAGATCTTGCGCGGATGTTGCTACTACATATGATTTGAAATCGGTTTCGTTCACACGATGAACAGAGAGCCGTTCAATGTTGAACTCGGACAATTGACTTTCAAACCCAATGAGCGTCTTTGAATGCACAGAATAAACGCGCAAAGAACCGTCCCTTTGAATGAATTCTGCCGGTTGGTAGCTCTCCATCTCGACATTATTTACAAGCGGGATATTTCCGGTTTGATAAGACCCGAGCACAACAGGATTCAAAATTCTTCGAACGTATCCATGCGCATTTAGCATGAATACCGCCCCGTTTTCGGTTCGGACAAATTGTTCGGTTGGTATAGAATCGACCGCTGCTTCGGGAAGTTCATACACGTTATCCAAAGAAAGGCCGTAGGAAAGGAATGTTTGTTCGTTTCGGAGCCATCGTTTTTTGTTTCCATGCATGACGTAGACGCGAGAACTTTTATCACCCTTAATCAGGACTCCGTCAGTAAATGTGTGCAACGAGGAATGAAATGGTGCGGCTGAGCCGAGAGTGTTGACGATATTTTTTTCCGGATCAAGTTCCACGAGCACGGCGCTTGAGTTGTTGGTAAGTGTGTTCTCAAAAAGGAATCCTCCTGGATTTACATCAAAAACAAGACGGTAGATTCCCGGAGGAAGTCCCTCGATGGGAATGAATTGATCTGCGAGAGAGTAGTGATATTTGTCGGCCCATCCAACGGAAATACCTTGACGGCGGTTATTGCAGATAAAAAATTGCGACGAACTCGGCGAGTCTTCAAGGGTGCCATCAATCAAGACATCGTCTCGGATGCAGAAAGAGACCTTTTCCCGTCGCGCGGCCTGGGTTGGTGCAGAAGCGAAAACGCGAATGGGCTCGAGACGATATTCCGAAAAGTTATCTAAGTGGTAGTGGTCATGCGAGCTGTGAAAGGTAATGGAGCCGGCTTCCTGTTCACGGATGTCGCCAGATTGTTGTCGAATACTTTGAATAGCTGTGGCACTTCCGTCGCTGCTCGGATCAGCTGGGCTTGTCATGAGGACGAGATCTCCAGGTCCTTGGTTCCAAAAAAGCGAAGTAAAACGCAAGACTTTTCTTCCGGCTTCTGTTCCAATGTGAAGGTCTTGCATGGCGAGCGGAATGAGGTCGGGGAGGATGTCGTTTTTTTGTGGCAAGTCGAGACTGCCGGTTTCGGATACGCTTGCACCTTCGGGATACACATCGAGTTCATGCGGTGAGACGGTGCGTAATTCATTCCAAGAAAATCCGTGCGCAAAAAATATGGATTCTGTTTGGATCCAACGTTTTTCTCCATGCTCTAAAACATACACGCGGGAGCTGTCGAGGGCTTTCAAAAGGCTTCCGTCCGGATAAGAGGCAGCAGAACCTGTTTGTGGAAAAGTAAAGAGAAGCGCAAGAAACGAAAGCAAGAGCCATGGATGCTGCGCAAGAGATTTCATGTGAGAGTGTGTTATTCAACGTGAACCGGGAAGAAGTACGAGAGGTCACCTCCGGATGCGAATTGGGCAAAAACAATGAGGTAGTAGTCGCCACTTTCAACACCTGCCGGAATCGTATAGGCAAAGCTGCCATCCACTCCGGCTTCAAGCACGGTGGAATTTTCAACATCGTTTCCCGAATCATCCAAAATAGTTACGCTCACTCCGGAAAGTTCTGCCTCATTGCGGAAGACAATGCTTTCTCGTGGAATCGATGTGAAGCTGATTTGCGCTTCGCGGACGAGATCTACAGGACCGATTTTATCTACACACAATTGCTGGTAACAATAACTTCCTTCCACACCGTTAACGGTTTGTCCGAATGAGGACATTTTGATGGCTGGCGGAGGTTGAAATGCACCGAGGTTGTCGTTGGTGTCTTCTTCTGGACATGCGGCAAATTCACAATTTGGACCGGTTCGTCCAACTTCCGTCCCGTCCGGACAGATTTTCGCTTCAAGTGTGCACGCGACCTCGCCCGGTTCCTCTGCTTGATCCGTGTCCCGTGAGAGTTGGAACCAAAGGGCATATCCGAGCATGATGGCGATAAGCAAAAGCACGGCCGCTAGGAGATAGAGGGCTGTGTTGTTTTTTTGTGTGGTTTTTTTGGGCATAGTCTAGGCGAAAAGAGCGGATGGTTCCTCCGCTGATTATTTTACGGAAGAAAATCGAATCGGAATTTCCAGAGCATCATCATTTTCCGGCAAGCCCGAAGGGTTGGATCTTTGCAAGATGAGTGATCCTCGGTCGTAAACGCCCGGTGTTTCAAATTCAAGGGTGGCTGTGAAAGGAACGAAATCTTCGCTCATCCACTCGCCGTCGGCTGTGGCATATCCTTCTGCAATGATCAGGCCGTCCCAATTAGTGAGAACGATGGGGAACGTCGCTTCGAAAAACCAGGTGCCACGCGCCTCGCCCTCAATGGTGAGGGGACTTGAAATAAATTCGTTTGGTCGGGGCGATGCCAGCTGGATGAGATGGTTTTTCTCAAGTTCATTTCCGATTGCCTCCACGTACAATTCGCCGTCATGTCGACATTGGCGCGGATAACTTTCCATGACCGGATTCCCGGCTTCAACACAGTCTTCAAATGTGCTCACGGAATTATCTGATGGACCCGGCAGAGGGGGTTCCGGACGGGTTTGGCGCAGAAGAATCATCGTGAGTAAAATAGCGATGATGAAAAGGAGTGTGACGGTCAGTATGTGGATAGGTTTCATAGTGACTCTAGTATATCAAGAATGGAAGATTTTTGCTCGTTGTAGAAGTTTCGTTTTTCATCCGGAATCGGTTCTCCCTTTGGGAATTCAACTTCGAGAGGGTTTTCTTTTCGACCATTCACCAGCACCTCGTAGTGCAAGTGCGGCCCTGTTGAAAAGCCGGTTGATCCAACGTATCCAATCACATCACCTTGCCCGACGCTTTGTCCGGCTCGGACGTTGAAGCGGCTCAAGTGGGCATACCGGGTTTCATGCACGCTGTTGTGCCGAAGATGGATAAAATTTCCGTACCCGCCGCTCCAGCTTGCAAAAGTGATAGTCCCGTCGGCAACCGCGAGAATGGGCGTGCCCATCGGAGCGGCGTAATCGATGGCAAGGTGCGGAGACGTTGTTCGCGTGACCGGGTGGAAACGCGCATTCGTGTATCCCGAGCTGATGCGCGAATACGAAAGCGGCGCCTTCAAAAATTCACGAACCATCGCTTCACCGTCCGGGCTGTAATACCCGATAGAACCATCACCGTCCTCGAAGCGAAACGCCTCAGTTTTTTGACCGACATTGGTAAAACTCCCGTAGAGAACCGTGCCGACGCCGGCGTCTTCGCCATTGCGGGAACGTTTTTCATACAGGACGGTGAATGAATCGCCGTCTTGAATTTGCGTTGCAAAGTCGACTTCCCAAGCGAATACGTCGACATATTTGAGCAAGAGGACCTCGGAAAGGCCAGCATCAAGTCCAGAAAGGAAGAGCGAACTCGAAATCGTGACGTCGCGCCTTTCAATCGTGACGTCGTAGGGAATGTCCTCTATCGTTGTGGAAAAGGTGCCATCGAGTTGGATCACGACCATTGTGTCGGGATTCGATTCGTACTCGATGCGCTCGGGCACGTCATCTTCAAAGACTTTTCTGAACGTCTTTCCGGCTTTAATTCGGGTGAGATCGTATGTTTCCGCAGCGGTTTCAACCATGGTGAGGGCATCTTCGTAAGAGATTCCGAGGTGATCCATGACGGAAGTGAATGTGTCGTCTTCTTGAATTTCGTATTCCTGAGTGCGAATTTCAACGAAAGGTTCTTCTTGCTCAATGGCTTCAGAGTGGGCCGGAGCTTGCTGGCGCAAAAGGAAAAATCCGCCAAATCCGGCGGTGAGGAGGAGAATACAAATGGGAAGGAATCCTTTTTTCATGTCGAAAGATCTTACCACAATTTACAAAATCAACCGGACAATTCATACTGGGGCCATGTTACGCACAAAACCACGTCCACCACAGTTCAAGATTGCCGTAAAACGAAGCGCATCAGGTCTCGGGATTTTTGCCGGAGAAGATATTCCAAAAGGACGTTTTATTTTGGAATATTGGGGTCCAATCGTTTCGGACGACGAAGCGCAATCGGTGGCGGGGAAGTATCTTTGGGAAATTGGAAATGGGAAAACGATTCTCGGCGCTCTTCGCGAGAACAGTGCTCGCTATGTGAACCACTCATGCCGTCCAAACGCAGAAACACGAATCGTTGGGAATCGTGTTTACATTTTTTCTCGAAAGAACATTCGAAAAGGCGAGGAGATTGCATACGATTACGGCGAAGAATATTGGGAATACTACATCAAACCACATGGCTGCAAATGCAACTGGCATCAAAAAAAGAGATAAATCAAGTTTGAAAAGCTTAACAGAACATCCAAAAGCATTGACAAAAGTGGTTTTTTGCTTTAGAATTTCTTGTTGATACGTTAAAATCCTATGAAATATCAATTCATCGCTGTTGTCGCTCTTGTTCTGTCTTTGGCTGGCGTGACCACGTATTTGGCAACGGCTTCAAACGAGTCTTTTGAGCAACCTCTTCCCGTCAAGGAAGAGAGTGTTTTGGTGGAAGATCCGATCGAGGAGAAAGAGATTCAAGCGGTCGTATTTCCTGTCTCGGATTATTCGGCGCGACGAACGTACAAAGGTTTCGCGGAATATGTGGATGATGGCCGGTTTCTCGGGTATCACGTCGGCGAAGATATTGAGTTTGTTGATGCGAAGGATAGGGAAGTCCCGGTCGTTTCGATCGCGGATGGAACGATTGTATTTTCGGGGTTTGTTTCTGGATACGGTGGTCTGATCAAAGTTTTACATGAGGTGAACGGAGAACAAATGACCGCATTGTACGGACACATCGATCTCGGCTCTTCTCCCGTCCGCACTGGTGATCGAGTTTTGGCGGGGCAGTTCTTGGCGAATCTCGGCGATCACGAAAGTGAGGAAACCGATGGTCGGCGCAAGCATCTACACTTTGGTTTGTATCTCGGAAATGATGATCGGTTGCAAGGATACGAGTTGTCAGAAGATCAGGTTGGCGGTTGGCTAAACCCGTCCGATGTCTTTGCTGATGCTGGAATGGTTGTGGCCAGTTCCGGACGAACATTTCAGGCACATGCTGAAGTCGGCGGAGAATCCTTTCCTCTTTCGTTTTCTCTTCCGGACGGATATGACGTTGAATATATTCCGCAAATCGATGCATTGAACATTTATGCAATCGAAGGAAGTGGCGCGGCGCGGGAACGTTCTGCCTTTCTGATTCGGTTTTTTGACGCAGAGCGGTTTCTTACGTTACAAACGGTTGAGATCTTTGGGGTTCAGGATGTGACAGTTGGAAAAGGTTTCTACGAGGGAAAGAAATATGACATCGAGAAGAAAGAAGGGGTTGAAGATTTTCCTCATCAGCCGGATTGGCGTAACGACAGACATTTTGTAACAGATTTCCACGATGGCGAAGGATACACACGCTACTTCGTGGTTGCGGCGAATCCGGAGATTGATCTTGAAATGTACGAAGGATTTCTTGCCTCCATGTTCATCCAACAATAACCTTCAGTTTTTCTGAGCGGTTTTGTTATATGTCCAGGGTGATTTCAACCGGACAATGATCCGAGCCCATCACGTCCTGATGAATTCCCGCGCTTTTCAAATTCTTTGCGAGTTTTGGACTGACGAAAAAGTAATCAATGCGCCAACCAACGTTTCTCTCGCGCGCCTTTTGAAAATTACTCCACCACGTGTACTCGCCTATGGCTTCGGGATAAAAGTGTCGAAATGAGTCGATATATCCTGCGGCGCAAATCTTGTCCGCGCCCTCGCGTTCTTCATCCGTAAAGCCGGCATTTTTTCGATTATCCTTTGGACGCGCTAGGTCGATTTCTTTGTGCGCAACGTTTAAGTCGCCGCAGAAGATAACCGGCTTGGTTTGTTCGAGCCGCTCGATGTACGCAAGAAACTCGGAATCCCAGACATCGTGGCGAAACGAAAGTCGTTCAAGTCCGCGCTTGGCGTTCGGTGTGTAGACGGTGACAAGATGAAACGCATCGAATTCGGCGGCGATGATGCGACCTTCCGAGAGCGTGTTCCCGAACGAGTCCTCGAAGTGTCCGTTTTTGACGCCCGGAATATCGTACGTAACGGAAATCGGTTTGTGCTTTGTGAAAATCGCCGTGCCGGCATACCCCTTCTTGTTCGCCGAATTCCAAAATTCCTCATATTCCGGCAAATCAATTTCCGCCTGGCCTTGCATGGCCTTTGTTTCTTGAAGACAGAGGATGTCTGGCTCATGATCGTAGACGAATGGCATGAACGTATCTTTGCGCAGGACCGCGCGCAGACCGTTTACGTTCCACGAGATGAACTTAAGAGGTGTTTTTGGCATAGATCTTTTGTCAGTTCTTAAAGGTTCGGCGCAGCCATCGAGCCGCCTGAAACAAGATTTCAAAAACGATCCACCAAAAAATCATCGCAGAGAAAGCGAGGATATACAAAAAGAGAAGACTCTCGAAATTTGCCGAGGTGTTTATCACTGGACTGTCGAGAAGGTCGAAGAGAGTTAGGTTGAAGAAGTTCCCGGCAAGGAACAGGGGAATTAACGTAAAAAAGATGGTCCCTAGGAAGAAATTTGGGAAAATTTGAAGAAGGGACGCTGGAAGAAAGGACGCTGTAAGCACTGTCGAGTAAAGGACGCCAATGAATGTGCTGACATGAAGAAAGCGCTTTGATGCACCACGAACCTTTTTGTCGAGGGTTTTTGTTAGGAGAAGAATGAGCAAACAGGCAAGTCCCATGAATATCGCAGTCAGAACCACAGCAGACAGCACGCCAATGCCACGTCCAGATTCATTCGCTGCGACGATAAGCATTGAACAGTACAATCCGGTCATTGGCAAGACAAAAAGCTCAGCAAGAAAAAGGACACCGTGTTTTTTGACGAATGGAACGAGTCGAGATGCGAGAAAGATTTTCATAAAAATATATCGCCAGGATCGCGGGAAAGTTGCGAACACCTGCCAGCACTATAGCTCTTTTCTGCCTTTTGTGGTATAACCCTTGCTTCTATGAATCAAACGAACGTTGTCCTCCGGTTTGAAGACGTAACCTTCGGATTTTCGAAGGAAAACCTCATTTTGAATGAGGCGAGTTTTTCGGTTCGAGAGGACGTGAAGTTTACGCTCATGGGCCAGAACGGGGCGGGGAAAAGTACGCTTTTCAAGCTCATCACCGGGGAACTTCAACCCGACAAAGGCAAAATTCACGTTTCTCCTGGAGCGACCATTGCCACAGCCAAGCAAGTTATGGCCCGGGAACATCTCACACAAACCGTTCGCGACTATTTCGCTCATGCGTTTGACGACGTTCCGTATAACTTAGACAAGCGGATCGCGGATACGCTTGAAGTGGTAAACCTCACAACGCCTCTCGAGAAGATCGTTGGAGAATTTTCCGGCGGTCAACAAGCTCGGTTGCTTCTTGCCTACGCCCTCATTCAGGAACCGGACATCTTGCTTCTCGATGAACCGACGAACAACCTCGACCGCGACGGAATCGATCATCTCATGACGTTTCTCATCATGTATCCGAAGACGGTTCTCGTCATTTCTCACGATGCGGATTTTCTCAACAGTTTCACAGAAGGCGTTCTTCACTTGGATGTTTACACCGGTGTCATTGAAAAGTATGACGGAAATTATTCCGATGTGGTGGAGGAGATTTCTGCGCGTGTCGAACGTGATCGAGCAAAAAATGCCCAGCTTCTCAAAACGATCCAAGACAGAAAGGACAAGGTAAACTTTTTCTCCCACAAAGGAGGGAAAATGCGAAAACTTGCAAGTAAGCTTCGTGAGGAAGTTGCAGAGGCAGAAGCGAATATGGTTGGAGTTCGGCGTGATGACCGAACGATTCCAGATTTCACCATTCCGGCTCAACCGTTCACCGAGCCGATCGTCCGTCTCAGTGAAGTGAAAGTCATTCAAAACCATGAAGCGCAATCGGCAAATGTCGATATCGTGCTGAGAAAAGGACACCACTTGCTCGTGGCCGGTCCAAACGGAATCGGAAAAAGCACGCTTCTGCGCACGCTTGCACAAGGGAAGAGCCCGGGTGCCGTTATTTCCGAAGGGGTAAAAGTCGGATACTACAAGCAGGATTTTTCCGGACTCGACTTTGAACAAACCG
>Ga0326597_10001883_pt1 | contig 32372 bp, 27 predicted proteins | sample RVTome_12_FD_203789 | JGI IMG/M metagenome (GOLD analysis project Ga0326597, IMG submission 203789) | Soil microbial communities from uranium-contaminated site in the Upper Colorado River Basin, Wyoming, United States - RVT100D185 | ecosystem: Environmental > Terrestrial > Soil > Contaminated >...
GCACGTCCGGCGCGCGTACGACTGCGACCGTGCCGAAGTCGAAGTGCGGGTCGAGGTCGAAGCCCAACAGCCGGCCGCGCGCGACGGGAGCGCGCAAGGTGCCGCCGCACCACGCGCCGGGGACGGCGAGGTCCGCGGCGTACAGCGCGCGCCCGGCGACCTTGTCCGGCCCCTCGGGGCGGCGAACGGGAGTCGCGGATGCGGCCATGGGCCGCAAGGTGACCTGTCCGGCTCCGGGGCGCAAGGGCGGCTCGGTGACGCGAGCCGTGCGCCCGGGTTAGACTCTCGTGCTGCTACCCCGGAGCCGTCAACGCATCCGAAGGAGGACCCCCATGCGCTTCGCAATCCGGCTCGCCACCCTCTCCCTCGGACTGGCAGCCGTCGCCGGCGCCGGGCTCGCGCAGGAGCGCGACGCGGCGAAGCGCGAGGATGGGATCGACCTGCACGTCGCGCGTGGGGTCGAGCTGCTGCTCGGGATGCAAGAGGGGGAGGGCGACTCCGAATGGCCCTACGAGGGCGTCTACCGCGTGCGCGCAGGGATCCCCATCGGCTATCGCGTCGGCGGGACGGGAATCGTCGCGCTCGCCCTCATCCAGGCGCCGGGGTACGAAGAGGAGGAGGCGTGCGTGGGCGCCGTGCGGCGCGCGACGGAGTTCGTCGTCGGCTCGGTCGAGCACCCGCTGATGGACCCGAGCTACGAAGGCGGCTACGACGTTCGCGGCTGGGGCTACTGCTACGGCTTGGCGTTCCTCCTGAGGCTGAAGGACATGAAGCTGGTCCCCGACGATCTGCGGGCCGAGGTCGACGGCGCCAGCCGCTTCTTCGTCGACTCGCTGCAGGCGATCGAGATCCCGGCGAACGGGGGCTGGAGCTACTCGCGCGGGCGCCGGATCGAGGATCCCTCTCCGCCGTCACCGTTCATGACGGTACCGTGCTTGCAGGCCCTGTTCGCGGCCGACCGGGCCGGCTACGAGGTCGACCCCGGGATCGTCGAGCGCGGGCTCGACGCCCTGGAGCGCTCGCGCACCGAGAGCGGCGCCGTCGTCTACAGCCTTGGAGAGCGCGGGCGCTCGAACCGCGACGTCGTGCCCGGATCGGTCGGCCGCATGCTCGCGGCCGAATCGACCTTGTACCTCGCGGGCCGCAACACGCAGCTCCACGTACGCGGGGCGCTCGATGCATTCCTCGTGCACTGGAAGTGGCTCGGGGATCGCCGCTGCAAGACCGGCACGCACGAGGGCCCCTACGGGATCGCGCCGTACTACTTCTACTACGCGCACTACTTCGCGGCCCAGGCCATCGAGCTGCTGCCCAGCGCCGAGCGCGAGGAGTACCGCGCGCGGGTCAACGAGCTCCTGTTCTCCGTCCAGCTCGACGATGGCTCATGGAACGATCGCGTGTTCGACCGGTCCGCGAACTACGGCACGGCCATGGCCTTGATGGCGTTGATGATGCCCGACCTGGAACCGCCCGCCGCCTGGACGCGTGCCGCGGAGGAACGATGACGCGCGCACCAGCACTGATGGTAGCGCTCGCTCTTCTCGTCCGAGATCCCGCGCCGCAGGAGCCGAAGGGGGAGCAACCGCACGGCTACTCGATCCCGCTGATCGACCTCGCCGCGGAAACGGGGCGCCGGGTCGTGGTCGATCGCGAGGCGGGCTGGTACCGCGTGCGGTTGATGGACAACAAGCACCGCCGGGACTGCGCCTATCCCGGAGTCGTGATCCAGGCGGACGGCACGATCGTGACGACGACCTACGGCCACTGGAGTGAAGGCGAGAGCCCGTACGTCGTCAGCGTGAGACTGAAGCTCGCGGAGCTCGACGCGAGTGCGGAGGGGCTGGGTGGATAGGGCCTGCTACGACGACGAGGTCGCCTTCTTGCGCCGGCACGTCGAGGTGATCGAGCTCGGCTGCACTCCCGGCGGTGCGCGCGTCGCCGTCGTGCCGCGCTGGCAGGGCCGGGTCGCGACCAGCAGTGCCGGGGGCCCGGACGACCAATCGTACGGCTGGTTGAACCACGAGCTGATCGCCGCCGGCGAGATCCGGCCGCACATGAACGCCTACGGCGGGGAGGACCGCTTCTGGATGGGTCCCGAGGGCGGGCAGTTCGCGATCTTCTTCGCGCCCGGCGATCCGTTCGACCTCGAGCACTGGCAGACGCCGGCGGCGATCGACACGGAGCCCTACGCGGTCGTCTTGCGCGGCGAGCGCCACGTCGAGTTCCAGCACGAGACAACGCTCACGAACTGGTCAGGTGCGCGCTTCGACGTGCGCATCGACCGCCGCATCGACCTGATCGGCGTCCATGTTCCCGATGCCGTGCGCGCCGTCGCATTCGAGTCCGTCAACACCATCACGAACGTGGGCCTGGAGCCCTGGACGCACGAAGGGGGTCTGCTGTCGATCTGGACCGTGGGCATGTTCGAGCCGACCCCGGCGACGACGGTCGTCATCCCCTACGTTCGGGGTCCGGTCGAGGAACTCGGCCCGGTGGTCAACGACGCCTACTTCGGGAAGGTGCCCGCCGAGCGCCTGGTCGCCGGCGGGTGCGCCCTGTTCTTCCGCGCCGACGGCCTCCGGCGCGGCAAGATCGGCTTGACGCCGCGCCGCGCGCGGCCGGTCCTCGGCAGCTACGACGCCTCGCGCAGTCTGCTTACCATCGTGCGCTACGACCTGCCCAGCGACGCGCGCGAGTACGTCAACTCGATGTGGGAGCTGCAGGAGCAGCCGTTCAGCGGCGACGCGATCAACAGCTACAACGACGGCCCGCCGGGGCCCGGCGCGAAGCCGCTGGGGCCGTTCTATGAGCTGGAGACGTCCTCGCCGGCGGCGGCGCTGGTGCCGGGCGGGTCGCTCACCCACCGCCACCGCACGGTCCACCATCAGGGGCCGCCGGACCTGCTCGCTCCGATCGCGCGCGCCGAGCTCGGAGTTTCCATCGAGGAGATCTCCCTGGCCTTCGCCCGGCCGCGCGGGGGAGCGTCGCGGCGGTGATGCGGGCAGGGCCTTCAGTCCCTTCGGGCGCGACCCTTGTACAGGTAGGAGAGAATCCTCGGACCTTCCATGTAGTACCGCTCGAGCGAATCGATCGCGAAGCCCGCGGCACACACGATGTCGTCGATCCTGCGGTCCAGGTGGCAGCCGCCGAAGAGGAAGGCCTGGAGCCGGTCGAGCCGATGCTGCCAGCGCGCCACATCCTCGTCCGGGGACAGGCCGTGCTCGAGGAAGTGCAAGCGCCCGTCGGGCTTCAGCACGCGCCGCATCTCGCTCAGCGCCTGCGGCAGGTCAGCGATCGTGCACAGCGTCCAGGTGGAGGTCACGTGGTCGATCGACCCGTCCTCCACCGGAATCGCTCCACCGTCGCGGCCGATGAAGCGCACCGGGAAGGGCGCCGCCGCGACGCGAGGGGCGGCGAGCTTGAGATTGACGGTCGCAGGCTCGACGGCCAGCAGCTCGGTCACCCGCTCGGGGTAGTGGGGCAGGTTGAGCCCGGCTCCGAAGCCGACCTCCAGCACGCGGCCCGCGACTTCCTGAAAGCACGACGCCCGTTGCCGGCGGAACCTCGGCCCGGACATTCCCCACGCGACCCCGCGCGGCAGGACGTGCTCGGCGTACAGGCCCACGGCCGTAGTCTATCGCGCCGCTCCGGTGCGCATTCACCTGTGCGAGCACGGCCGCTGGTCGTAGGATGCCGGAATGAGCCTCGCGCTCCGTGCTTCCCTGCTCGCCGCACTAGTGCTCGTTCCGACCGCATGCGACCGACCCCCGTCGCAGCCGGTCATCTTGACTCCGGATCCGGCGCCGGCGCGGGCCGGCCACCTGCCCTCCGTCCAGGGGCCCGCCCTGCGCTTCGCGACGGAGCGTCACGACTTCGGGCCGGTCTCCGACACGGATATCCTGCGCGCGACCTTCGAGTTCGAGAACGTCGGCGACGAGCGAGTGCTCATCACCGCTGTCCAGGTCTCTTGCCAGTGCATGTCGAGCACGCTCGAGAAGCGGGAGTTCGCTCCCGGCGAGGGGGACGTGCTCGAGCTGATCTGGCACCCCAAGGGACGCGGCAGGCAGACGAAGACCATGACCGTGCTCTCGAACGGCTTGCCGCGCGGCTTGGTCCAACTCGCCGTCTCGAGCGAGATCCGACCCTTCGTGCGCGTCGAGCCGATGCTGGTCCAGTTCGGCGACGTGCGCATGGGTGAAGCGCACAGGCGCCGCGTGACGCTGACCTGCGACGACGAGGACTTCGAGCTCATCAGCCTCTCTTGCTCCAACCCGAGCGTCCGCGTCGAGCTGGTCGAGACGCTCCCTGGCGGTGTGCGCGTGCTCGAGGTGACGGTTCTCGACACGGCGCCCTGGGGACCGGTCACGGGCATCGTCAGCGTCGACGTGCGCGGCCGCCTCGGTCCTTCCGCCGAGCCGATCGAGCACACGTTCCAGTTCACGTCCCACGCACAGGTCTTCGGCGAGCTGGCCGTCGACAAGGCGATGTTCGCCGTCGGCAAGGTGCAGCCGGGAGGCTCCTTCCGTTTCGAGGCACGCCTGACGCGAGACAACGAGGCGCCGTTCGAGATCGTCGACCTCGGCCTGGAGAACTCCCAGCCGTCCGGCATGAGCGTGTGCGCCGAGCCCCTGACCGACGGGGCGAACGGATACCTGCTCGTCCTGAGCGGCGAGGCCGGCGCGCACCTCGGCTACATCCGCGGCCAGGTCCGCTTCGCCACGAGCGTCGCCGGCGAGCCCGCGCGCAGGCTCGCGATCGCCGGCAACGTGGCCGAATAGCGTCGCGACCGCCGCGCTGCGACACGGAGGGCGTCCGTCTCAGAGCCTGTCGGAAGAACCCCGTCGCGAGGCAAAGCGGGCGATGCGGAAGCGAGGAGGGCGACGGCGAGAAGGCTGGTCGGCCTTTCTGGCCGCTGAGCACGGCTCGCCTGGCCCGACGAAGCAGCGGCGCCGCCCGCGAAGCCGCAGTAGGGTGTTTTTCCGACAGGCTCTCAGCCCGCGCGAAGCTCCCTCGGGCTAGCGGGTGTGCAGGAGCCACAGCGGCACGCCGCGCACGAGGTGGCCGTGGGCCGTGACCTCGAAGCGCGCGCGGGCGGCGGCCAGGATGCGGGTCTCGCTGAAGTCGGCCCCGAGTCCGCGCTCGGCTGCGCACGCCCGGATGTGTCGCGGGCAACGGGCGAGCTCGGTGCGGTTGCTGAAGACGACGCGTTCGGTGCACACCGTGCGCAACATGTCGAACAGCACGTCGTGGTCCGGGTAGCTCTGCTCGGAGCGCTCGCTGCCGAAGTAGAGGTAGGGGTAGGTGTTGATGAGGAGCACCGTCTGGAACGGCCCGCCGAAGTCGTCGATGCGCCTCACGAGCTCGTCCAGGCGGAGCTGCTCGAAGCGTGCCCGCTCCAGGCCGAGGTGGTCGCGCACGGCGCGGCTGGCGGCGAGGTCGCGCTCGTGCACGTCGATCCCCAGCACCCGTTCGCACCCGTCCGCCGCCGCGCAGAGCACGAAGTAGCCCTTGGAGCTCGAGAGGTCGAGCAGGCTCGTCGGGCCGTCGGGGTACAGCCGGCGGATGCGGCGCGCGCGCCACCACAGCTTCCAGCGCGGCCGCAGCCGTCCGCCGATCACGCGGTAGTCGTGGTTGTGCGGGTACGAGCGCGAAACGTAGCCGTGGACCGCAGGATCCAGTTCGGTGTGGAGCGCGCTCACCTCAGCCGCTCGCGCCGTTCGCATTCAGCCGGTGTTCGCCGCCGTCCAGTCGAACCAGACGTCGTCGGTGATGCCGGACGTGTCGAAGGCGAAGCAGAGCGGCTCGTTCTGGTGTTCGCTGCCGGTCGTGCCGATGAACCACGGCACGCCCGCCAGCGAGTCGGTCCCGAGGAACGTGCTGCCCGCGTTGCACTGGTCGGCGTAGAGACAGCCGCCGCCCGTCGTGGGGCCGTGACGGCCGAGGGAGTCCGCTTCTGGGAAGCAGTCTTGTTCGCGGTCGTGAACTGCGCGTTGGCCGCTGTCGCGCCAACGAGGACCGCCAAGGCGACAACGGGGGTCTTCATGCTGGATCTCTCTTCGAAGCGGGTGGACTTCAGTCGGTGTCCGGCTTGCACCCATGCAGGCGTCTGGGTGCCCCGGGGCCGGGAGCGGCCCGTCAGGGTGCCCAGGTGATCGCCAAGCCGTTGCTCAGGTTGAAGCCGCTGTTGCAGGGGCCCCCGGGGTCGCGGTACCAGAGCTGGTAGTACTTCGTGTCGCCGGGCAGCACCCCGCCGGCGCAGGAGATGCAGACGGTCGTCGACGAGCTGCCGGGGCCGCCGGTCAGGCTGGCCTGGATCGTCTGCAGGCGCCGCACGTTGACGCCGGCGCAGCGCAGGCCGTCGCCGAAGATGACACAGTTCGTGCCGGGGTTGAGCGGCACGTCCCCCTGGAAGTAGAGGCCGAACTGGCTCGGGACGGCGGAGTCCCCGTGCAGCACGATCGTGTCGGCGGAGACGGACGGAATGCCCGTGGCGAACAGGTTGCAGCCGCTCGAGAAGGCGCTGTTGGCGCAGCCGTTGCCGGGCGCGCCGGTGTTGCCGCATGGCGCCGGCGTGCCCGACCCGTCGCAGAAGCCGTAGGGCGTGCCAGGACCCGAGCCCGAGTCGGTCCAGGTGATGCTGACGGCGTTCGTCAGGTTGAAGCCGGTGCCGCAGGGGCCGCCGGCGGGGTTGCGGTACCAGAACTGGTAGCACTTCGTCTGGCCGGCCGAGACACCGCCGTCGCCGGAGATGCTGTCGGTCGTGGCGGCGGTGCCGCCGGCGTCGGGGAGAACGACCTGGATGCGGATGACGTTCGTCCCGCAGCAGCGCAGGCCGTCGCCGAAGACGATGCCGTTGCCGCCGTTGATGCTGACGTCGCCCTGGAAGAACAGGCCCGGCTGACCCGGGAGCGCGTTCGTGGCGGTCAGCACGAGGTTGTTGGCCGCGATGCTGGTCGAGCCGGTGGCGCACAGGGTCGAGCCCGAGCCGGTCGAGTTGGCACAGCCTTCACCCGCGCCGCCCGCGTTGCCGCACGGGCAGGCCGTGCCGGAGCCGTCGCCGAAGCACTGCGACGTGCCGACGCAGCCGCCGCCGCCGTCACCGACCGCGCGCAGCAGCCAGTAGGCCGGGAAGCCGATGGCGTTCATCTGCAACGGCCCGAAGTTGTTGTTGCTCAGGTTGACCTCGTCCAACGTGCCGGGGCCGGCCGTGTTGCCGACGACCCAGGCCTGTGGGCCGGAGGAACCTTGGTCCATCGGACCCGGGAACTCGCCCGAGATCTGGTCGGCCGAGGCGCCGACCCAGGCGCTGCCGCTGACGGCACCCGAGGTGATGAAGTGCTGGTTCAGGATGTCGGTGTTGCCGTTCGTGACCGTCGTGTTGATGGTCTCGAGCCAGGTCGTCCCGTTGGTCGGGTCGCTGTCCGTGTCGGTGTGGACGAAGATCTTCGAGCCGTTGCCGTTCGTCACCGTGCCCGGGAACGCCGCCGCACCGTAGGCCGTGTGGATCTCGGTGATGTTGTTCAGGCAGTTGAAGTGGTGCAGCCACGCAATCTCGCCTCCGGCCGTGAGGCCGAGGGCATTCTCCGTGCTGCCGTCGTCGTACTGTCCGCAGGGCGGAGGAGTGGTCTCCGTGATGTTGAAGGACCCCGAGCCGCCAGAGGCGCCGGGGAAGGTGCCCACCTGGAGCACGTAGGACGAGCTGGCGGTGACGGCGAACGAGATCGTGGACTGGAGGCCACAGCTGTCGTCGTTGCACGCCAGGGCGCCGCCCAGGGGGCAGTTGCCGCCGTTGTCGTCGTTGTAGGAGGCGACCTTGGTGTCGATCGAGCTGCCGCAGAAATCGACCACCACGTTGCCGGTGGTCGCAGCCGACCAGTTGAACCAGACGTCGTTGGTGATGCCCGACGTGCCGAACGCGTAGCAGAGCGGCTCGTTCTGGTGCTCGACGCCGGTCGTGCCGGTCGTGAAGGGCACGCCCGCCATGGAGCCGGATCCCAGGGCCGTGCTGCCTGCGTTGCAGTCGTCGACGTTGAGGTAGCCGCCCGTGCCGGGAGGCGTGGCGGCCGATCGGGCGACCTTCTGCGACGCCGTGTCGCGCGCAACGGCGAACTGCGCCGAGGCCGTCGGGGACTGGGTGTCGGCGGGGGTGAGCAGGCCGCCGCCGAGAACGAAGAGCGCGATCGCCGTGGTCGACATGACAGAGCTCCGGGTGGGAACGCGTGAGGGAATCGGCGTTGTGGGCACCCGACGTAGAACGTACACGATCGCCGCGAATCGCGCCAAGGGAGACAGCCGGCCGGCGGGGCGGCAGGCTTCTGGCGGACCGCGAGCCCTGCCATGCGGCCATGGAGGGGCGTGCCGCGCTATCGCTCCAGCTTCCTGCAGGGGCGCAGCCCAATGCCGCTGAAGCTGGATCCCAGGGCGACGTCGTCGCGCCGGCTCGCGCGCACGCTGGCCGGGCCGTGGCCGAAGTGGCCGCCGCGCACGATGCGCGAGCGCGCGCGCGGATCCTCGACCCGCCGCTCCCCGTCAGCCTCGCAGACGCCCAACTCGTACGAGCCGTAGCGGTCCCGGCACCACTCCTCGACGTTGCCGTGCACGTTGTGCAGGCCGAAGTCGTTGGCCGCGTACTCGTCGACCGGCGCGTGTCCCTCGTGCCCATCGTCGAGCCAGGTCTGGATCTCCCCCGTGAAGCCCTGGGTCTTCCTCTGGAGCGTCAGGTCGGCGAGGTTCACGGCGCCCTCCAGCCAAAGCGGGTCCGCGCCCGTCCACCAGGGCGTGTCCGTGCCGCCGCGCGCGGCGTACTCCCACTGGGCCTCGGTCGGCAGTCCGAGCCCCAGCCAACCGAGCAGCTCGACGCAGTTCTCCCAGCTCACCTGCTCGACCGGGTTCAGGGGGCTGACCACAAGGTAGTCCTCGGCCTTGATGAAGCTCGGATTGGCGCCCGTGAGCCGCCGCCATTGACCCTGCGTCATCTCGTACTTCGACACGAAGAACGGGTCCAGCGTCACGTCGTGGACCGGCGACTCGTCGCCCTGCGCGTCGGGATCGTAGTTCGGGCGCCCGGGGTTCACGGCCTGCGCGCCCATCCGGAAGGTGGCGCCGGGCAGCAGGACGAAGACGAGGCCCGACTCGGCGGTGATCTGCAGCCGGCCCTCCTGGTCGCGCCGGGGGACCGTGCCGGACTGCAGGTGGGCGAACTCCCACAGCCCGGTCTCGGGGTCCGGGCCGAGCGGGAAGAGGCCGAGCTGCGCGTCGATCGCCAGCCCTGGGTAGGCGGGGTGCCGGGCGACGGCGGCGATCGCCGCCCTCCAGGCGTCGCGAGCCTCCCGACCCGTCTGCGACGCCTCTCCGACGTGGCGCGCGGCGGCCAGCCGCAGCTCGATGCCCGGGCCGAAGGCGGGCGAACGCCCGGCGATCAGACCGCCTTCGGGGTCGCCGAGCGCCTCCAGCTCGCCGATCAGCTTGCCGAGCTGGTCGTGCCACCACTGGTCCCGGACGTCCTCGAACCGCCAGGTCCGCGTCCGCGCGGACTCCTGTTCCAGCGCGTGCACCGCGTCGCGCGCGGCGACCACCAGTCGTTGCAGCTCCTTCGCCTCGGGGTCGACCTGGACCGAGGCGTCGAGCTCGTCTTCGAGCCGCCGCAGCTCGACGCGCGCCACCTCCAGGTCAGCGGCCGCCGCGCCCGCTCGCCGCGTGAGCTCGCGGTCCGCGGCCGTCGCCGGCAGAGCGCGCGCGCGCAGCTCCTCGCGCTTGCGCCGGTGCGCCTGCAGGTCCGCGAGCAGCGCCTCGGCTTTCTGCAGCCACGCCTCGTAGGCGCCGATGTGCGCCGGCACCATCGGCCACAGTCCGCGCGCCTCGTCGCGCAGGTTCCCCAGGTCCTGGAGGGCGGACAGGCTCAGGACCTCCGCGGTCCTGTTCTCGGCCAGGAGCTGGTTCTCGCGCGCTTCGTTCCAGGCACGAGTGAGGTCCTCGTTCTTGCCGGCCATGACGACCGAGCTGGTGGTCGTGCCGCCGATGATGATCGCGAGGGCGACCAGGAGCGTCGCGGCCAGGGCCTTGTTGCGCCGCACCCACTTGCGCAGCTCGGCCACGGCACCGGTGCGGTAGGCGCGCACTACGCGTCCATGCAGGTAGGCGTGCAGATCCTCGGCGAACTCCTCCATGTCCGCGTAGCGCGCGCCGGCGTCGCGCGCCATCGCCTTCTCGCAGATGGCCACGAGCTCCACGGGCACGTCGGGGGCGAACACGTGCAGCGGCTGCGGCGGTCCGTGGGTGACCAGCACCAGGATGTCGCGCCCCGAGACGTGCACGCCGGGCTTCGTGTAGGGTACGCGGCCACCGAGCACGTGGTATAGCATCGCGCCGACCGAGTAGACGTCCGAGCGCGGCCCGACCTCGGCCACCTCGCCGCGGGCCTGCTCCGGCGACATGTAGGCCGGCGTCCCGACGACGTCCCCGTCCATCGTGACGATGGGCGAGTCGGGGCTGCGCGTGCTGTGGTCGTGGCGGTCGGTGTGGACCTCCATCGTTGCCAGGTCCGGCTCCGGCCTGATGCGGAGGTCCTTCGTGTCCTCCCGGCCCAGCACGCGCGCCAAGCCCCAGTCGATCACGTGCACCGCGCCGAAGCGGCCGACCATGACGTTGGCGGGCTTCAGATCGCGGTGGATGACGCCCTTGTGGTGGGCGTAGCCCATCGTCTCGCAGACCTTGGAGATCACGCCGACGGCGCGCGCCACGGTCCAGCCCTGCTCCTCGCGCTGGACGAGGCCGATGATCTCCTTGAGGCTCTGGCCCTTGAGAAGCTTCATCGTGTAGTAGACGTGACCGTCGGCGTCGAGGCCGAGCTCGTGGATCGGGATGATGCCCGGGTGGTCGAGCTGGCCCGTGATCTGCGCCTCCTCGAGGAAGCGGCCGAGCGTGCGCGGATCGACCTGGGCCGCGCCTCCCCCGCCGGTCGGGACGGCACGGCCGAGTGCGACCTTCATGGCCAGGACGCGGCGCAGGTCCTCGTCCCAGACGCGCAGGATCACTCCCTGCCCTCCGTGAGCGACCTCGCCCTTGACGCTGTAGCGGCCGAAGCCGCCCTTGCGCCGGGCGAGGCGCTCGATCACCTCCGAGGAGAACTCGGCCTGCGGCTCGGACTCGTGCTCGAGAGGCGCGGTCCTGTCGATCTCGACGCCGAGGTGCCGCCGCAGGCGCTCGCCGGCGGGGGCACTCGCTCCGAGCTGACCCAGGAAGCTGCTCACCATGCGCCAGTGCCGGTCGAGCTCGCGCAGCTCCTGCGCGAGCTCGGGGTGGGATCCGCACAGCCCCTCGAGGTCGACCGGCTCGCCCTCCTCGCCGCGGCGGAAGAACTCGGCGTAGATGCGACCGGCCTCGTCCAGAGAGTCGGAGGGGTCGTTCGGTGTCCCGGACGCCATCGGAGCGCGCTCCAAGTGCTCGGGCAGTATACGGCGCCGTTGCGCCTGCGTCTCCCGGCCGGTGGCGCCGCCAGCGGATCGCGGGGCTGTCCGAGCACGGCCCTGCTGCCGCACGAACCCTGTTCCCTGACACGACCTGCGTCGAGCTCGATGCCGACCACGGTCCCGTCCTCGGCGCGTCGGAATCTCAGCGTCAAGGAGCCTTCGGACACCGGGAGCCGATCGGTGGCACTCGGCTCCGGCGTCAAGCTCGCGCCGCGCCCGAGAGCGGTCCGGACTCCGTCCTCCGGGAAGGGCTCCCAGGTCGTGTCGAGCTCATCGCGGTGGACCCGGCCAGGCACTCGACCAGGACGTTCGAGGACGCACGGCGACCGGTCGAATGGTACCCTTCCGCGCCATGGGTGGCGCGGAGGTAACTCTGGTCACCGGTGCCAGCAGCGGCATCGGAGCGGCGATCGCCACGCGCCTCGCGCGCGGAGGCGCCGCCGTGCTCGCCGGCGGGCGCGACGAGGAGCGTTGCCGCGCCGTGTGCGCCGCCATCGAGGGCGAGGGCGGGGTCGCCTGGCCGCTCCCGTTCGACGTCACGGACTTCGAGCAGGTGCGCGCCGCCGTGGACCGCGGCCGGGAGCTGGCAATTCCCATTGGGCCGATCTCGTGGCTGGTGAACAGCGCCGGTATGGTCGACTCCGCACCGCTGCTGCCGCGCGGGCGCGCCGCCGGCGACGAGTTGCTCGCCCACTTCGAGGCGCACATGGCCGTCAACCTGCACGGTCCGCGACGCCTGATGGAGGCGCTCTTGCCCGGGATGATCGAGCGCGGACGCGGCCGGATCCTGAACGTCGTCTCCTCCGCGGGACTGCGCGGCTACGCTTACACGTCGGCGTACGCAGCCTCCAAGCACGCGCTGCTCGGCTACACGCGTGCCGCGATCGAGGAGCTGCGCGGCACCGGGGTGCTCCTGAACGCGATCTGCCCGCACTTCGTGGACACGCCGCTGCTGGCCGCCAGCGCCGCGCGGCTGGCCGGCAGGACGGGAAGGAGCAGCGAGGAGATCCTGGGCGACTACGCCGCCCTGAACCCCGGCGGCCGGCTGGTGACGGCCGCGGAGGTGGCCGAGGCGGCCTGGGAGTTGCTCGCCGGCGAGCGCCGAGGAGTCGTGCTGGAGATCGACGGCCGGGGCACGTGGGAGGTCAAGGCATGAGCGCGAATGGCGGGCTGGAGTTCGTCCACCCCGACGGCTGGATGCAGCCCAAGGGCTACAGCAGCGGCGTGCTCGCGCCGCCAGGGGCGCGCATCCTGTTCGTTGCCGGGCAGGTCGCCTGGGACGCCCGGGAACAGCTCGTGGGCGCGGGCGACTTCGCGGCGCAGTTCGAGCAGGCGCTCCGCAACGTGCTCGAAGTGGTGCGTGCCGCCGGCGGCTCGCCGGCGGACGTCGCGCGCCTGACCGTCTTCGTCAGCGACAAGCAGGCCTACGCGGCGGTCCCGAAGGAGCTCGGGCTAGTCTGGCGCCGGCTGATGGGCCGCCACTACCCCGCCATGGCGCTGGTCGAGGTGTCCGCCCTGCTCGAAGAGGGCGCGCTGGTCGAGATCGAGGCCACGGCCGCGATATCGTAGGCCGCATGCAGACCGAGCACTTCCGCTACTCCGAGGCCGAAGGCGTCGCCACGCTGCGCCTCGACCGGCCGCAGCGCCTCAACGCGTTGACCTTCGACTCGTACCGCGAGCTGGCCGATACGTTTCGCGCGCTGCGGACGCGTGACTCGGTGCGGGCGGTGGTGCTGACCGGCACGGGGCGCGGGTTCTGCTCGGGCGGCGACGTCGAGGACATCATCGGGCGCCTGCTCGACGTCGGCGACGAGGCGCTGCTCGCGTTCACGCGCATGACCTGCGAGCTGATCGAGAGCATGCGCGGGCTCGAGAAGCCGCTCATCGCCGCTCTCAACGGCACGACCTGCGGCGCGGGGGCGGTGATGGCTGCCGCCTGCGACGTGCGGCTGGCGGCCGAGAGCGCGAAGATCGCCTTCCTGTTCACGCAGGTCGGCCTGTGCGGCGCGGACATGGGGGCGGCTTGGCTGCTGCCGCGCATCGTCGGTCTGGGCCACGCGACGGAGCTGCTGCTGGGAGGCGATTTCATCAGCGCGCAGCGCGCGTACGAGATCGGCCTGTACAACCGCGTGGTCCCCGACGACGAGCTCGCGGCGCTGGCCGCGGAGTGGGCAGGCCGCCTGGCGGCCGGGCCGAGCATGGGCCTGGCGATGACCAAGCGCATGCTGCTGCAGGAGGCCGCGCTCGACTTCCCGGCCGCCATGCAGCTCGAGGGCTGGATCCAGGCCGAGTGCATGAAGCACCCCGACTACCGCGAGTCGCACGACGCCTTCGTCGAGAAGAGGCCGAAGGACTTCGTCCAGAACTGGCCCGGGCACGGCGGCGTCGTTCCGGGGGGAGATCGATGATCGAGGAGCTTGTCGCCCAGGCCGCCGCCGTCGGCGAGCGGGCCGAGACCCTGCTCGTCGGGCTGGACGATGACGCCGCGGCGCGGCGCGCGCTCGAGCTCTTGGCCGAGGCCGAGCTGCTCGGCTGGACCGTTCCCGCCGCTCACGGTGGTGCCGACGCAGGAGATCTCGCCGGCCCGGCAGCTCCGTCGGTGCGCGTGCTGTGCGCGCTGCGCGAAGAGCTCGCCTACCACTCCGGCCTGCTCGACGTCATGTTCGTCATGCAGGGGCTGGGGTCTTGCCCGATCGCGCTGAGCGGCCCGTCCGAGCTGGCGCGCGCGATCCTGCCCGAAGTCGCGCGCGGCCGGCAGACCGCCGCCTTCGCCGTGACCGAGCCCGGCGCCGGCTCGAGCTTGGGAGATGTCGCCACGCGCGCGGAGGAGAACGGCGGCCAGTGGCGGCTCAACGGCCACAAGACCCTCATCTCGAACGCGGGCCTGGCCGCCTTCTACACGGTCCTCGCGCGCACGTCGGGCCAACCCGGCGACGGGGGCCGCGACTCGCTGACAGTCTTCTTCGTGCCGGCCACGGCGCGCGGCATCGAGGTCGTGCGTTTCGAGGTCATGGCCCCGCACCCGATCGGCGACGTGCTCCTGCACGACGTCGAAGTGCCCGACCGCAACCGGCTGGGGGACGTCGGCGCCGGACTCGGGATCGTGCTCGCTTCGTTGAGCCGCTTCCGAGCGTCGGTGGCCGCGGCGGCGAACGGCTTCGCTCGGCGAGCGCTGGACGAGTCGGTCGCGCGATTGAAGTCGCGCGAGCAGTTCGGGAAGCCGCTGGCGAGCTTCCAGGGCCTGCGCTTCGAGCTGGCCGAGATGGACGCGCGGCTGCGCGCCTCCCAGCTCCTGGTCGCGGAGGCGGCCGAGGCGCTCGACCAGGGCCGGAACGCGACCGCCCCCGTCGCGCGCGCCAAGCTGATCGCGACCGAGACCGCGGCGTGGATCTGCGACCGAGCCGTCCAGCACCACGGCGGCATGGGCGTGCGGCGTGGCACCGTCGTCGAGCGACTCTTCCGCGAGGTGCGCGCGCCTCGCATCTACGAGGGCACGAGCGAGATCCAGAAGCTGATCCTCGCCAAGGAGCTTCTGAGCGGCGGCGAGGACTGAAAGCCGTCGTCCCATCTACGCCATGGCGAAGTTCCAGCGTCACGTCTTCATCTGCGTCAACCAGCGCGATCCGAGCGATCCGCGCGGCTGCTGCTCCGCACGTGGCGGCGAGGAGGTCGCCGCGGCCTTCAAGAAGGCGATCCACGCGCGCGGATTGAGACGCATCGTGCGCGCGAACAAGGCCGGCTGCCTCGACCAGTGCGCTCTGGGCGTGACGGTGGTGGTCTACCCCGAGGCGGTCTGGTACGGGCGCGTGACCGTGGAGGACGTGGAGGAGATCGTCGCCGAGCATCTGATCGGCGGCCGTCCGGTCGAGCGCCTGCTCCTCCCGGACGAGGCCCTGACGGGCATCGACCCCGAAGCGGGGGAGGACGAGGATGAGTTCAGCCTCTAACGATCACGACGCCGCGCAGGGCGCGCGACTCGCGAGCGCGCGCCTGGGCGAGGAGCACAAGGCGCTCTTGCGCAAGATCCTCGAGCGGCAGGCCTACCGGCAGCTCATGCTGGCCAACATCCGCGGCCACGGGCTCAAGTTCCTTTCTGAGCCGGCGGACAAGATCCGGCTCGTGCGCGAGCTCGAGCACGGTCTGCAGGGCCTCGAGCGCGTGCGCCGTCTGTACGCGGACATCGACGGCGGCGACCTGGCGCTGGCCGTGCGCGCGCGCATGGAGCGCATCCCGTACCCGAACGGGATGATGGAGCTCGCTGCCTGCCTCGCGATCTGCGATCTCGCCGAGCGCGAGGCGATGGAGGGCTACACTGATTCCATCTGCGGCGAGTTCGCCGACATCGCCCACAGCGTCCTGGGCCACGACCGCGGCTGGACACGCGAGGGGCGTGAGCTGTTCGTGTCGTTCTGCGCCGACGAGTCGCAGCGCCCGCACGCCCAGCAGGTGTTCACTCGCTGGGTCACGATCGCGCTGCGCTCGCTAGGCCGGCCCGGCACGCCGGGGGACCGCAAAGCCGTGGCCCTGCGGCTGCGCTCGCGCGGCAGCGCGCAGGCCATCGCGCCCTTTCTCGAGCACCTGGAGCCCTTCCGGCAGGCCTGTGGACTCGCCCCGCCCGACCTCTCCGAGACCGGCCTCGAGTTGCCGGGTGCATGAACGCATGAGCCGGACCATCGACCCCGACCGGTGGCGCGCGCGCTTCCCGATCCTGGCCAGCACGACCTACCTCGTGAACCACAGCCTGGGAGCCATGCCCGCCTCGGCGCGCGACAAGCTGGCCGGCTTCGCGGACCAGTGGGATACGCGCGGCGTGCGCGCGTGGGCCGAAGGCTGGTGGTCGGCGCCGATCGACGTCGGCAACCTCGTCGGCCGCATCATGAACGCGCCCGAGAACACGGTCGCGATGCACCAGAACGTCTCGATCATCCAGAGCATCGTCGCCTCGGCGCTCGACTACGACGGACCGCGCAACAAGGTCGTCTACTCCGACCAGAACTTCCCGACCAACATGTACGTGTGGGAAGGACTGCGACGCTACGGGGCGCGCATCGAGGTCGTTGCGGGCGACGAGCTCGAGGTCCCGACCGAGCGCCTGCTCGAGGCGATCGACGAGGAGACCCTGATCGTCCCCATCAGCCACGTGTGCTTCAAGACGTCCTACCTGCAGGACGCGAGCGCGATCTGTTCCCGCGCTCGCGAGGTCGGCGCGCTGGTGCTGCTCGACACCTACCAGTCGCTCGGGACCGTCCCGGTCGACGTCGAGGAGCTGGGGGTCGACATGGTCTGCGGCGGATCGGTCAAGTGGCTGTGCGGCGGCCCAGGGGCGGCCTACCTGTACGTGCGCCCCGACCTCTTGAGTGAGCTGCGGCCGCGCATCACCGGCTGGGCTGCGCACGCCGATCCGTTCAGGTTCGAAACTGGCCCGCAACGTTACGCCGAGGGCATCGAGCGCTTCCTGCACGGCTCGCCCGCAGTGGCCTGCCTCCTGGCGGCAACGGCCGGCTACGAGATCGTGCTCGAGGCCGGCGTCGAGGCCATTCGCGAGCACTCGATCCGGCTGACCGAGGGCCTACGCGCCGACGTCCTTGCGCGCGGCTTCGACGTGAACAGCCCGGCCGACCCCGCGCGCCGCGGCGGGACGTTGACCATCGGCCTGCGCGACGACGAGGAGGGGGAGGCTTTTGTCAAGGCCCTCGACGCGCGCGACGTGCTGGTCGACCATCGCCCCGGAGCCGGCTTGCGCGTCAGCCCGCACTTCTACACGCGCGCGGACGAGCTGGAGCAATTCGCCGAGCACATGAGCGATCTGCGCGCGACGCGGAGCTGGCGTGAGCACGTCGCCAGCGGTGCGACGTACTGATCGCTGCCGTGCAGACCACGAAAATCCACATCGCCGGCTGCGGCGACGACGAGCTGCGCGCGGTCCTCGTTCGACCGGAGACCGCCGGCGAGGAGCGCGCGGGGATCCTGCTCGTGCACGACGACTCGGGCCTCGATCCTCTCGCGCTCGACGTCGCGAGGCGCTTCGCGGCGGAGGGCTACGTCGTGCTCGCGCCCGACCTGTACTCGCGCGCGCAGCCGCCGGAGCATCCGGCCGGTGTCGGCGCCGAGCTCGACGACCGTCAGTCCGGCGCAGATCTCGAGCGGGCGCTCGAGCGGCTCGCCGCCGAACCCGGCGTCGACCCGCGGCGGCTGGCGGCGGTGGGCTTCGGCGCGGGCGGAACGCTCGCCTTCCTTCTCGGCTGCCGCTCGGACCGTCCCGCGGCGGTGGTCGCCTGTCACGGCCCGGTCGTGCGCAGCGAGCTTTCGGCCGCGCATCCCGTCCAGCCGCTGGAAATGGCGCTGAACCTGGCGTGCCCCCTGCTCGCCCTCTTCGGCCGCGAGGATCCGGCCATTCCGCCCGAGCACGTGAAGCGCTTGCGGACGGTCCTGTCGCAGTTCGCGCGCAGCTTCGATATCGTGTCCCTGCCCGACGCGGGGCGTGGCTTCTTCGACGATCGATGCGTCGGCCACCACGAGGTGGCCGCGCAGGAGGCGTGGGAGCGGACGCTCTCCTTCCTGCGCGAGCACCTGGAACCTGCCTGAGGCGGCTTGAGAGCGAGACGAGAGGCACGATGTCCGAGCGCAGCTTGACCCTGTTCGACCTGGCCCCCGGGAAGGTGCTGCGGGACCGCTACGAGCTCCTGCGCCCGCACCGCCAGGGCGGCATGTCGGCCACGTTCGAGGTCGAGGACAGGCAGGATTCGGCGCGGCGCGAGCTGCAGATCTTCCCGGCCGCCCTGTTCGAGACCAGGAGCCAGTCCTCGGACTTCGCCGACGTGATGTCGGCCTGGCTCCCGATCGACGCGCCGGCGGTGCTGCGCGTGCGCGCGGTCGAGCAGCTCGACGACGGCAGCCTGCTGCTCGTCACCGATTTTCCGCCGGGGATCGCCCTGCGGGACTGGCTGAAGGATCATGGCCGCATGGAGTGCGCGCAGGCGCTCGAGCTCGGGCGACGCATGCTCGCCGGACTCGTCGCGATCCACGCCGCCGGCCGGGTGCACGGCGACATCAAGCCGTACACGATCCACCTCGCCCCAGGCGATGTCGTGCAGGACGTGATGCTGGTCGACGGGGGCATCACGCCCGGCCTGTGGAGCGCCAAGCACCTGGGCGACAAGACGGCGCTGATCGGCACGCCGTACTACGCGCCGGTCGAGCAGTTCGGCGGCGAGTCGCCCGACGTGCAGTCGGACATCTATAACCTGGCGACCGTCCTGTACGAGGTCGTGACGGGCAGCGTGCCGTGGTCGGGCTCGAGCTTCCTCGACGTGTTCCAGGCCAAGCTCGAGAAGGAGCCGCCGATGATGAGCGCCCGTGCCTCCGACCTCGAGGTGCCCGAGGACTTCGAGAGCGTCGTGCGCGGAGGCCTGATGGCCGACCGGCGCGAGCGCTACGCCAGCGCGCAGGAGTTCCTGGACGTGCTCGCGGAGCTGTAGGACACGGTGGGGCGGCCGGCCGCGCGCCGGCGGAAGGAGACGAGCGCGAGCGATGAAGGTGAAGGCGATCCGGGTGTTCGAGGCCGGAGGGCCCGAGGCCCTGCGCCGCGAGGAGGTCGAGCTCGGTCCGCCGGGCCCGGGCGAGGCGCTCGTGCGCCACGCCGCGATCGGGCTGAACTACATCGACGTCTACTTCCGCACGGCCCTGTACCCGCCGCCCGGCTACCCGTTCACGCCTGGGCTCGAGGGCGCCGGCGTGGTCGAGGCCGTGGGGCCGGACGTCCGGGAGGTCGCTGTCGGCGACCGCGTGGCCTACGCCTGCCGCCCGCTCGGCGCCTACGCCGAGGCACGCGTGCTCTCGGCCGAACGGCTGCTGCGCCTGCCGCCGGAGCTCGACGAGCGCACCGCTGCCGCGGCGACTCTCAAGGGGCTGACCGCGCACTACCTCCTGCGGCGCACGTTCCCCGTCGAGGCGGGGCACACCATCCTCGTCCACGCCGCTGCCGGCGGCGTCGGCTCGCTCCTGTGCCAGTGGGCGAAGCTGCGCGGCGCTCGGGTGATCGGCACGGTCGGCAACGACGAGAAGGCCGAGCGCGCCGCGGCGGACGGTTGCGACCACCCGATCGTCACCACGCGCGACGAATTCCGCCAGCGCGTACGCGAGCTCACGGACGGTGCGGGCGTGGACGTCGTGTACGACTCGGTCGGTGCGGCGACCTTCGAGCGCTCGCTCGACTGCCTGCGGCCGCTCGGGACGATGGTCAGCTTCGGCAACTCGTCGGGAGCGGTGCCGCCCTTCTCGCTCGGCGAGCTCGCCTCGCGCGGCTCGCTCTTCATCACGCGGCCGTCGCTCCTGGACTACACCGCGCGGCGCGAGGATCTCCTGGCCGCAGCGGACGAGCTGTACGGGCTCTTGGCCGAGGGAGCGCTGAGCTGCCACCTGGAACAGACGTTCGCGTTGTCCGAGGCGGCGGCCGCGCACCGCGCGCTCGAGGAACGGCGAACGGTCGGCTCGACGATCCTGGTTCCCTGATCGAGCTGTGGCAGGCACCCGAAGGCATGGAACCGAAAGCGCTGATCATGGACCTCTCAGAGTTCAAGAAGTCCCTGTCTGCCGAACACCCGCCCGAGGGCTTGAGCCTCACGCTGCGCGCGCTGTGGACCGACGCGAAGGGCGACTGGGACGCCGCGCACAAGACGGTTCAGGGCAGCGACGAGCGCGACGCCGCCCGCGTGCACGCCTACCTGCACCGCAAGGAGGGCGACGACTCCAACGCCGCGTACTGGTACCAACGCGCTTCCCGACCCGTGTCGGAGGTCCCGCTGGCCGAGGAGTGGGAGCAACTCGTGGAAGCGCTGCTCCGAGCCGCGAAGTGAATCACGGCCCGGACCAGGCCAACCGCTCGCGGCCGCGGAGCCGCCTCACCTGGTGCTCGACGCGCTGCGCCTCGGGGCGCGTCGCGAGCGGACCGTAGGTTGCGCCGACCTTCCACGGCCGCCCGCGGGTCGTGGTCCGGGCGCCGCCGGGTGCAGCGCCGTTGTGCTGCTCGAGCCTGCGCTCGAGCTCGGTGGTGATGCCGACGTAGGTCCCGCAGCCCGATTCCGACACCAGCACGTACACGAGCCAGGGCATGGCCCCAGGGTACTCCGGTCGCGCCTTCTACCGCACGAGCTGCTCGAGGACCTGCGCCTGCAGCGCCACGGCGATCGCTTCGGCGGCGACGTCGTGGCCGGCCGGTGTCCAGTGCGGGTCGTCGCGGAAGCAGGTCGGGAAGACGGCCGTCGCCTGGAAGGCCGGAAGCAGCGAGTGGATCGGGAATTCCACCCGGGAGCGCAGCTCATCGAAGAAGCGGAACGGCTCGTGGCTGTAGGGGCCGAGCACGCTGTAGCGCGCCGCTTCCCAGTTGTCCGGGCTCTCGTCCGCGCTGTACTGGTAGGCGCGTGGCAAGACGAACAGCACGAACGGTATGTCGCGCTCCCCGCACCACTCGTCGATGCGCCCCACGTTCTCCACCAGCGGCGCGAAGTACGGCCGCGTCTCCTCCAGCGGCGCCGCGCTGGCGAAGAAGCGCTGCTCCGGCAGGTCCGCGTTCGTCCAGCGCCGCAGCTTGCGGGATACCCGCGGGAGCACCTCGTCGATCACCTTCAGGGTCAATGGGATCTTGTCGTACAGCCAGTACACGCCGCGCCGCTGGAGCATGCTCGCGTACTTGATGTCGTCGTGGAAGTCGGTCATGTCCACGCACAGGGCGACGAGATCGGGGTGGTACTTCGCACCGATGTGCTGCAGCCGGCGCAGGCTGAGCAGCGGCGAGGAGCTGGCCCAGCCGAAGTTGATCGTGCTGACCCGGCCCCCGAGGCCGCGCTCGGACAGCGCGGCGTTCAGGATGCGCTCGACCCCGTGGGCGAAGGTCTGCTCGCGCTCCACGCGCAGCCCGTAGGTGAAGGAGTCGCCCAGGAAGACGATGTTGAAGTCCTCCTCGCCGTACTCCTGTGCCTCGCGCTCGGAACGCACGTTGTCCGAGTTGCCGTCGATCGGCAGGTGGTCCACGTCCGTGACGAAGTAGTAGTTGCGCAGGCCCAGTCCGCGGGCGAGCGGCGGACTGGCGCAGGTCTCGAAGGCCAGCCAGTAGCCGGCGAGCGCGAGCGGGATCCAGCGCCGTCGCACTCCGCTCCGCACCAGCGCGTAGATCGACGCGACCAGGCCGTAGGCAGCGAGCGAGCACGAGATCAGCGTGGCGAGCAGGTCGTCGGCCTGCATGCGCATCGCCTCGAGGTCGCTCGCGCCCCGCGCGCGCAGGACGCGCCCGATCGTCTCGAATCCCTCCCCTTCGGCGGCGCGCTCGAGGACGGTTGCGGCGGACAGGGCGTAGCCGCCCGCGATCGCCGCCAGGACCAGGGCCGTGGAGGCGCTGAAGACCGCGAACGGACGGTGCCTGCGGAGCCGGTCGCGGACGGAGCTCATCGGCCGTAGCGCATCAGGGAGAGGAGACCGAGCCGTTCGGTCTCGGCCGGCGGACCGTAGCGCCCTTCGAGCAGCGCGCGCAGCTCCTCGTGCCGGGCGCGGTCGCGCTCGTAAGCGAGGTCGCGCCGCTCGAGCAGCCACACGCCCGGCTGCGAGACCGTCCCCGTCGAGCGTTGCGCGAGCTGCTCGAGCTCGCGCTCGGCCTGTTGCGGCGACTCCCACCTCATCCACCGCTCCTGCGGCAGGCGCGCGTAGTAGTCCAGCGGGCCCGACAGGTACGGCGGGAAGGCCGCCACGAGATCGTTCGGTGCCCGCCGGGCTTCGAGCGCGAGCGCGGCCTCGCGCCAGTGCTCGATCGGCCGGCCGGATTCGCGCAGCGCCCACCAGCACGCGTGGGTCGCGCAAGCCAGCAGCAGCGCGCCGGCGGCCGCGCGGCGCAGCAGGAGCGGGCGCGCGCTGGCAGTGTGCAACGCCACGAAGGAGATGAAGGGCACCATGCCCGGCAGCGCGGTGCGGTGCCAGACCACGGGCGTGATCAGGACCGAGGTCGCGAGCAGCAGGCTCCAGTAGGCGAGCGCCGCCAGCAGCAGCGGGCCGCTCCGTCGCCAGTCGCCGCGCACGAGCACGGCCAGGCCCAGCAGCGCCCCTGTCGCGAGCGCGCCGAGCTCGAGCGCTCGCGCCGGGAGGCCGCCGCGCTCCGCCAGCGCGCGCAACGGAAGGCCGAGCTCCCGCAGGCCGACCAATCGCTCGCAGACGTCGCGCAGCAGCGCCGGCGTGAGCGCGGGCAGCCACTCGCTGCTGGCCGTGCGCCCCTCCGGCTGCAGGAAGAGCCCGAACCACAGCGCGAAGCAGGCGAGCGGCGCCGCCGGCAGGACCAACCAGTGCCGCAGCTGCCGGCGGTCGGGTGCGCCGCGCGCGACGAGGACGTAGAGTGCCGCGCTGAGCGCCAGCATCACGCCCACCGCGTGAACGAGGACGGCCGCGACCATGCCGAGCGCCAGGAGAGCCCGCGCGCGCCCGTCCGCGGGCCGCTCGACGCAACGCTGCGCCGCGGCGTAGACCAGCGCTCCGAGCAGGAGCAGCAGCCCGTAGCCGCGGATCTCCTGGGAGTAGCGCAGGAACAGCGGCAGGGTCGCCCACAGCGCGCCCGCCAGCAGCGCCGCCAGCGCGGAGCGCCGGCGCAGGGAAAGCACCGTCACCACGATCGCGCCCGAGCCGAACAGCACCGAGAGCAGGCGCAGCCACTCCACGCGCGCGCTCACCCACGACCACGGCTCGAGCAGCAGGAAGTACAGCGGCGGGTGGTCGGAGCGGCGCAACGCCGCGAAGAGGTCGTCGCCGCGCACGAGCGCGATCGAGAGGTACTCGTCGAGCCAGATCCCGCGCCCGAGGCCGAGCAGGCGCAGGACGATCCCCGCGCCCAGCGCACCGAGCAGGCCGAACCCGATCCGGCTCGGCCCGCGCGCGCTCGCGGCGGGTTCCATGGGTCGGTCGGGGGTGGCGATTGCCAAGCTCCTTCTCGCGGGCGGTGGTCCATCCCGGCTCGCGCGCGCCGCGACGCCGAGGCGCGGCGGCCCTGCGGGCGCGGCGCGTTCCGCGCCCGGGTAGGGGGCTCGAGGCGCCCGCGGGCCCCCGGGTGGAGGCCAAGATCGCTCGCGCCCGGAGCGAAGGCAACCGATCCCCGGCCCCTCCGAGGGTGACCGCCGCCCCGGCCCGCGCCGCGCCTCGTGGGCTGGAGCGTGCGCATCGCACGTTGTCCCATCAGGGGGACGAAGCGCGGAGACCCTTGCCGCTGGGAGGGTTACGGCGCGCCGCGCGAGGTTTGGTCGCCCCGCTGGTTCACGCGGCGGGCGCGCTCGCTAGACTCCGCCACCCCGGTTCGGCCGCGGGCCGTTCGGCCCGTGATCCCGAGCTTTTCGACCGTCGAAAGGAACCGTGATGAACATCCCCCCGATCCCCCCCCTCGCCGTCCTCTGCCTGCTCGCGGGCCCCGCCAGTGCGGACATCGTGCATCGCTACAGCTTCGGCGGCACGGGCACGGCCGTCGTCGATTCGGTCGGCAACGCCGACGGCGTCGTGCTGGGCGGAGCGACGCTGGACGGCTCCGGGCGCCTGACCCTGGACGGTGACAACGACTACGTCGACCTGCCCAACGGGATCCTCGACGGCCTGACCGACGCCACGTTCGAGGCCTGGGTCAAGTGGAACGGTACCGCCGCCGGTCCGTGGCAGCGCGTGTTCGACTTCGGCACGAGCACCTCCGGCGAGAACGGCCAGGGCGCGGGCACGACCTACATCATCCTGATGGTCGAGCACGTCGTGACCGAGCACGTCTACGTCGCCATCAGCGCCGGCAGTGGCGAGGAGGGAGCCCACAGCCCGACCGGCATGCCGATCGGGCAGATGGTCCATATGGCACTCACCTTCGTCGACGGCGACCGCCTCTCGGTCTACATCAACGGCGAGTTCAAGGCCTCCGCGGCGATCACGATCCCCCTGTCGGCCATCAACGACAACAACAACTGGCTGGGCCGCTCCCAGTACATCGGCAACTCAAACTTCTGGGGCCAGCTCGACGAGTTCCGCATGTACGGCCACGCGATGAACGACGCCCAGGTCGCCATCTCGTTCGCCAACGGCCCGAACGTGGTCGAGCCGGGATCGTCCTACTGCTTCGGCGACGGTTCCGGTACGGCCTGTCCGTGCGCGAACGCCGGCGGTGGCGGCGAGGGTTGCGCCAACTCGAGCGGCTCGGGCGGAGTCCTGTCCGGCGCCGGCAGCGGCAGCGTTTCGGCCGACGACCTGGCGTTCACGGCCACCCAGCTCCTCCCCAGCCAGCCGGCGCTCCTGTTCTCGGCCGACAACCGGATCGGCGGCGGCGACGGCGTCCCGTTCGGCGACGGCTTGCGCTGCGCCGGCGGCAACGTGAAGCGCCTGGGGATCGACTCGCCCAATGGAGCCGGCAACGCCTCCTGGGGACCCGGACTGCATCCGCTCGGCGGCTGGCAGGCGGGCGACACGCGCCGTTTCCAGGTCTGGTACCGCGACCCGAGCGGCAGCCCCTGCGGCAACGACTTCAACCTCACCAACGGGTACGAAGTCGTCTTCACGCCCTGAAGGCACGGAGTCGCGCCCATCTCCGCCGCTTTCGGCTGCCGAAAGCGGCGGAGATGGGCGCGACTCCGTGCCAGTGTGGCCGCGCTGCGGCGCGCGCCCGGAACGAGATGGACGATCAGCAGGTCCAGCTCGGCTCCGGAGGGCGTGCCCCAGAAGGTGCAGCTCCTCGGCCCGACCTGGAGCAGGCGCGTGACCGTGTCCATCGCGAAGCTCTCCCACGACAGCCGTGAGTCCCTGGGGCCAGAGATGTTGACCGGCGTTCAAGAACCGACTCGCTCGCAAGGGCGTGCAACCGGCGCCGGAGGCGCCGCGCCGCCGGTCAGGCGGCGGGGAGGGGGAGGCCGCGTGTCGCGGCCGATGCGGGGGAGGGTCCGCCTCCCCCGCCAACAGGATCAGCGCTGGCCGAGTCCTCCCCTTGGGTTGCGAGCGTTCAGCCCGCGCTGAGTCCCTTAGCCTCCGAGAGTCCGTCAGAGGATCGGCGTGCGGCCGTCGGCGACCCCGTCCTCGATGTCGATCTCGCGCAGGTGAGCGGCCAGTTCGGCCGGCGTGCAGAGGCCCTTCTCGACCAGGATCCGCTGCAGGGCCTTGGTCGAGAGGGCCAGCTCTTCAATGGCTCGCAGCAGCCGCGCCGAGTCGACCCCGCCGCCATTGCGAATGGCCGAGACCTCCGCTCGGGCCGCCGCCGCTTCGCGCCGCGCGTCGTCGATCTTGGAGTGCTGGTAGATGTCGAAGATCCAGTTGATGAGTCCCATGGCAGTCAATCTAGCAGGCTCTCGCTCGCGAGCGGATGCCGGCCGCGGGCCTCGTACGAGGGGCGAGAGCCGGGCTTGGGGCTCGGCGCCCTGGCCCCGGCCCCCATGCGGACGAGCGTCTCTCGCTGCGCAGCCAGGTCACTCCACCTGGTGCTCGTGCGCCCCCATGTCGACGATCGGCGGCGCGCCGTTGCCGGTGTCGGGCACGGCCGGGTCGTCGACCCGCCGCGGAAGGCCGTCGTGGTCGAAGGGCCAGGGCTCGAGGACGTCGCCGTCGCCGTCGAGGTCGAGCTCGTCCGGCGGCAGCGACAGGTTGTCCGCCGCGTCGATGCAGGGTGAGCCGGGCATGAGCCGCAGGTCGGGGGCGAGCATCGGATCGAGGCCGATGTTCCCGTCCCCGCCGAGGTTGCCGGTCCAGCCCTGGACGCAGCAGTAGTCGATGTCGACGAGGCCCCCGATCTGGGCGCTCTCGTCGGTCGCGCCTCCGGCGGAGTTCCCCCACAGGATCGAGTTCTCGACGACTGCCAGCGCGTTAGTGACCAGGATCCCGCCGGGTCCAGAGCCGGCCGTGTTCCCGAGCACGGTGACCTGCGCGAGCCTGGTCGGCGGGCCGGGCGCGTAATCGTCGCGCACGGAGATCGCTCCACCCATCGGCGCGGTATTCCCCACGAACGTGCAATTCACGACATGGTTCTCGGACCAAAACGAGTAGAGCGCGAGCCCGCCTCCGTGCTGCTCGACCGATTCGTTCCTGAGGAACGTGCACCCGGAGTAGATCGTCCCCTCGGTCGTGTAGGCTCCACCGCCCCAGCGAACGGAGCGGTTCCCGGCGAACACGCAGTCGCGCACCGTGAGGATCGAGTAGTAGCCCTTCATGAGACCGCCTCCGCTGTAGTCGGCGTGGTTCGCCTCGATGCGGCAGTTGGCGATCTCCACGGGGCTGAGACCGTTGGCGCTGTTCACAAGCAGGCCCCCGCCCGACGCGCCCGCTCCCTTCCCCCCCCGGATCGTGAAGCCGTCGATGACAACGGACCGCTCCCCATCGTTGTGGATGCGCAGAACCCTGCGACTGTTGTCCGAGTAGTTCGTGAAGCCGGGCAGATCGTCGCCGTTGCGGTCGCCGCTCAGGAACGTGGGATGTGCGACCCAGTCGCGCGCCTCGCGTTCCGTCTCGTCACCGACGAAACCTCCGTACACGGCCATCTGGCCGAACGCCCAGAACTCGTCGACATCCGGATGAGGCACGTAGGTGCCCTCGGCCACCCAGACCTCGGGCCGGGAGCCCGGGCAGACGGTCTGCTCGATCTCGCGCGCGCGATCGAGAGCGTCTTGCAGGTCGGAGAATGCTCTGCCCCAGGACCTCCCATCCCCGCCCGGGAGCGCATCGGCGTCCACGAGGACCGGCCGCTCGCAGATGCCATCGAACTCCTCGTCGACGATCGAAACGTGGTCGCAGCCGCCCAGGGCGACCGCTCCGTCGGGCTCGACGACGCGCAGTTGAAGGAGCATCGTCGCCTCCACGCCCCAGGGTATCAGCGCGTCGACGTGGATGTGGTAGACCGTCTCCCCTCCCGGGCTTGTGCCCAAGGGGATCCCGGGCAGACCCGCGGCCGCATCCAGGAGCCGGGGCCCCAGCAGCTCCGGGAGGTAGACCCAGGCCCCGTTGAGCGCACGTTGCACGAACAGCTCGTCGCCCGCGTTCGCGCGCACGCGCAGCTCGACCCTCGTGCCGTCCAGCACGAGCGACGGGATGGAGAGGGTGCGGATGGGGACCTGCAGGTCGATCCAGATCGCGCCGTCCTGGATCAGGGTCGGCGGTCCGTCCTGGCCGTACTGAAGGCCGCACGGAATCCCCCCCGAAAGGCCACGGTTTCCACCGATGAACGTGCAGTGCGCGGTGTGCGCTTCCGCCGTGCCGAGGAGGTGCATGCCGGGTCCCCCATCGCCCGGAGTGACGCCGCACTCGCCATCACCTCCATCGCCGCCGAGGAAGTTCGTATCGACGGCGAACAGGAACCCGGAGCTCGAGTGATAGCCGGCACCGGCGTTTGGGGCGTAGATGCAGCACTCGTAGAACCAGCCGTCCGCCCCGCTGAGCTCGCACTCGAAGAGCGCCACGTTCGAGAACCGGGCCTCGATGCCCGCGCTGAGCGTGCCCGCGCTGCCCTGCTCTCCGCCGACCCCTTCGAACTTGCATCCGTGGAAGGCGACGTCCTCGCAAAGCTCGACCCAAGCTCCGCTGCCGCCGACCCCGGCGTAGTTCATGAACTTGCCGGAGAACTCGCACTCGTCGGCGCGGACGGACCCGAGGCACTGGTGCAGCCAGAGCCCGCCGAACGGCGGGACCGCTGACTGCACGCACTTCAATCCGCTCAGGAGCACGGCCTGTCCTGCCTGCAAGCCGCGCACCCGGATCGTGCCGGTTGTCACCGCACCCACGTGAGCGGCGGCGACGTGCAGGCCCTTGTCCGAGATCTCGAACGCGTCGTACGTTCCGCTGCGCACGAGGATCGTGTCGCCCTCTGCGGCGGCGTCGACGGCGGACTGGATGTCGAGGAAGTCGGCGCCTCCCTGGGCGTCGACGATCAGGACGTCGGCGCGCGCGGGCGCGGCGGCGAGGAGGGCCCAGAGCGGAAGCGCGGAGCGGTGCGGCGACATGGTCACCTCCGAGGCGGACTGGCGTGGGATGGGAGCGACCCCGATTGTATGGCCGGCGTCCAGTCTCGCACCTTCCGGAGCGCGACCTCGCGCGCAGGGCCGACCAGGCGGCCGTCGCCCAGGCGGTCCAAGGCGGCGAGGTGCCAGCCGCGAGCCACGACCTCGAGCGCTGCCGGACCGCTCGCGAGCGAGAGCCTGAGCGCCAAGCGCGGCTCCTGCGCCGGCTTCGCTCGCTCTGGAAGCGCACGACGCTGCCTGTCGTCTCCGGCGCACCGCGCGCGGCTGGACGATCGCCGAGAAGGACACGCTGGCCTGGTGAAACAGAGGCGGGCTCGAGCCGGGGTGCAACCCGCCGGGGGATTGCCAGGTCGACTGTCGCCGATGGCTGCCTGGACGCCCCTGACGGCTCGTGCCGTCAGGGGCGCACTTCTGTTCCTCGTCGGGGGCCGTCCGGTCCAGGCTCCATCGGATGCCGGAGCCATGCCTCCGAGAACCCCGGGGGGCCGGGCGCAGCCTCACTCGACTTCCGGAGCCGCGTCGTTCCGCCTGCACCTGGGGGGCGCGCCGGAACGCAACGGCGCCAGGCGAGCGCGAGCGAGGCGCCCGCGACCTTCCACCACTTTCGTCCGGGATCTGGACGGAGCCTGTGTCGACATCGTGCTCGGGCGCGGTGGTGGGCGAGCGGTTCGCGGCGCGGGTGGTCCTGTGCGATGGAGAAGCGACCGTTCCCTTCGTTGAAGGACTGCACGCCGTGTCCGTCCGCACGCTGTGGGCGACGTCGTGAGCTTCGAAGAGACCACTTCGCCTCTTGATCGGGTGCTCCAGCCCGCCCAAGGACAGCGTTCCCAATGCCCAAAGGAGGTGCAGAGTGCACGGCAGAATCAGTGGATCCAATCGTCTCCTGTTCCTGACTCCCGCCTTGCTGGTCGGGCTCGATGCCGCCGCGGGCGCCCAAACGGCGCAGTACGTCCTCACCGGGGATGGGGCGGGCGACGGATTCGGCTGGGCGGCCGCCGCCGCCGGGGACGTCGACGGCGACGGCGTCTGCGACTGGATCGTGGGCGCTCCCGGGGCCGGTCCGGGAGGAGACGAGACCGGGGCCGCGCGCGTGCACCGGGGAGTGGACGGGGCGCTGCTCTACGCGTTGGCCGGGGCGGAGTCGGGTGACCGGTTCGGCTTCGCGGTGGGCGCGTTGGGCGACGTGGACGGCGATGGGCGCTCGGACGTCGTGGTCGGGGCCCCGCGTCACGACGCGGCAGGGCAGGACTCCGGGGCGGTCTACGTGTTCTCGGGCGGCGACGGCTCGCTGCTGTTCAGCTTGGTGGGCACGGCCGGAGGCGACAAGTTCGGTTACGCCGTGGCGGGGCCCGGAGACATCGATCTGGACGGGGTGCCCGACGTGGCCGTGGGCGCGCCGGGAGCAGACGTCTCCGACTCGGAGGAGGGGCGCGTCTACGTGTTCTCCGGGGTGGACGGCTCGCTCGTGTTCGCGGCGGAGGGCAACGAGAAGGAGGGCCAGCTGGGCGCCGCTCTGGCGGGAGCGGGGGACGTCAACCTCGACGGACGGCCGGAGCTCGTGGCCGGGGCACCAGCGGCGAAGGAAGGTCGCGTCGTGCTCCTCTCCGGCGCCGGGGGCTCGCCGCTGCGAGAGGTCGTAGGCGACGAGGACGGGGAGCGCTTCGGGCACTCGGTCGCCGGGGCCGGCGACGTCGACGGCGACGGGATTCCCGACTGGCTCGCCGGCGCCCCCTTCTCCAGCCAGTCGGGCAGCGCCGCGGGTCGTGCCGTGCTCGTCTCGGGTCTCTCGGGTGATCCCCTGTTCGAGGTCCTGGGGCCGACGGGCGGAGTGACCCTGGGCCGTTCCGTGGCCGGCCCGGGCGACATCGACGGCGACGGGACGCGGGACTTCGTGGTCGGCCTGGACGAGGACGACACACAGGGCGCCAACGCCGGCGCGGTGCGCGTCTTCTCGGGAGTCACGGGAGCCCTCCTGCTCGAGGTGCTGGGCGAGGGCGGCTCGTACCTGGGCTCCTCCGTCGCCGGGGCCGACGTGCTGGGGGACGGCCGCGTCGAGCTCGCGGCGGGCGCGCGGCGCGGGGCCGGGAACCACGGCACCTTCAGCCTGTTCGCGCTGGACGGCGACTGCCCCGATCCGGTCGTGTACTGCCAGACGGCGCCCAACTCGGTCGGTCCCGGGGCCCGCATCGGCCACGAGGGGACGACGTCGATCACGGCGGCCGATTTCACGTTGACGGTGAACGCCGCCCCCCCGGGGCAGAGCGCGCTGTTCTTCTACGGGGCCGCTCAGACCGAGATCCCCTTCGGCGACGGCTTCCTGTGCGTCGCCGCGGGCCCCCCGGGCGGCTCCCCGGGGCTCTTCCGCCTCAATCCGCCGATCACGCTCGACGGCCTCGGCCAGGCCAGCTTGCTGCTCGACTTCGAGTCGCCGCCGGCCGGTTCCGGACCGGGCGAGATCCTTCCGGGCTCGACCTGGAACTTCCAGTGCTGGTACCGCGACCCGGCGGCCGGGGGGGCCGGATTCAACCTGTCGGACGCCCTCAGCGCGACCTTCTGCCCTTGAGGAGCGCGCGGGACGGGTCCTCGCGCACGCGGGGCCCCCGGGGGGCTGGAGGCGGGCTCACGGCGTGAGCTCGTACAGGTAGCCCGTCAGGCCGGTGACGGAGAGCGTCGCGGCCTTGCTGCCGCGCGCGTCGAGTGCCGCGCTCACGGCGGCGCGGTAGTCGGCCCTGGTGCGACCCGGGAAGGTGACCTCGTTCTGCATCAGGAGCCAGACGCGCCGCCGGCCGCGCAGGCGCTCGAGCGCCGCGCCCTGGATCTCTCCCGCCCCGCCGAGCAACCCGTCGATGAGCTCCAGTCCGGGGACGATGCGTGGCGCGTAGTAGCGGCCGGGAAAGGCGAGGCCGCCTTCGAGGACGAGCGCGTCGCCCGGCTCCCGCTCGCGCGCGAGGTGCTCGAGCAGCGCCGGCAGGTCCGCGCGCCCGCCGGTCCAACGCGGTGGGGCCGCGCTGCGTCGCGCGCCCGGAACGAGCACGAAGAGCAGCGGCACGAGAGCGAGCGGCGCCGCCGGCCGCCACGCCCGCCGCAGCAGCTCGAAGATCGACCCGACGCCGCTGCCGATCGCGACGGCGAGCAGGGGCACGGCGAACGTGAGCATGCGCCCGCCGAAGGGGTACTGCCGCAAGGCCGACGCCAGGACGGCGAGGGTGAGCGGAACGACGGCGAAGGCCAGCACCGGCAGGCTGGAACGCGCGAGGGCGACGCACCCCAGGCCCGCGAGGACGGCCGCCAGCGTGGCGCTCTCCAGGCGCGTGGCGGCGCACAGCTCGCGCCAGGCGTCGAGGATCCAGGGCCAGATGGCGGCCGAGGTCGGCGCGGGCATGAAGTGCGCCGACCAGTACCCGAGCATGCCTTCGTCCGCGGTCAGGTGACGGTAGCTTCCGAGGTAGAGCGCCGTGAAGACCACCAGCCAGACGCCGCTGCTCGCCGACAACGCGACGGCGCGCGGCCGGTCGCGGCGGGCGAGCGCGCTCGCGACCAGGGCGCCGCCGACTCCGGCCAGCACGAACACGGACGCGTGGGACAGCGCGACGGCCAGCGCTCCGACCACGGCCAGGGTCGCGCACCGCCGGCGCGGCGCGTCCGGGCGCAGGAGCGGCGCGGCCGCGGTCAGGATCGCCGCCGTGGCGCAGGCGTCCGTCGAGTATTGCTTCACGTCGCCCGACCAGGCGACGAGCTCGCTCGCGACCGCCAGCAGAGCCAGGCCGCTCAGCCCGGCCGTGGCGGAGAGCGCGCGGCGCGCCGCGAGCACGAAGCCCGCCAGCGTTCCGACGCCCGCCAGGAACGACACGAGGCGCAGGCCCCGCTCGCCCTCGCCGAAGGCTCTTGTCGCGGCCTTCACGAGCCACAGGTAGCC
>Ga0326597_10001884_pt1 | contig 32358 bp, 39 predicted proteins | sample RVTome_12_FD_203789 | JGI IMG/M metagenome (GOLD analysis project Ga0326597, IMG submission 203789) | Soil microbial communities from uranium-contaminated site in the Upper Colorado River Basin, Wyoming, United States - RVT100D185 | ecosystem: Environmental > Terrestrial > Soil > Contaminated >...
CTACGACATCGTGTTGGAGATGGACGAGATCAACGAAGATTTTCCCTCGACCGATGTGGCCATCGTGATCGGGTCCAACGACATCGTGAACCCCGCCGCGCAGGAAGACCCCAACAGCCCGATCGCGGGCATGCCGGTGCTGGAATGCTGGAAGGCCAAACAGGTGTTCGTGTCCAAGCGCGGTCAGGGCACCGGCTATTCGGGCATCGAGAACCCGTTGTTCTACAAGGAAAACACCCGGATGTTCTATGGCGACGCGAAGAAAAGCCTCGACCATCTGTTGCCGATGATTGACTGAGCGACGACCTGAAAGCCCCGGCCACTGCGCCGGGGCTTTGCATTTGCGGGGGTGGTGATGGCAGGGGCGCGCTTGCCCGCGGGCATCGTGGCACTGGGGTTTGTCAGTCTTTTCATGGATATCTCGTCCGAGATGATCCACGGGCTTTTGCCCTTGTTCGTGGTCGGCACGCTTGGCGCCTCGGCGGCGGTGCTTGGGCTGATCGAGGGCATCGGCGAGGCCACGGCCTCGGTCGCCAAGCTGTTTTCCGGCGTGCTGAGCGACCGCATGGGGCGGCGTAAGCCGCTGGCGGTGCTGGGCTACGGCCTGAGCGCGCTGACCAAGCCTTTGTTCGCGATTGCCGGGGTGCCCGGCGTGGTGCTGGCGGCGCGCTTTGCCGACCGGCTGGGCAAGGGCATCCGCGGCGCGCCGCGCGATGCGCTGGTGGCCGATCTGGTGCCCGAGGCGCAGCGCGGCGCCGCCTACGGGCTGCGCCAGTCTATGGATACGGTGGGTGCCTTTGTGGGGCCACTGCTGGCGATCGCGCTGATGGCGGCATTCGCAGGCAACGTGCGGCTGGTGTTCTGGCTGGCGATCCTGCCCGCGCTGCTGGCGGTGGCGGTGCTGGTGATCTATGTGCGCGAACCCGAGGCGCATGCCGCGGCACCGGCCCGGCCGCGGCTGAACCGCGCCACCCTTGCCGCATTGGGGCGGGGCTTCTGGCTGGTGGTGGCGATCGGCGCGGTGCTGACACTGGCGCGGTTTTCCGAAGCCTTCCTGATTTTGCGCGCTTCCGAGGCGGGGCTGGTGATGGCCTTCGCGCCCGTGGTGCTGGTGGTGATGAACCTGGTCTATGCGCTGGCCGCCTGGCCGCTTGGCGTGCTGTCGGACCGGGTCGGGCGGCGTGGGCTGTTGCTTGGCGGTTTTGCGGTGCTGATCGGTGCCGATGCGGTGCTGGCCTTTGCGCCGGGGCTTTGGGCGGTGCTGGCGGGGGTTGCGCTTTGGGGGCTGCACATGGGGCTGACGCAGGGCGCGCTGTCCGCCGAGGTGGCGGCGCGCGCGCCGCAGGCGCTGCGTGCCACCGCCTTTGGCGTCTTCAATCTGGTCAGCGGCGCGGCGCTGCTGGCGGCCAACGCGCTTGCCGGGGCGATGTGGGCGGGGTTCGGTGCGGCGGCCGCCTTTGGCGCCGGGGCGGGGTTCGCCTGTCTGGGGCTTTTGGGCATGCTGGCGCTGCGTCGCCCGCACCTGCCAACCGGGGTGTTGCGCTAGCGCCAGTATGCCACCGCGTGCCGCACAGGCGCGCGTTTCGGGCTGGATTTCGGGCCGGCTTTACCGATGCTGGGGCCGTCGCGCAAACCCCGGACCGTCCATGCCCCAGATCACCGACCATCCGCTGCGCTATGCGCTGGTGAATGAACTGCACGCGCGGCCTTTCCCTTCGATTTCAGTGCCCAGCCACGCGGTCTATCTGGCGATCAAGGAACCGCTTGATGCCGCCAACCGCGACCGTGGCGCCGACCATGCGCATCTGTGCGCGCTGCTGGAACGCCACGCGGCGGCGCTGCCGCCCGAGGCTATCACGCATCACAGCGGCCAGCTTGGCCGGCACGCGCTGAAATGGGAAAGCCATACCGAATTCGTGACCTACCTTGCGCATGCGCCGGGCGCCTCGGCGCGGCCTTTCGACCCCGCCGAGGCCGAGATCTTTCCGCCCGCCTGGGTGGCCAATGCACCGGGCAAGCGCGTCGCGGCGGTGGCGATCCGTATCGACTGGCTGCCTGACGATCCCGCCAGCGTCGAGCCGCTGCTCGACGACTGGTTCGTGCCCGAAAGCCTGGCCAGCGCCTGGGTGCTGGAAGGCGCCGCGTTGGTGGCCGGCGATTTTCGCATCGATCCTTCGGGGCAGATGCGCTTTGCGCTGTTCGTGCGGCAGGGCACCGGGCCGGGGCGGGTCGGGCGCATCGTGCAGCGGCTTTGCGAGATCGAAACCTACCGTGCCATGTCGATGTTGGGCCTGGGCCGGGCGCGCAGCCTGACAAGGCGGCTGAACGCGCTAGACCCCGAGCTTTCGGCGCTGGTCGAACGCATGTCGGACGAGGTCGACGCGCCCGAGGCCACGCTGCAGGCGCTGCTGCGGGTGTCGGCCGAACTGGAAAGCCTTGCCGCCAGCCACACCTTTCGGTTCGGCGCCACCGGTGCCTATCAGGCGATCGTGGCCGAGCGCGTGGCCGTGCTGCGCGAGACGCGGTTTGCGGCGCGGCAGAAGTTTTCCGAATTCATGATGCGCCGCTACGACCCGGCCATGCGCACTGTGCGCTCGGGCGAGGCGCGGCTTGGCACCATGCTGGAACGCTCGGCCCGCGCGGGCGAATTGTTGCGCACCCGCGTCGATGTCGAACGCAGCGCGCAGAACCAGAAGCTGCTGGAAAGCATGGACCGCCGCGCCGACCTGCAGCTGCGCCTGCAACATACCGTCGAGGGGCTTTCGGTGGTCGCCATCAGCTACTACGGCGTCAACCTTGTCGGCTACCTGCTGGCGCCTCTGGTGGCGCCACTGGGGCTGCCCAAGGCGACGCTGACCGCGGCGCTGGTGCCAGTGGTGGTGCTGGTGGTCTGGCTGCTGGTGCGGCGCATTCGTCGCGGCATGCACCAGCCTGGCGGGAGAAACTGACGCAGAGCGCAACTTTCAGTTGTAATTGCGAAAAAATCTCTGCAATTTCGGGCTGTTGATTCCGCGCGCTGCGCCCGGCTGGTCGGGTACCGCGAACTGGCGCGGGATGCCTGTGCCAATGCCTGCCGCTGTTGTCGGCCGATCTGAACCGAGTCAGGGAATGACGCTGCAGATCCACAATCTTGGCGACAATCTTGTGCTGGCGGGCGCGCCCGGGCTGGTGCAGCCGCCCGCGCGCGGGGGCGTTTATCGCAGCGCGCTGAAACGCGCTTTCGATGTCGCCGTGGTGCTGGCAATCGCGCCGATCGGCCTGGCGCTGGTCGGGCTGCTGGCGCTGCTGGTGGCGCTTGACGGCGCAGCGCCGTTCTACCGGGGCGCGCGGGTCGGCAGGGGCGGGCAGAGCTTTCGCATGCTCAAGCTGCGCACCATGGTGCCGCGCGCCGACCGCCAGTTGCAGATGCATCTGGAACGCGATGCGGCGGCGCGCTGCGAATGGGAACACAGCCAGAAGTTGCGCGACGACCCGCGCGTCACGCGCCTCGGGCGGCTCTTGCGCAAAAGCTCGCTTGATGAGCTGCCGCAGCTGTGGCACGTGCTGACCGGTGACATGTCGCTGGTCGGCCCACGCCCGATGCTGCCCGAACAGCGCGCGCTTTACCCGGGCACCGCCTATTACGCGCTGCGCCCCGGCATCACCGGCCCCTGGCAGGTCGCGGGGCGCAACGATCTGGCATTCGCCCGGCGCGCGGATTTCGACCGCGAATATGAGGCGAACCTGTCGCTGGCCACCGATCTGAAGCTGCTGGCCGCAACGCTGCGCGCGGTGCTGCGCGGCACCGGCTGCTGACGCACCTGCGCGTTGCATCCGCAACCGCCTGAAATCTGCTGGGAAAGATGGTGCTGTGAGAGAGGATTGAACTCTCGACCTCTCCCTTACCAAGGGAGTGCTCTACCACTGAGCTACCACAGCACCGGGCGGCCATCGGGCCGTGGGCGCGGATTTAGACGCAATCGCAGCACCGTGCAAGTGCAATCTCGCCGCAGATTCCGCGGGCGGCATGGGCCGCCCCGCGCATTGCGGCACCGCCCGCACCGCAGCCTTCTGGACGCTTGCCGGCAATGCGGGTAAGGAATGGCCATGAGCAAGAAGGAACCGAACCCGGCGGCTGAGGGCAAGGCGGCGCGCGCGGCACGGCTGGCAGCCGAGCTGCGGGCAAATCTGGCGAAGCGCAAGGCGCAGACGCGCGAACGTGACGGCGCCAAAGCCCCGCAAGGCCGCGTCGGGCAGAACACAAACAGGCAGGAAGACTGAATGGACCAGATCATCGTGCGCGGCGGCAGGCCGCTTTCGGGTGCGATTCCGATCGCCGGGGCCAAGAACGCCTGCCTGACGCTGATGCCCGCAACGCTGCTCAGCGATGCGCCGCTGACGCTGACCAATGCGCCGCGGCTTTCCGACATCGTCACGATGAGCCAGCTTCTGGGCAGCCTGGGCTGCGAGGTGGCCAGCCTGCAGGGCGGCCAGGTGCTGGCGCTTTCCAGCCACGCGCTTTCCAGCCACACCGCCGATTACGACATCGTGCGCAAGATGCGCGCCTCGATCCTGGTGCTGGGGCCGATGCTGGCGCGCGAGGGCCAGGCGGTGGTGTCGCTGCCCGGCGGTTGCGCGATCGGCGCGCGGCCGGTCGATCTGCATCTGCGGGCGCTTGAGGCGATGGGGGCCGAACTGGATTTGCGCGACGGCTACGTGCACGCGCGCGCACCGGCCGGGCTGAAAGGTGCGGTGGTGCAGTTTCCGCTGGTCTCGGTCGGGGCCACCGAGAACGCGCTGATGGCGGCAACGCTGGCGAAAGGCACGACAGTGCTGAAAAACGCCGCGCGCGAACCCGAAATCGTCGATCTGGCGCAATGCCTGCGCCGGATGGGCGCGCAGATCGAGGGCGAGGGCAGCAGCACCATCACCATCCAAGGCGTCACCCGGCTGGGCGGCGCGACGCACCCGGTGGTGGCCGACCGCATCGAGCTTGGCACCTATATGCTGGCCCCTGCGATCTGCGGCGGCGAGGTCGAACTGCTGGGCGGGCGGCTTGATCTGGTCGGCGCCTTTGCCGCGAAACTTGGCGCGGCCGGGGTCGAGGTATTCGAATCGCCGCGCGGCCTGACCGTCAGGCGCCGCAACGGCCGGGTGAACGCGGTCGATGTGGTGACCGAGCCTTTCCCCGGCTTTCCCACCGATCTGCAGGCGCAGATGATGGCGCTGCTGGCCACCGCCGAGGGCGTCAGCGTGCTGGAAGAGCGGATTTTCGAGAACCGCTTCATGCATGCCCCCGAACTGGCGCGCATGGGCGCCGATATCGCGGTGCACGGCGGCACCGCCACCGTCACCGGCGTCGAGCGGCTGCGCGGCGCGCCGGTGATGGCGACAGATCTGCGCGCCTCGGTCTCGTTGATCCTTGCAGGGCTTGCCGCCGAGGGTGAAACCGTGGTCAGCCGCGTCTATCACCTCGATCGCGGCTATGAGCGGGTCGAGGAAAAGCTGCGCGCGGTGGGCGCCGACATCGAACGGGTGCACGGATGAGCGACGCGCGTTTTGAAGACGGCGCCGAGGCGCCGCTGCGGCTGAAGGTCGAGACGCCCGACGATCTGGCGGTGCTGGCGGCACTGCTGCAAGACGCGGTGCTGAGCGGCGCCGATATTCACTATGACCGCAAGGCGCGGCGGCTGGGGCTGCTGCTGAACCGCTTTCGCTGGGAAGACCGCGGCCATGCCGAGGCGCAGCGCCGCCCCTATGAGCGGGTGCGCGCGCTGCTTCTGGTGTCGGATGTGCGCGCGGTGCAGCTGCAGGGGCTGCATCCCGGCGCCGCCGACACGGTGCTGTCGCTGCTCGACATCGGCTGGCAGCCCGGCGCTGACGGCAGCGGGCGGCTGCTGCTGACGCTGGCCGGCGACGGCGCGATTGCCGCCGAGGTCGAATGCCTGAACCTGGCGCTGCGCGATGTCACACGGCCCTATGTGGCGCCGTCGCACAAGGCCCCCAGCCACCCGGAATGAGCGCCCGGCCGGACGGGGCGGAGGCGGCGCGGTGAGGCGCCGGGGGACGCTGCCCCCCGCACCCCCTGGGATATTTGCACAAGGAAGATACGCGGGGTCGCCTTGGTTATGAGAGCCGACGTGCCGCGAAAGGGATTGCCCATGCAACTGGCACCCGTTGCTTGCTGCATTGCGGCGCTTGCGGGACGGGGCGAGAGGCCTTAATCCGGGGGAAGTTGCAGGGAGCGCCCGATGCCGCAGTTTCTTTCCACCGCCGCGCCGGGCTTCGAGGCCCGTTTTGCCGCTTTGCTGGGCATGAAGCGCGAGGATGCGCCCGATGTCGATGCGGCGGTGGCGGCGATCATAGCCGAGCTGCGGGCGGGCGGCGACGCTGCGCTGATCGCGCTGACCGAGCGGTTCGACCGGCTGCGCCTGAGCCCCGCGACGCTGGCGTTTTCGCGCGCCGAGATCGCCGCCGAGGTGGCGAAGGTCGGCCCCGAGGATCGGGCGGCGCTGGAACTCGCGGCCGAGCGGATACGTTCCTATCATCTGCGCCAGTTGCCCGCCGATGCGTTTTGGACCGACCCGGAGGGGGCCGAACTTGGCTGGCGCTTCACCCCGGTTTCGGCGGCGGGGCTATACGTGCCGGGGGGGCTGGCAAGCTATCCTTCCTCGGTGCTGATGAACGCGATACCGGCGCGGGTGGCGGGGGTGGAGCGGCTGGTGATCGCCTGCCCGACCCCGGGCGGCGTGGTAAACCCGCTGGTGCTGGCGGCGGCGGAAATTGCCGGCGTCGATACCGTCTACCGGATCGGCGGCGCGCAGGCGATCGCGGCGCTGGCCTACGGCACCGAGACGATTGCGGCGGTGGACAAGATCACCGGCCCGGGCAACGCCTATGTGGCGGCGGCCAAACGCCGGGTGTTTGGCCACGTCGGCATCGACATGATCGCCGGTCCGTCGGAGATACTGGTGATCGCCGATGCCGCCAACAACCCGGACTGGATCGCGCTTGATCTGCTGAGCCAGGCTGAACATGACGAAAGCGCGCAGGCGATCCTGATCACCGATGACGCCGGTTTCGGGCAGGCGGTGGCGGCGGCGGTTGAGGCGCGGCTGCAAACGCTGCAACGGCGCGCCATTGCCGGGGCCAGCTGGCGCGATTATGGCGCGGTGATCGTGGTGCGCGATCTGGCCGAGGCGGCGGAACTTAGCGACCGCATCGCGCCCGAGCATCTGGAGTTGTGCGTGGCCGAGCCGCAGGCGCTGGCAGCAAGGGTGCGCCATGCCGGGGCGATCTTCCTTGGCGCCTTCACCCCCGAGGCGATCGGCGATTACGTTGGCGGGCCGAACCACGTGCTGCCGACCGCGCGTTCGGCGCGGTTTTCCTCGGGCCTGTCAGTGTTCGATTTTCTCAAGCGCACCACGCTGGCGCGGATGACCCCCGCGGCGCTGGCCGCGATCGGCCCTGCCGCGGCGCGGCTGGCGCGTTCGGAAAGCCTTGAGGCGCATGGGCTGAGCGTGCAGGCGCGGCTGGATGCGCTGAACCGGGGCGGGCGATGACCAGCTACATCTGCCGCATCGAGATCGACGACCGCGATCTGCCGCCGCCGACGCCGGAAATTGCGCAAGAACGTAAAGTGGCGATTTTCGATCTGCTGGAGGAAAACAGCTTTGCGCTGCCGCCCCGTGGTGACGCGCCGCCGCCGCCGGGGCCCTATTGCCTGGGGCTGGCGGTCCGCGAGGGGCGGCTGGTGGTCGAGGCGGCGAACGAGGCTGGCGAGCGGCTGGCGGCATTTCACCTGTCGCTCGGGCCGTTCCGGCAAGTGGTGAAGGATTATTTCAGCATCTGTGAAAGTTATTTCGACGCGGTGAAGCGGCTGCCGCCCAGCCAGATCGAGGCGATCGACATGGCGCGGCGGGGAATTCACAACGAGGGCGCGGCGGTGTTGGCCGAACGTCTGGCGGGCAAGGCCGAGCTGGACCGCGCCACCGCTAGGCGGCTTTTCACGCTGATCTGCGTGCTGATGCAGGGGGCCTGAGGTGGAAGAGTTGCCGCATTCGGTGCTGTTCTGCTGCGACCACAACGCCATCCGCTCGCCCATGGCCGAGGGCATCATGAAGCGTTTTTACGGCACCGACGTCTATGTGCAGTCGGTCGGCGTGAAGAACGAGCTTGAAGTGGACGGTTTTGCGATCGCCGTCTGCCAGGAAATCGGCGTCGAGCTGGGCCGCCACCGGGTGCGCAGTTTCGATGAAATGCAGGACTGGGGCGACGATCTTTCGGGGTTCGATCTGGTGGTGGCGCTGTCGCCCGCCAGCCTGCGCCGTGCGTTGGAACTGACCCGATTCTTTCATCTGGAGGTCGAATACTGGTCGATTCTCGACCCGACCGGACTGGGTGAAGGGCGCGCCGAGCGGTTGGCACAATACCGCAAGACGCGCGATCAGATCATCGCGCGAATGATCGAACGGTTCGGACCGCTGCGCGAACCCGCTGCGGTGCCGTGAACCCCCCGGCGCGACGCTGCGACGCCCTTTGGCGCGCACCAGTTAAGCCTTGAAAATCCTGAAATCCGGGCGCATTTAGGGCGCGCCCGCGGGTTTCGGCGGGCGGGATCCTATCGGAGTGACCATGGCCAAGGAAGAAATGCTCGAATTCCCCGGCGTCGTGAAGGAACTCCTGCCGAATGCGACGTTTCGGGTCGAGCTTGAAAACGGCCATGAAATCATCGCGCATATGGCGGGAAAGATGCGCAAGAACCGCATCCGCGTGCTGGCGGGCGACAAGGTGCAGGTGGAAATGAACACCTACGATCTGTCGAAGGGCCGCATCAACTATCGTTTCAGGTGAGGCTGGTTCTGGGCTCTGCGAGCCCGCGCCGGGCCGAGCTGCTGGCGCAGCTGGGCTTGGTGCCTGACGCGCTGCGTGCCCCCGAGATCAATGAAGACCCGCTGCGCGGCGAGGCCCCGCGCGCCTATGTGCAGCGCATCGCGCGCGCCAAGGCGCTGGCGCTGGATCTGGCCGCCGATGAGGTGCTGCTGTGCGCCGATACCACCGTGACGGTCGGCCGGCGCATTCTGGGCAAGCCTGCCGACGCGGGCGAGGCGGCGGAATTTCTGTGGGCGCTGTCAGGGCGTCGGCACCATGTGCTGACCGCGGTGGCGGTGCGCCGCGGCGCGCGGCTGTGGGAACGCCTGGTCGATACCGTGGTGCGCTTCAGGCCGCTGTCGAATGCCGAGGTCAACGCCTATCTGGACAGCGGCGAATGGCAGGGCAAGGCCGGCGGCTACGGCATTCAGGGCCGCGCCGGGGCCTTCATCCCATGGTTGCAGGGCTCGTTCAGCGCTGTCGTAGGCCTGCCGCTGGCCGAAACCGCCGGGCTGCTGCGCGCTGCAGGCTACCCGCTGGAACCCGCGCCATGAAAGGCCGGGTCGTCATTCTGGGCGAATTGCGCGGGCTTGAGGCGGCGGCGTTGATGCTCGACGGGCAACTGGAGGATCTGCTGCTGGCCCCGGGCGATGCCGCGGCGCTGGCACCGGGGGCAATCTGCCGCGCGGTGGTAGACCGGCAGATGAAAGGGCAGGGCGGCGTGTTCGTGCGCCTGCCGGGCGGCGCAAAGGGGTTCTTGCGCGAAACCGGCGGGCTGGCGCCGGGGCAGGCCGTGCTGGTGCAGCTTGCCGCCGTGGCCGAACCAGGCAAGGCGGTGCCGGTCAGCACGCGGCTTTTGTTCAAAAGCCGCTATGCGATCGTCACGCCGGCGGCGCCGGGGCTGAACGTCTCGCGCCGCATCCGCGAGGCGCAGTCCCGCGCGGCGCTGGAAGCGCTTGCCGCCGCGGCGATGGCAGGCAGCAGCGCGGGGCTGATCTTGCGTTCCGCCTGCGCCGGCGCCGGGCCGGGCGAGATTGCCGAAGACATCGCGCAGATGCGCGCCCTGGCCGAAGCGGTGCTTGCCGATCTGCCGGGCCAGCCGGAACTGCTGTTCGACGCCGCAGGCCCGCATGAGGCGGCCTGGCGCGACTGGGCCGAACCTGCGCCCGACGAGGTGACCGAAGCCCCCGATGCGATGGCGGCGCATGGCGTGCCGGCGGCACTGGCGGCGTTGTTGACGCCGCGCGTGGCACTGCCCGGCGGTGCGCATATGCAGATCGAACCGACGCGCGCGCTGATCGCGGTGGATGTGAATACCGGCGCCGACCATTCGCCCGCCGCAGCGCTCAAGGCCAATATCGCCGCCGCGCGCGAATTGCCGCGGCAGTTGCGGCTGCGCGGGCTTGGCGGCCAGATCACCGTGGATTTCGCGCCGATGGCCAAGCGCGACCGCGCCACGCTGGAACAGCAGCTGCGCGCCGCCTTCAAGGGTGAGGCCGCCGAGACCAGCCTTGCCGGCTGGACCCCGCTGGGCAATTATGAACTTAGCCGCAAGCGCGACCGCGTGCCGTTGGCGGCGATCCTTGCGGGGGCATGACATGGCAGCCTGTCCGATCTGTGGCAAACCGGCGATGCAGGGTTACCGACCGTTCTGTTCGCGCCGCTGCGCCGATATCGACCTTGGCCGCTGGCTGACCGGTTCCTACGTCATCCCCGGCGAAGCGACCGAATCCGACGAGCAGCCCGCCGATACCGACGACAAGGAAGCGCCGCGGCATTAGGCCGGGTGCGGCGCCGCGATTTCGGCAAAAGCCTCTGGACAGCCCCGGCGCGCTCGTCTAGGAACTGCCCACCCGAAGCGCAAGCTTCCCGGTGCCCAGATAGCTCAGTTGGTAGAGCAGCGGACTGAAAATCCGCGTGTCGCTGGTTCGATTCCGGCTCTGGGCACCACTTCTTCCCCGCCCGCATCCACTGCGCCCCGTTGCTGGGCCAGAAGCCCGCACCGGTGCAAGGCCGACTTTCGGCAGATGCCCATTGTTTGCGCTGTGGCTTTGCCAGGTGCTGCAATTGCGGGCACGTATGCGTGTCGGGGCCGCGCGTGACCTGCTAACGCTCGCCGCCATGGGTCCGGGTTGCTAGCAAAGATGCATGTTCGATGTGCAAGCGCGCAAATCTTCACCACCGCAAAGCCCGAGGCCGCAACGCAGCTTCGGACAGGCGGCGGTGTCGTTTTCGATCTGCGACGGGCGGTTGCGGCTGGGGCAACTGGCACAGCGCGGCTCGGCGAAAGCGATCCTGCCGCGCGGCACTGACCCCCGCCCGGAGGTGGTATTTCTGAACACCTCGGGCGGGCTGACCAGCGGCGACCGGCTGGATCTGGCGCTCGACCTTGGTGCCGGGGTGCGCGCGCAGGCCACCACGCAGACCGCCGAGCGCGGCTATCGGGCGCCCGACGGGCCGGCGCAGGTCAGCTTTCGGGCGCGGCTTGGCGCTGGGGCGCGGCTGCACTGGCTGCCGCAGGAAACCATTCTGTTCGAAGCCAGCGACCTGCAGCGCGAAACCGAAATCGCGCTGACCGGCGATGCCGCCTGCCTGCTTTGCGAAACCGTGGTTCTGGGCCGGCATGCGATGGGTGAGACGGTGGGCGCCGCCCGGCTGCACGACCGTCGCAGCGTCAGCCGTGACGGTCGCCCGGTCTGGGTGGAAGCGTTGCGGCTTGATGCCGGGGTGTTGGCGGCGGCTGACGCGCCCGCGATGCTGGGCGACGCGCGCGCCTTCGCGGTGGTCGCGTTGATCGCGCCGGGGGCGGAAGATGCCACCGCCGCAGTGCGCGCGGTGCTGGACGAACCGGGCGTGCGTGCCGCGGCCTCGGGCTGGGCGGGCAAATGCGTGGTGCGGATGCTGGCGCGCGACGGCTGGCCGTTGCGCCGGCAGATGCTGCGCGTGCTGATGGCACTGGGGGCGGCGCCGCTGCCGCGGGTCTGGCAGATGTGAGGATGCGATGAACCTGAGCCCGAGAGAGAAGGACAAGCTGCTGATCAGCCTCGCCGCCATGGTGGCGCGCGGCCGGCTGGCGCGCGGGGTGCGGCTGAACCACCCCGAGGCGGTGGCGCTGATCACTGATTTCGTGGTTGAGGGCGCCCGCGACGGGCGCAGCGTCGCCGACCTGATGGCGGCGGGGGCGCATGTCGTCAGCGCCGAAAACTGCATGCCCGGCATACCGGAAATGATCCATTCGGTGCAGGTCGAGGCCACCTTTCCCGACGGCACCAAACTGGTGACCGTGCACCACCCCATTCGCTGAGGAGAACGCCATGAAGTTGTCGATCGCCGTTACCGCTGCCTTGCTTGCATCGCCCGGCACGGCCTATGCCGGCGCGGAGGCGCAGGCCTCGTTCCTGTCGGGGCTGGCGCACCCTATGGCTGGCGCCGACCATGTGCTGGCGATGCTTGCTGTGGGGTTTTGGGCCGCAACGCTTGGCGGGCGGGCACTGTGGGCGGTGCCGGCCGCTTTCGTGGCGCTGATGGCCGCGGGCTTCGGGCTGGCGCTGGCGGGGCTGGTGCTGCCGCTGGTGCAACCGGCGATCCTTGCCTCGGTGGTGATCCTTGGGCTGTGCGTGGCGCTGGCGGTGCGGCTGCCAGGCGGCGCCGCGGTGGCGCTGGCGGCGGCATTCGCGCTGTTTCACGGCCATGCACACGGCGCCGAATTCGGCATGGCGGCGGTGCTGCCCTATCTGGCGGGGTTCATGCTGGCCACCGCCGCGCTGCTGTGTGCCGGGCTTCTGGCGGCAGTGATGCTGGCGCGGCTTGGGGCGGGGCTGGCCACGCGCACGGCGGGCGGCGCGGTGGCGCTGGCCGGGGCGGCGCTGGTGTTTGCGGGGTGATGCGATGATCGCCGGAGAGATCTTCCCCGCCGCGGGCGACATCGAGCTGAACGCCGACCGCGCGGTCTGCCTGCTGATGGTCGCCAACAGCGGCGACCGCCCAGTGCAGGTCGGCAGCCATTATCATTTCGCCGAAACCAACCCGGCGCTGCAGTTCGACCGCGCCGCCGCGCGCGGCATGCGGCTGGATATTGCCGCCGGCACCGCGGTGCGGTTCGAGCCCGGGCAAAGCCGCGAGGTGCGGCTGGTGGCCTATGCGGGTGAGCGCGTGGTGATCGGCTTCAACCGGCAAGTGATGGGGGCGCTCTGATGGCAGTGCGGATCGCGCGGGCGGATTACGCCGCGATGTATGGCCCGACCACCGGTGACCGGCTGCGGCTGGGGGATACCGAGTTGATCATCGAGGTGGAACGCGACCTGACCACCTATGGCGACGAGGTCAAGTTCGGCGGGGGCAAGGTGATCCGTGACGGCATGGGGCAAAGCCAGCGTTCGCGCGCCGAAGGTGCGGTGGATACCGTCATCACCAACGCGCTGATCCTTGACTGGACCGGCATCTACAAGGCCGACGTCGGGCTGCGCGGCGGGCGCATTGCGAAGATCGGCAAGGCCGGCAACCCCGACACGCAGCCCGGCGTCGATATCGTCATCGGCCCCGGCACCGAAGTGATCGCGGCCGAGGGCAAGATACTGACCGCCGGCGCGCTGGATGTGCATATCCATTTCATCTGCCCGCAGCAGATCGAACACGCGCTGCATTCGGGCGTCACCACAATGCTGGGCGGCGGCACTGGCCCGGCGCACGGCACGCTGGCCACCACCTGCACGCCGGGGCCCTGGCACATCGGGCGAATGTTGCAGGCCGCCGAAGGCTTTGCGATGAACCTTGGCTTTGCCGGCAAGGGCAACGCCTCGTTGCCGGCGGCGTTGGAAGAACAGGTGCGGGCCGGCGCCTGCGCGCTGAAACTGCACGAAGACTGGGGCACCACCCCCGCCGCCATCGACTGTTGCCTGTCGGTTGCCGACGCTTTTGACGTGCAGGCGATGATCCATTCCGACACGCTCAATGAATCCGGCTTTGTGGAAAACACGCTTGCCGCGATCGGCGGCCGCACCATCCACGCCTATCACACCGAAGGCGCCGGCGGCGGCCATGCGCCGGATATCATCAAGATGGTGGGGGCGGTGAATGTGATCCCGTCGTCCACCAACCCGACGCGGCCCTATACGGTGAACACCATCGAGGAACACCTCGACATGCTGATGGTGTGCCACCACCTCGACCGTTCGATCCCCGAAGACGTGGCCTTTGCTGAAAGCCGTATCCGGCGCGAGACGATTGCCGCCGAGGACATCTTGCACGATCTGGGCGCCTTTTCGGTGATGGCCTCCGACAGTCAGGCGATGGGCCGGGTGGGCGAGGTGATCATTCGCACCTGGCAGACAGCGCACAAGATGAAGCTGCAGCGCGGCCGCCTGAGCGGCGAGACGGGCGACAACGACAACCTGCGCGCCCGACGCTACATTGCGAAATACACGATCAACCCGGCAATCGCGCAGGGGCTTTCGGCGCATGTCGGCAGCGTGGAGGCGGGCAAGCGCGCCGACCTCGTGCTCTGGCACCCGGCGTTCTTTGGCGCCAAGCCCGAAATGGTGCTGATCGGCGGCACCATCGCCATGGCGCAGATGGGCGACCCGAACGGCTCGATCCCGGCGCAGCCGGTGCATTCGCAGCCGATGTTCGGCGCCTACGGGCGGGCGATGCCGGCGGGGGCGGTTACGTTTGTGTCGCAGGCGGCGCTGGCGGGCGACGTGAAGGGCCGGCTTGGCCTGACGCGCGAGGTGCTGGCGGTGGAAAATACCCGCAACATCGGCAAGGCCGACATGCGGCTGAACGACGCCAGGCCGCATATCGAGGTGAACCCGGAAACCTATGAGGTGCGCGCCGATGGCGAGCTGCTGACCTGCGAGCCCGCAAGCGAATTGCCGCTGGCGCAACGCTATTTCCTGTTCTGAGGCCACCATGACCGATCTGCCCGCTGCCCGCGCCCTGATCCGCCATTACCACGGCGCGGTTGCCGATAGCGTGACGCTGGATTACGAGGCGCGGCTGTTGCGACGGCGGCGGCTGGCCACCGATGCCGGCGCGCATGTGCTGGTCGATCTGGCCGAGACGGTCAGCCTGGATCACGGCGACGGGCTGCAACTTGCCGACGGGCGCGTGCTGGGTGTGCGCGCCGCCGCCGAAGATCTGGTTGCCGTCAGCGGCGATCTGGCGCGGCTGGCCTGGCACATCGGCAACCGCCACACGCCGTGCCAGATCGGTGCCGGGCGCCTGGTGATCCGCCGCGATCATGTGATCGAGGCGATGCTGGCGCAGCTTGGCGCCGTGCTGACCCCGGTGTGTGAACCCTTCCGGCCCGAGGGCGGCGCCTATGGCCACGGCCGCACCATGGGGCACGACCATGGCCACGGTCACGGCCATGCCGCACCTGACTGAACCACCCGACCCCGGCGGCACCGACCTGCTGGTGCTGCACCAGCTGTTTTCACCGGCGTTTCCGGTGGGCGGCTTTGCCTGGTCGCAGGGGCTTGAAACCGCGATCGCCGGCGGCCAGCTGCGCGACGCCGCAAGCCTTACACTATGGGTCCGCGCCGTATTGGAACATGGCGCGGGGCGCGGCGACGCGATCTTGCTGGCGCATGCCCGCCGCCCGCAGGCCGACTTGGCGGCGCTGGATGATCTGGCGCGCGCGCTGGCGCCTTCACCCGAGCGGCTGGCCGAGACGCTGGAACAGGGCGCCGCCTTTGCCGCGCTGGCGGGCAGGCTGCTTGGGCAAAGCCTGCCGGCGCTGGCCTATCCGCTGGTCGCGGGCCGGGCGACGCGCGGGCTGCGACTGCCTACGGCAACGGTGCTGGGGTTCTGGCTGCAGACGCTGGCGGCGCAGCTGGTATCTGCCGCGGTGCGCTTTGTGCCGCTGGGGCAAAGCGAGGGTCAGCAGGTGCTGCATGCCCTTGCGCCCGAGATCACGGCGCTTGCCACCTTTTGCGCCACCGCGCCGCTGTCGGCAATCGCCAGCTTCACCCCCGGCGCCGATCTGGCGTCGATGCAGCACGAAACGATGGATGTGAGGATTTTCCGATCATGACTTGCGATCACGGCCCTTTGCGCGTGGGCATCGGCGGCCCGGTGGGCGCGGGCAAGACCACGCTGACCGAAAAGCTGTGTCTGGCACTGGCGCAGCACTGCTCGATGGCGGTGATCACCAATGACATCTACACCCGCGAAGATGCCGAATACCTGACCCGCGCGCAGGTGCTGCCGGCGGCACGCATCCGCGGCGTGGAAACCGGCGGCTGCCCGCACACCGCGATCCGCGAGGATGCCAGCATCAACCTTGCCGCAATCGCCGACCTGCGCGCGGCGTTTCCCGATCTGGAGCTGATCTTGATCGAATCGGGCGGCGACAACCTTGCCGCCACCTTCAGCCCGGAACTGGCCGATCTCACGATCTACGTGATCGACACCGCCGCCGGGCAGGACATTCCGCGCAAGCGCGGCCCCGGGCTGACGCGCTCTGACCTGCTGGTGGTGAACAAGACCGACCTTGCGCCGCATGTCGGCGTTGACCTTGACCTGCTGCGCGCCGACACCGCGCAGGCGCGCGGTTCGCGGCCCTATGTCATGGCGCAGCTTGCCCGCGGCACCGGCTTGGGCGAGGTTCTGGCCTTTCTGGCGCGCGAGGGCGGGCTTGCGGCTGCAGCAGATGCAGGCCAGGCGCGGTGACGTATACGGCCACAAAAACGGCGCTGTTAACGGCAACGCCCAAAATGCGGGCAAAACCGGGCATGCGCCGGCAAAGCAGCTTCGGGCAGATTGACGCTTTGCACAAAAACCGCTCCGTTGACCTCACGGCAGCGCAAGGCTGCCGGAAAGGTGTGCGGCGGCGCGTGATCTGGAAACCGGGCACCGCCGCACGGGGTGCAACCATAGCTGCTGCGCCAGGATAAGGGCTGCGCCCATTGCGCGAAAGCCCTTTCGGCGCAAGGAAGGATCAACGGAATGGCATTGAAACATATTCTGGCGGGCGCCGCACTGGCGGCGCTGATGGCGGGTGGCGCCTTGGCGCAGGAAACCATCAAGGTCGGGGTTCTGCACTCGCTTTCAGGCACGATGGCGATTTCGGAAACCACGCTGAAGGACACCGTGCTGATGCTGGTGGCCCAGCAGAACGCCAAGGGCGGGCTGCTGGGCAAGCAGCTTGAGGCGGTGGTGGTCGATCCGGCCTCGGACTGGCCTTTGTTCGCCGAAAAGGCGCGCGAGTTGCTGACGGTTTCGGATGTCGATGTGATCTTTGGCTCCTGGACCTCGGTCAGCCGCAAATCGGCGCTGCCGGTGCTGGAGGAACTGAACGGGCTGATGTTCTACCCGGTGCAGTATGAGGGCGAGGAAAGCTCGAAAAACGTGTTCTACACCGGCGCCGCGCCGAACCAGCAGGCGATACCGGCGACCGACTATTTCCTTGAGGAACTGGGGGTGCAGAAATTTGCGCTTCTGGGCACCGACTACGTCTATCCGCGCACCACCAACAACATCCTGCAAAGCTACCTGATCGCGAAGGGCATTCCGGAAAGCGACATTTTCGTGAACTACACGCCGTTCGGGCAATCGGACTGGTCGAAGATCGTGGCCGACGTGGTGGCGCTTGGTGCCGACGGCAAGAAGGTGGGCGTGATCTCGACCATCAACGGCGATGCCAACATCGGTTTCTACAAGGAACTCGCCGCTGCGGGCATTTCCGCCGACGACATCCCGGTGGTGGCCTTCTCGGTCGGCGAAGAGGAACTTTCGGGCCTTGATACCACCGAACTGGTGGGCCATCTGGCCGCCTGGAACTACTTCCAAAGCGCCGAAGCACCTGAAAACGATGCCTTCATCGCGGCCTGGAAAGACTTCATCGGCAGCGCCGATCGGGTGACCAACGACCCGATGGAGGCGCATTACATCGGCTTCAACATGTGGGTAAACGCGGTTGAAGCGGCGGGCACCACCGATGTCGATGCGGTTCGCGCGGCGATGTATGGGCAGGAATTTCCGAACCTGACCGGCGGCACCGCGGTGATGCTGCCGAACCATCACCTGACCAAGCCGGTGCTGATCGGCGAAATTCGCGCCGACGGCCAATTCGACATCATCAGCCAGACCGAGCCGGTCGCCGGCGATGCCTGGACCGATTTCCTGCCCGAATCGGCGGTGCTGGAATCGAACTGGAAGGATCTGGGTTGCGGCATGTTCAACACGCAGACCAATACGTGCGTGCAGATCCAGTCGAACTACTGAGCCAGCGGAAGGGGCGGCAGCGCCCCTTCCTTGCCCTGCCGGAAAGACCCCACATGCGCATCTTCGTTCTGCTGCTGGCGCTGCTCTGGCCGCTTGCCACCGCGGCGCAGGCGCCCGGCCTTGCCGATATCCTGTCCGCGGGCCAGGCAACCTTGCAGCGCCCGCAGCGCCAGTCCGTGGCGGCGCTGCTTGATGCCGTGATCGCCACCGCCGACCCCGCCGCGCCGGCGTTGCTGGAGGCCTGGGCCGAACGGCGGCTATATCTGCGCAAGTCAGATGGCGCGGTGCTGATCGGCGCCGGAAGCGGCAGGCTGACGCTGACCGACGCGGCGACGGGGCAGGGCGCGGGCAGCGCCGATGCCGCCGAGCTGGAACAACTGCGCCCCAGCGGCGCGGTGCGCGCGCAGATCACCGGCGCGCTGGTGCAGTTTCACCTGTCCGACCCAGACCCGGCGCGCCGCAGTGCCGCGCTGACCGCTATTTCCCGCGACCCCGCTGCCGGCCATCTGGCGGCACTGCGGGCCGCAATGCCCGGTGAACCGGATGCCGCAATTGCCGCCGCCAAGGCCCGGCTGCAACGCATTCTCACGATCCGCTTTGACCCCGACCCGGCGGCGCGGATCGCCGCGATCGAAGGCTTTGGCGCCGATTCCGGGCTTGATCTGCGGGCCGCGCTGAACCCGCTTGTCGCCAGCCGCCGCAGCTTCACCACGGGCGAACCGCCGCCGGGCGCCAACGTCGCCGCGCGGCTTCGCCCCGGCGAAGACATCAGCCGCGAGGAGGCCTATGCGATGCTGGTGCAGGCAGGCGCGGTGCCGCCGCCGCTAAGCGTGGCGCAACAAAAGACGTTGCTGGAACAGAACATCACCGCTGGCGCCGTGGCAGGCATTGCGGTGGCGCAGTTGAACAGCCAGTCCGTGCGCGACCGTGCCTATACGGCGCTGGAGGCGCAGGGCAGGGTGCCCGCCGCCGCCACCGCCGACGAAGTGGCCGCGGCGCTCGATGCCCATGCCTTCTGGGATCTGCGCGCCGAACCCGACAGCGCCGTGACCGACGCCGCGCTTGCGGCGCTGCAGCGGATTGGCACCCGGGTGCGGCTGATGCAGATCGCCGACCTGGGGCTGGATGCGCTGTCGCTGGCCTCGATCTTTTTTCTGGCGGCGGTCGGGCTGGCGATCACCTTTGGCGTGATGCGGGTGATCAACATGGCGCATGGCGATTTCATCATGCTCGGCGCCTATACCGGCTATGTCACGCAGCTTTTCATCAGCAATCACACGCTTTCCATACTGGTCGCACTGCCGCTGGCCTTTGGCGTCACCTTCGCGGCGGGCGTGGCAATGGAGCGGCTGGTGATCCGCCATCTTTACCACCGGCCGCTTGAAACGCTGCTGGCAACCTTCGGCATTTCGGTGGCGATCCAGCAGGTGATCAAGAACGTGTTCGGCACGCAGGCGCGACCGCTGACCGCGCCCGGCTGGCTTGACGGGCAGCTGGCGTTCAACGACGTGGTGGCAATCAGCAACATCCGGCTGGCGATCTTCGTGATGTCGGCGGTGTTCCTGCTGGCGACGCTGTTGGTGATGCGGCGCAGCCGGCTGGGGCTGGAGGTGCGGGCGGTGCAACAGAACCCGAAAATGGCCGCCGCCATGGGCATCAGCCCCGACCGCATCAACATGCTGACCTTCGGGCTTGGGTCGGGCATCGCAGGTATTGCCGGGGTGGCGATCGGGCTTTTCGCCAAGGTCACCTCGGAACTTGGCAACGACTACATCGTGCAAAGTTTCATGACCGTGGTGGTCGGCGGCGTCGGTAATATCTGGGGCACCTTGTTCGGGGCGGCGCTGATCGGCGGGCTGCAAAAGGTGATCGAGGCATTCAACCCCTCGAACACGCTGGCGGCGCAGACCTACATGATCCTGTTCATCATCCTGTTCATCCAGGTGCGCCCGCGCGGCATCATCGCGCTGCGTGGCCGGGCCGCGGGGGATTAGCCATGACCGACCGCCGCCCCTTGGTGCTGCGCCACCCGCATGTGCTGGTGTTTCTTTCGCTGCTGGCACTGTTTACGCTTGGCGCCACCCTGTTTTCCGAGGCCTACGGGACCGGCGCGCTGTCCACCTCATTCGTCAAGACGCTGGGCAAGACGCTGTGCCTGAGCCTCGTGGCGCTGGCGATGGATCTGCTTTGGGGCTATCTGGGCATTCTCAGCCTTGGGCACATGGCGTTTTTCGCGATCGGCGGTTACATGATCGGCATGTGGCTGATGTATGCCCGCACCGAGGGCATCGTGCTGGCCGCGCTGGCAGGCGCGCCGCTGCCGCCGACCCCCGAAGAGGTTCAGGCCGGAGTCGCCACGCAAATCTTCGGCGTCGTCGGCAGCGCCGATCTACCGGCGATCTGGACCTTTGCCGGCTCGCTGCCGGCGCAGCTGGCGCTGGTGGTGCTGGTGCCGGGGCTGCTGGCGCTGCTGTTCGGCTGGCTGGCGTTCCGTTCGCGCGTCACCGGGGTTTACCTGTCGATCCTGACCCAGGCGGGCACGTTGGCGCTGGCGCTGTGGCTTTACCAGAACGAAAGCGGGCTGCGCGGCAACAACGGGCTTTCGGGGTTGCAGAACATTCCCGGGCTTGACGCAGTGCCGCAGGCGCAGCTTTCGGTCTGGTTTCTCTGGGCTTCGGCGGCGGCGCTGGCGCTGGCCTATGTGCTGGGAAGCTTCATGGTATCGGGCAAGTTCGGTTCTGTCCTGCGCGCCATCCGCGACGACGAACAGCGGGTGCGCTTTCTGGGCTACCCGGTCGAGGGTTACAAGCTGTTCGTCTTTACCGTGACCGCGATCATCGCCGCCATCGCCGGGGCGCTTTACTACCCGCAGGCCGGCATTATCAACCCCGCGGAACTTGCGCCGATCGCCTCGATCTACCTTGCGGTCTGGGTTGCCATTGGCGGGCGCGGGCGGTTTTACGGCGCGGTGATCGGCGCGGCCTTCGTGTCGCTGTTGTCGTCATGGTTCACCGGCGGCACCGTGCCGGCGCTGGATCTGGGCTTTGCCCGCATCGTCTGGGTGGACTGGTGGCAGGTGCTGCTGGGGCTATCCTTCGTGCTGGTCACGCTGTTTGCGCCGCGTGGCATTGGTGGGCTTGTCGATCTGCTGGCGCATCTGCGCCCGCCACGCCGCCACGGCGCGCCACTTGGTCCCGACGCCGGCGCATTGCGCGAGCAGGAGGCCGAGGCATGAGCGGCGCGACCCTGCTTGAGGTTTCCGGCGTCACCGTCAGCTTTGACGGGTTCCGCGCGCTGAACAACTTGACCTTCCACATAGCCGCGGCCGAACTGCGCGCGGTAATCGGCCCGAACGGCGCCGGCAAGACCACTTTCATGGATGTCATCACCGGCAAGACCCGCCCGGACAAAGGCACCGTGCGCTGGGGCGAAAAAAGCGTCTCGCTGCTGCGCATGTCCGAGGCGCAGATTGCCCGCGCCGGAGTCGGGCGCAAGTTCCAGCGCCCGACGGTGTTCGAGGATCAGAGCGTGGCGGAAAACCTGATGCTGGCGCTGAAGGCCGCGCGCGCGCCCTGGCGGGTGTTGTTCTGGCGCCCGGCACCGGCGCACCGCGCGCGGGTGCTGGCGCTGGCAACCGACATCGGCCTTGCCGCAGTGCTTGACCGCAAGGCCGGCGAGCTGAGCCACGGCCAGAAGCAATGGCTAGAGATCGGCATGGTGCTGGCGCAGGAGCCGCGGCTGCTGCTGGTCGATGAACCCGCCGCTGGCATGACGCTGGCCGAGCGCGAACAGACCACGGCGCTGCTGGTGGAGATCGCGAAAACCCGCGCCGTGGTGGTTGTGGAACATGATATGGAATTTGTGCGCCGGCTGAACTGTCCGGTGACCGTGCTGCATGAAGGCGCGGTTCTGGCCGAGGGCAGCCTGGCGCATGTGACCGGCGATGCGCAGGTCATCGATGTCTATCTGGGGCGCTGACATGCTGGAAGCAAAAGGGATCACCCTGCACTACGGCGGCTCGCAAATCCTGCACGGGATCGACCTGACCGCCGAGCCGGGCCGGGTGACCTGCATCCTGGGCAACAACGGCATGGGCAAGACCAGTCTGCTCAAGGCGCTGTCGGGCACGCATCCGCGTTCTGGCGGCAGCTTGCGGATCTGCGGGCACGATGTGGGCGCGGCAAGCCCGCAGGCGATGGCGCGGCTTGGGCTTGGCTATGTGCCGCAGGGCCGGATGATCTTTCCGCTGCTGAGCGTGCGCGAGAACCTGGAAACCGGCTTTGCCGTGCTGGCGCGCCGCGAACGGCGTGTATCGAACGAGATTTACGAGCTGTTCCCGGTGCTTGCCGACATGGCGCAGCGCCGCGGCGGAGACCTTTCCGGGGGCCAGCAGCAGCAGCTGGCAATCGCCCGCGCGCTGGTGATGCGCCCGCGGGTGCTGTTGCTTGACGAACCGACCGAAGGCATCCAGCCCAACCTGATCCAGCAGATCGGCCGGGTGATCCGGCTGCTGCGCGATCGCGGCGAAATGGCGATCGTGCTGGTCGAGCAGTATTTCGATTTTGCCTATGAGCTGGGCGACAGCTTCGTGGTGCTGGAACGCGGTCAGATCAAACTTGCCGGCCGCAAATCCGAGATCGCCCACGAGACCCTGCGCCGGCAAGTCAGCGTGCAGAGCGCACCGGAAGCGGTGTGACGGGGTAGCCGCGCAGCGTTTACGCTGCTGGTATCGCTGAGATTTTGGCTCCGGCGGTAGGGATCGAACCTACGACCAATTGATTAACAGTAAAGTGAATAGGGTATTTCGGTATGTTTGGCCTTGTATGGTTGTGTATGCAAGTTGCTGATTTATAGATGTATTTACTGTTTACCGCTGTTGTCGTATGTTTCGGCAGGCATCCCGAAAATACTTACGGGTGTCTTACGAGGGTAGAACACGACATGCCGAAGCTCAAGCTCAACAAGACGAACATCGACAAGAAGGTGGCCGAAGCCAAGCAGGAGGCCCGCAGCAATGACGTGCTGTATTGGGACACGAACGGCTTTGGCCTGCGCATCACCCCGACCGGGAAGGCGGTGTTCATCTGCCAAGGTCGGATTGCGGGCACGACGACTGATGTGCGGCTCACGATTGGAACCTACAGCGAGGCACTGACGCCCGACAAAGCGCGCCAGCAAGCCGACATATACCGCCACCAGTTCGAGCAGGGCATGGACCCGCGCAAGGTGAAGGCGCAGAAGCGCGCTGAGCAGGTGACACTTGGTGACGTGGCACGGGAATACCTGGCCCGCGACAAGCTCAAGGACAGCACGTCCAAGTGGATCGGCTTCTACGTCGATAAGGTGTTCGCCGACTGGAAGGACAAGCCTGTCACCGAGATTACCGGCCCTATGGTGGTGCAGCGCCACCGCGAGATTACGAAGCACGGGGTGAAGGGGAAGAAGACCCCCAAAGGTGCGCCTTCCAGCGCCAATAGCGCGATGGTGAACCTCCGCTCGTTGCTGAACTTCGCCAACCGCCAGTATCGGCGCGCCGACGGTTCACCGCTCATGCCGTTCCTGCCCACTGACGTGATGGCGGACCACTGGAACGAGGAAGGCGACCGGACCGAGCGCTACATCGCCTTCGACAAGGTGGGCGCGGTCTGGAACATGTTGCACGATGAGCGGGCCAAGATTAACCACAGGGACACTCTGTCAGCCATCGACGTAACGATCCTGAATCTTCTCTGTGGCGGTCGCTTGATGGAAATGGCGACCTTGACGTGGGACCGCGTGCAACTGGACGAAGCCGACCCCGCCAGAAGCTACTGGCACCTGATCGACCGGAAGCAGGGGAAGCCCATCAAGCTGCCGCTCGCCACACAAGCCGTGGTAATCTTGAAAGACCGTCTCGCGCACCGCGACCCCGAAAGCCCCTTTGTGTTCCCGTCGCGCGGCAAGAAGGGTCACACTGGCGACCCGCGCACGACGCTTGAGAAGGTCAGCGCGGTTGCGGGCCAGCACCTATCCAGCCACGATCTGCGGCGCACCTTCGCCAACATCGCAATGCGCGAATTGCTGGTCGAGAAGTTCCGCACCGACCTGTTGATCGGCCACAAGCCTTCGTCCGAGGACGTGACCGCGCGCAACTATGTCGATCTGACTGACCTGCGTTGGCTCTGGCCTGAGGTGCAGAAGATTGGCGACTGGATCGAGCAGAAGGGCGCGATTGCCAAGGGCGTGAACGTGGTGCAGCTACCCCATCGCGCGTGATCGCCCCGCATCCCCCGAAAAATGCCGGCACCAGCCGGGGGCCGCGCTTGGCCGGGGGTAGCGTGGCCCCCGCGCGCAACGCGGCTGTGCGCCGCGGCTACACGTCCCGCTTGAGGCGAACGGGGTAGAAGAAAGCCCTCGTGCGGCGCTTCTTGATGAACTTGGTCGCCATCATCAGACCCCATTGCGTCTCGGACGCAATTTCCTGTCGGGCGTGCTTCCCGAGCTTCGATTTTGCACCTCCCGCCTCTTTCAATGACGCGGCCTTGACGTAGTGTTCGTATAGCACCCGTGCTTGCGTCCATTGCCGAGGGTCTTCAGCGGGAACCAAGAACACGCGGACCCAACTGTCAAACACATCGTCCCGATACCAGCCAGCTAGCATTTCCGCCGTCCTGCGGGCTTCCATGAGCGGGGTGAGCTTCCGCCTTGCGCGCTCCTTGATCGGCAAGGACTCGAACGGAGGCGGGGCCTCCTGTGCCGGATGCCAGTCCTCGTCACCCATCATTTCTCGAATTTTCCGCTGCAACGCGGTGGGCATGTCTTTGAGTCTTTTCGGCATCGGAAGTGCCCACTTCTTGATGTAGGGTATGTAGGGTTTTGCATACATACCCTACATCAATTCTCACCCATATGGAAGCGGCGGTGGCGTGCTGCTAAATGCTGACTGACGGCATTTTATCCGAGCGCGGCGGGGGAAACTTGCTTAAACTGCAACTGGTCCTTCCTATTATCCGATAGGGCGGGTCTTTCAAATCTATGCGCGATATTGGCTGCGCTTCTCGCCATACCACTCTGGCGGGAGACACCTGCAATGGCCACAATGGAAACGTGGATCAAGACTGACGAGTTTGCGAAAATGGCTCGGATCGCAAACATTACTGCCCGCATCTGGCGATGCGAGGGCAAAGGGCCAAAGTTCACGAAGCTGGGCACAGGCAGGAACGCTCCTGTCGTATATAAACTCGCTGACGTTCTGGCATGGATGGAAGAAAACAAATTCCAGAGCACCGCTGGCTATTCCCCTGCCGTGCTGTCCTCCACCCCCAAGCCCCGCGCTCCCATCAGCGGGCCGTGGCAGAAGCCGAACAACTGATCCGCACTCAAATGTTCGCCATCGGTATCACCATGAAAACGCGGACCAATGCGCGCGGCAGCGCTGTGCGGCAAGGCGGTCGTAAGACGGGTCAAGAAAAGACCGGGTGCATGGCGGCACCCGGTCAAGTCAACATTCGATATAGGCAGGTAACATGCACACGGTAACAGATCGCGGGGAAGGTCCGCAAACGAGCCAGTTCGCGCGAACCCCGGCAAGGGTGCAGGGGGTGCGCCATGGTTGAGATTCCTCCGAAACATCACGACGGCGAATACTACCACGTCCCGCCAGAGGAACAGCGCAAGCGCCTCGACAGCAAGGGGCTCTTTTGGATGGAACCTATGACCGCAAAGCAATCCGATACCGCGCTCGATAGCATCGCGAAGATCGAAGAAGCCAAAGCCCGCCAAGAAGAGGCGAAGGCGGCACGCAATACAATCATCCCCCCGAAACCCGCCAGTCCCGAAAGCATCAACTTGGAGTGGGCAATGCCAAAAAGCATTTCGGCCTTGAAGATGGAATACCTCGTTGACCCGTTTCTGCCTGCGAAGTGCGTTGTCGGCTTCTTCGGGCGGGGCAGCACCGCGAAGTCGTCATTCTTGGCAACACTGGCGGCGCAAATCAGCCATGACTGGTCCACGCTTTGGGTCAGCGTCGAAGAACTGACAGGCTGGATCACACAGCGCCATATCCGTGCCGGCGGCGACATGGGAACGCTGGCGGCATTTACCCACACCGTCGTGAAGCGTGATGCCCAAGGGCGTGTCGTGGGTTCGACCTTCGACATCTACCGTGACCTTGAAAGCGCGATCATCAAGGCTCGGGCGGGAGCAGCGCAGCACTACGACCCGCCGCGACCGCTGAGGTTCGTGGTGCTGGACACGGCGGTTGGCTTGACGGGGTGGGCCAAGGGGGAAAGCGCGAACGACGACGGGGCGGTGAAGCGGCTGCTCGCCTACCTACAGGCTTTGGCAGAGACATATGACGTTTGCATTGCGATCATTGGCCACACGAACAAAGCGAAGCACGATCACTTCGCTGACACAGTCGCGGGGTCCAGCGCCTGGACGAACAGCCCGCGCTTGTCCTTCGTCCATGCCCGTGATCGTCGGGAGGACTACTCCTATGTCATGCGGGTCGCCAAATCGAACCTGTCCAGCGCCTTCGCCGTTGCTTACACCACAGAACCCGTCCTGCAACTCCACCAGCATGAGGACGGTCACGCTTCGGTGCTGTGCCGTGTGGTGATGGAGCCGGTCGTTTGGGGCGAGGAACCCTCGATGGAACTGTATGAGGATGCAACGCGGCGGCCCGATGAGGAAGGCGAAGGCGGTGGGGATAACCACAGGCAGAGCATTGTCGAGTCGATCATGCACGCGGTCGTTGAAATGGTCCATACCGCAGGACAGCCGATTACCCGAGATCAGATCGAGGCAAAGCTGAACCGCAGCTTCAGCAGGCGCGAGTGGAAGAAGGTTGATGACAGGTTGAGCCTTGCCGCCTTCCGCTACAAGGTCGCCATCGCCACAGGGCCTCAGAACAAGGTGATCTACCAGAAGATGACCTAGGCCGGTGTTACAATCGCCCCCTAGGCCCCACAGTGGTAACAACGGTAACAGCAGTTACAACGGGCGAGCCGACTCTTTTCTCGGTGTTACCGATGCTACCGATGTTACCCCGCTGGGGGTCTAGGGGGCCATGTAACATCGCCCCGGTCGCCCTGCGCATCGAAAAGGTCGAACGTCTTATTGGCATTCAACGGCGGTGCGGGCGCAAGCGGCTGGAACTGCACAGGTCTGCCCTGTGGTCATGCAAGGCGGCAAGGCGGTCGTAAGAAAGCTTCGATGGTTTGGGTCAGGCTAGCGCTTCTCACGCATCGCAGCTACAGTGTCAGCACCAGAGATGGCACCATGCCTTGCCGAGTGTTCTACACTTAGTAGGCAGATTGCGGTATCGGTGGGAAAAGAGGAATCACGATGAACCAACTTTCGATCTTCGACAGAGCGCAGTTTGCCGACACGTCGGAGACGTTTATCGCTGACCTGCTCGCTTTTGACGACTTTGGCCAAAAGACCGCAACCGAGGTGCAGGACGAAATACCCTATTTCGTCAATGAGTTTTGGACTGCTGGCCAGCGTCAAGCCCACTCGATTCACGAGGTATCATACCGAGCCTGCTTCAAGGCGCAGTTGCCAGAGTTCTTCATTTCTCGGCTAACGAAGCCCGGTGACGTGGTTTTCGATCCGTTCATGGGGCGGGGCACAACTCCCGTGCAGGCTGCACTGATGCAACGACAGGCCTTCGGAAATGATGTAAACCCTCTTTCTGTTCTCTTGGCTCGCCCACGGTTGCGCCCGATCACTTTGCAGGCCGTGGCTGCTGCGCTAAAAACGGTTGACTGGGATCGAGGCGAAATTGGACGCGAGGACCTACTCGCCTTTTATCATCCGGCCACTTTGAAAAAACTGGAGGCGCTGCGCCTGTGGATTTCTGAACGGGCACCTTTGTCTGGTGGGGATGTTGATCCCGTTGCCGACTGGATCAGAATGGTCGCAATCAACCGACTTTCCGGGCATTCGCCGGGATTCTTCTCGGGTCGGTCGATGCCGCCCAACCAAGCGGTTTCCGTTAAGGCCCAGCTTAAAATCAATGATAAGTTGGGCGTGTCGCCTCCAGAGCGCGACGTTGCTGCCGTGATCCTCAAGAAGTCCAAGACCCTATTGAAAGACGGTTGTGCGCCAAGCCAAGTCCGGTCCGGCTTGCATACCGGGGCGGCATGGGATGTGTCAGGTATCGCCGATGGGTCAGTTGACCTCACAGTAACCTCGCCACCGTTCTTGGACATTGTTCAGTATGCCGGGGACAACTGGCTGAGATGTTGGTTCGCAGGTATAGACCCGGGGTGTGTCGCCATCGACATGCACAAGACCGAGGAAGCGTGGACAGTGATGGTCCACCGTGTCCTGAGCGAGCAAGCACGCATCTTGCGCTCCGGCGGCTACGTCGCATTTGAGGTGGGCGAGGTGCGGAACGGCAAGGTTCTGCTTGAAAAACTGGTATGGCGAGCAGCGGAAGGCCTTCCCTTCGCTCGCCTAGGGGTGATGGTGAACGACCAAGCGTTCACCAAGACGGCGAACTGTTGGGGCGTGGACAACGGCTCCAAAGGCACGAACACCAATAGGATCGTTCTGCTTCAGCGGCATTGACCACGATCATCAGGCGGGTCATTCCTTCGATGTAGCTATCGAAGGGAGAATCTGGTGGAAAGCCGTTTTCAGTTGAGGTGGGATGAGGAAGATCTTGCCCGCGCATTCAAAGTCACGACCGATGATGTGAGGGAATACCTGACGGACGGGCGGCGTGTTTCGTTCATTATCGAACGCCGTCTCAAATGGGAGAATCCCGGTTGGGAGTTGGCACCTTCCGAGGGTGCAGGTTATGACCTTCTCGATCCAGAAGGTGGCATGTGGGAGGTTCGTTCAATCACTGGCGGCGGGGTTTATTTCAACCCTAGCAATCAAGTGGGTTCGGGTCGCAAGTTTAATGAAGATGGCTTCCAGCTAAAGATGAGTGGCATAAAGGGCTTCATCCTGTCTGACATTGTTGGCTTTCCAGTGGTGGATGTTTTTGTCGTGCCTGTCGAAAACGTATTGAGATGGCACCGTGGTCAAGCACTCGGCTCAAACGCAAAAGTCTCCAGAGACAAGTTCCTCAAGATATTGGCTAAAGACATACGCTTCTAAGGCCGTTTCTCAACTGGACCCGCCCAACAGGGCGGGTTCTTGCATTTCAATAGCCTTTCTTTCGACCGTTTGACCTTTAGTCAGCCCGTCGAAGCTGGCGGATGCGACGCATCTTGTTGATGTAAATAACAAATTTGTCGCGCCCCGTGCGCAACTGTCCTACCCTGTAAGGCAAGCGTAAGTATCACGCCTGACATGCGAGGGTAAAATGGCAGTCGATCTTGGAATGGAAGTGAATACACAGGTGACCCCTGCGCTGCACCCGCAGACGGTGGCGTCCCTTGAGGACTACGACGACGACACGAAAGGGGAGTTGGCGCAGGTCGTGACCGCGTTCGACACCGCATACAAGGGCATCGCGCAGGTGTTCGAGGCGCGCGAGAAGGCGAAGCAGAACCCGGCTTGGAACGAAGCGACGCAGACCATCATGGCGCAGGACTTTGCGGACAAGGTGTTCGCCAAGGTCGCCGGGGGCTTCGACAAGGTGAGCCGCAACCTCACCAGCGGCATCGCTGTGCTGGAAAAGGAACTGACGGGGCCGATGGACACCGCTGCGGCTGGGCGGTTCGGGCGCGAGATTCGTGACCATGTGAAAGCGCTGCCTGACAGCAAGCGCACGGGGTTCGTCACCGCTGCCATTGATCGGGGCGACTTTGACGCTGCTGCTGCCGTGCTGTCAGCCCCTGCCTACCTGAGCGGCATCGACCCCGCCATGCAAGCCACGCTCCTGCGCATGTGGCACGCCAAGCAGAACCCCGTGAAGGAGAAGCGCCTGCGCGCGATGCAAGCTGCACTGGACCTCGTGGGTCAGCGCGGCGGGCTGGTGTTCAAGGAGCTAGAACGGGCCGTTGGCGCACCTCCCCACAAGGTCAAGGCTCTGCGCGAAGCAAACACCGCCGCCGAATAGGCGTTCGTCATGCGGGGCGCATGAAGTTCAGGTTTGATAGAACAAGGATCATCCGATGAATGATATAGTTCAGCCTGAATGGTTGAAGAACCACGTTCCAGCGCCCAACCCCGGCAATCCGAACTGGAAGAAGGGCGTGAGCGGAAACCCGAGGGGCCGCCCGCCCGGTCAGACCCCGCAGGCTAAGCTGACGAAGCGGATGCTTGAGGAAGGCGAGCAGGTGCTTGACGCTGTGCTGACCAAGGCAAAGGAGGGGGATGCGTCCAGCGCCGCGCTCGTGTTCAGCCGCATCCTGCCCGCGCTTCGCAGCCAGTCGCAGACCGTCCAGTTTGACTTTGACCCGTCCTTGCCCATCAGCCAGCAGGTCGAGCAGGTGTTGGTGGCCGTCGCCGCTGGGCAGGTTGCCCCGGACGTGGGGCAGCAGATCATCACAGCCATCGCCGCGCTGTCCAGCATCCGCGATTCCGAGGAACTGGAACGGCGGCTGGCGCTGCTCCAAGGCAAAGAGGTGAACCAATGAATGTTATCAAGACCGACCGGAACCATGTCTATGCCTTCGAACCGCTGCCGGGTGACAGCTTTGTGCAGACCTACCTTGGCACCCCCGAGGGGCGGCAGTTGCTGACCACATGCCATGTGGCCGACTACAGCCGCGCAGTGGCTGACGCGGTGCGCATGGCGGATCGCAACGCATACCCCGTCACGCTGGTGCCGATCACGGCCAGCGAGTTTACCGCGAAGCACCGCGAGAAGCTGGATGCGCTGGACGATCAGACACGCGGTCGCCTGAGGCAGGTCGCCATCGCTTCCATGCTGGAAGTGCTGCGCGACTGCGACGACCCCGACACGCGGGCCAATGCCTACGGGGTGCTGCAAACTTTGGGAGTTGTGAGATGAGGAAGAAACCGGATGGCTGGCTGAGCGGATACCCTGTGGTCACTGACACGCCCGCACCTGCACCGGACGACCCGGCTGTCAGCTATGTTGACGGCAAGGGGTTCCGGCGCGAGGGGAGTGAGGCCACCCCTGACTACGGCGTGACGCGCGAGGACATGGAAGCGCTGCGCCAGCGCCATGTTGAGGCCGGGGAGGAACGGCAGCGCTATGCGGAACTGAACCTGCGTCGGACGCTGGACGCCGCACCTGCCATTGTCGCGCTTGAGGCGGAGTTGAAGGCGCGGGGCGGGAAATGACCACAGCTCAGGGCAAGCCCGCATCGCAGCCCACACCCCGCGACACAGCGCGTCAGGTGGACCGCATTCTGACGACGCTGGAACGTCGGCAAGCCGACCAGCAGCGCGGGACCGCTATCGTGCGGGCGCTGACGGCAGTGAAGCGCAAGGGTGCGCCGTGAGCAGCACCCGCGCCCTCCTGCGCCGCGTCGCAAAGCTGGAAGCCGCACGCGCCCCGCAACTCTCGCCCATCGAGTTGGCGTATGGGTCGTTTGCAGCCTTCGAGGCCGAGGTTCAGGCCGACATTGCGGCGGGCAAGCTGGACCGCGACTTTCCAATCGAGGGGCTTCGCAAGTGCCATGCTGACGGGGTGTGGGGCCAGTGGCAGCGCGGCAGGAACCAGTTGTGGGAGCATACCGTCCGATGAGCGAGGTGCTGACACCCCCATGGCTCGCGGCAAGCGCGGGCACGCAGCGCACGGCCAACAGCGGCCAAGGGTGCAGCAGCGGCAAGGGTGCGGCACGTGCTGTGCCGCCAGCACAGCCGCGCAAACGCACGCGCTTCGACACGGGCTTTGCGGAACCGGAGCCGTGGGGCTTTGACGGGTGCAGACGGCGCGAGGCGGTGCTTGACCATGACCACAACCCGCCGCGATTCGTGCGGCATGTCGGGTGGCGGCGCTGCATGTGCTGCACCCGCGCCTTCTGGAGCCAAGACGTTATAGCCCTGCGCATCTGTGACAGGTGCAAGGGGAACGACAAACTGTCAGGAGACTAGGGGCTGACAGGCGCGGCGAGTGCCCCGCGACGAGGTATAGGAAACCGACCCTCGTTAAACCATCGGAACCAGCAGCGGGGCTTGCCCTTTCGTTTCTCCTGAGTCCGACGCTGTAGCACCCTCGCCGCAAGGCGGGGGTGCTTTCACGAGGTGCAGCGCAATCAGTGACTTACGAGGTGCCGCCGAGAGCCGCTAAGTCTTACGGCAGTCTTACGGGTCGGTCATGAGCTACCCGAGACCCCGCTAGGGGGTCTCGGTAAGTAGCTGTAATCTCTGGGATTTTTGGCTCCGGCGGTAGGGATCGAACCTACGACCAATTGATTAACAGGCACC